>RCNH01000012.1_pt1 | contig 96217 bp, 84 predicted proteins | sample 2041161 | NCBI WGS metagenome assembly RCNH01 (sample SAMN09708215, study PRJNA481090) | Feces metagenome, whole genome shotgun sequencing project. | biome: feces | host: Leptonychotes weddellii | place: Antarctica: Sion Island | collected 2010-03-01 | reverse complement strand
GAGTGGCCAAAGGGGACAGACTGTAAATCTGCTGCGTATCGCTTCGATGGTTCGAATCCGTCCTCCCCCACCACAAAAAATCCGCTATCATTTGATAGCGGATTTTTTGCATCTTCCGGAATGAAAAATGCCGGATTTTTTTATGCTCCGGGAATCGGACCTGATTTTCAGGGTCCTGCAAGAAAATCCGCCGGATCCTGAAAAATTTCGTTGTCCCGGAAATAACAGAAATTTAACGCTTCCTGCCGGCGAGGACAATTACTTCCCCTGCAAGACAGGCAGTGATCAGACCGCCGATTACCGTATAACTGGAATACAGCAGTGGCAGAACAGAGGTCACTGTAGCAGCTATGGCGAGAACTGTGCATACCCGCAGAAGCTTCTGCTTTTTTACAGCCAGTCCGATCAAAAGCAGAGCCAGCAGAATGCAGGTGAAAACCGCGGTGAGCAGGGGGCCGAAATTGGCGTAGCCGAAGGGCATCAGGTCGAAATAACAGGTTTTGGTTATGTGGGCGGCTCCGTCCGGATTTGCAAACCGCATGGTCACGCCCCAGGGCAGAAGTTCAAGAATCAGCGCCAGAAGAGGCAGACCGACCCTAGCCAGTTGTTTCATTTTCACAGCATTCATCCTTTCCTTGTGCAGTATCGGGAACCGGGTTCCTCCTGTCTGTAGCATAGCATACTTTTGCCGGTATGATTCTTAATATTTCTGAAGTTGTATGCAGTGCTGCAGAAGAGCAGGCCGGTTCATTTTCGAATCATAGCGCCGGAGCAGCAGATATTGCCGAGCTCGGATCATGCACATAGGCTCATAGGCTGTGTGGTACGTTATCTCGGCAAAAACCATGCACAGTACATCTTCCTCCTGCCTGACCAGAACGGGCAGCAGGAAGGCACTCTGCCGATAAGAAAGCTCTGGCAGATCCACCTGCGAGCACAGTGCATTGGTCACCCGGCTGCTGCGGCTGACGGGAACTTTGATGGCAAGGGTAGTATCGGTTCCGGAATCGTCGCAAATTCTGTTATACCGCCGCCTATCGTGGCAGTGCGGATACAGAATTGTTATGCAGGAACTGTTCTTCTCGGTTGCTGATCTGACCGTAACGTACCGCTCCGGAGAAATCAGGATGTCGAAGCAGGAGCTTAATTGACAAAGCGGGAATTTCGGATTACAATAACCCTATCTTTTATCGAATTTTGAGGTGATTCTAATGGATTCCAAACTCCATACTGAAACCCTGTGCATTCAGGCCGGCTACAGCCCCAAAAGCGGCGAACCTCGGCAGATTCCCATTGTGCAGAGCACGACATTCAAATATGCGACTTCTGAGGAAATGGGAAAGCTGTTTGACCTTGAGGCTGACGGCTATTTTTACTCCCGGTGCGGCAATCCTACCTGTGACGCAGTTGCGAAGAAAATTGCAGCGCTGGAAGGCGGCTCTGCAGCTATTCTGACCGGCTCCGGCCAGGCAGCCACTTTTCTGGCTGTATTCAATATTGCCTCCTGCGGTGACCACATTGTGGCCAGCTCTGCCATCTACGGCGGCAGCTACAACCTGTTTGCGGTTACCATGAAGCGGATGGGGCTGGAAGTCACGTTTGTGGACCCGGACTGCACGGAAGAAGAGCTTAATGCAGCTTTCCGGGAGAACACCAAGTTGGTTTTCGGCGAGACCATTGCCAATCCGGCTCTGACGGTGCTGGACATTGAAAAGTTTGCCCGGTGTGCCCATGCCCACGGAGTCCCGCTGATGGTGGACAATACCTTTGCAACGCCCATCAACTGCCAGCCCTTCAAATGGGGTGCGGATATCGTTACCCACTCCACCACCAAGTACATGGACGGTCACGCATCCTGCCTGGGCGGTGCCATTGTTGACAGCGGAAAATTTGACTGGACCAAGCACGCGGATAAATTCCCCGGATTGTGCACGCCGGACGAAAGCTACCATGGTGTTACGTATACTGAGCGCTTCGGCATCGAAGGTGCTTTCATTGCCAAGTGCAATGCTCAGCTGATGCGGGATCTGGGCACGGTTCAGTCTCCTCAGAGCGCATTTTATCTGAATCTGGGGCTGGAGAGCCTGCCTTTCCGGATGCGCCAGCACTGTGCCAATGCCCAGATCATTGCGGAATTTCTCCAGTCCAATCAGAAGGTTGCCTGGGTCAAATACTGCGGCCTGCCCGGAGACAAATACTACGATCTGGCAAAAAAATACATGCCCAACGGCTCCTGCGGTGTCATTTCTTTCGGCCTGAAGGGCGGAAGAAGTGCGGCAGAAACCTTTATGAAGCACCTGCAGCTCGGTTCTATTGAAACCCATGTGGCGGATTCCAGAACCTGCTGCCTGCACCCGGCAAGCTCCACCCATAGACAGATGACGGATGCGGAGCTGGATGCAGCAGGTGTGGGTGCAGATCTGATTCGGCTCAGCTGCGGTCTGGAAAATGCGCAGGATCTGATTGCGGATCTGGCTCAGGCAATCGAGAAAGTGTAATATTGGAAATCCGGACTGCGCCATGCTGCAGTCTGGATTCCTTTACGGAGAGTGGAAGGAGAGCAGCAACATGGAATACAGGATTCTGGGAAAAACAGGCCTGAAAATTTCACGAATGGGATTTGGCGGTATTCCAATCCAGAGAATTGATGTCGGCGGCACAAAAGCGCTGATGCGCAGACTTCTTGACGACGGCATAAACTATATCGACACGGCCCGTGGATATACCGTCAGCGAAAGCTATCTGGGAGAGGCGCTTGAGGGAATCCGGGAGCATTTTGTGCTTGCCACCAAGAGCATGAGCCGGACTGCAGAGGGAATGGAAAAGGATATCTCTGTCAGTCTGCACAATCTTCGTACAGAGTATATCGACCTGTACCAGGTGCACAATCCCAGTATGGAGCAGCTCGATCAGGTGATCGCTCCGGGAGGCGCGCTGGAGGCCCTGCAGAAGGCAAAGGCAGAGGGAAAAATCGGGCACATCGGTCTGACGGCGCACTCGCTGGAGGTTTTTGAGAGAGCATTGGATCTGGACTGGGTGGAGACCATTATGTTCCCTTACAACCTTGTGGAAACCCAGGGAGAAAAGCTGATCCGGCAGTGTGGTAAAAAGAATGTGGGCTTTATTGCCATGAAGCCTCTGGCAGGCGGCGCAATTGAAAATGCCACGCTGGCCATGCGGTTTATTACTGCCAATCCGGATGTCACCGTAGTGATCCCCGGTATGGCGGAGGAGCGGGAAATCAGCGAAAATCTGGCGGCGGTCAACAACCGGGAGCCGCTGACCGGCGCGGAGAATCAACAGATTTTTGAAATCCGGCGGCAGCTGGGAACCAACTTCTGCCGCAGATGCAATTACTGTGCACCTTGTACGGCGGGGATCAGTATCCCCAACATCTTCCTGTTTCAGGGATATCTGGAGCGGTACGGCCTTGAAGGCTGGGCCAGAGAACGGTATGGGACACTGGCAAAGACTGCATCCGACTGTGTCGGCTGCGGAGTCTGTGAGGACCGGTGCCCATATCATCTTCCCATTCGGAAAATGATGAAAAAAGCTGCCGGGGAGTTTGGAAAATAACGCTGCGGCTCCGGCAGAAATGGAGTGAAAGCCATGGACCCGCGCTATTCCACGGCGGAATTTGAAGAAAAATACACTTACCGGGGAAATGACCTGGGCGCTGCATGGTCAGAGCAGAAGACCTGTTTCCGGCTCTGGGCCCCTACGGCACAGGCTGTCTGGGTCAATCTCTACCGCACCGGTACGCCGGAAGCAGGAGAGGACCGGGAAACGCTGCCCATGAATCGGGCAGAGCAGGGAACCTGGACGGCAGAAAGAGCCGGGGATCTGAACGGAAGATACTATACTTTTTCCGTTACGGTGGAAAATCGGACGGAAGAGGTCTGCGATCCCTATGCTCGGACTACGGGAATAAACGGAATCCGGGCCATGGTGCTTGATCTGCGTACTACCGACCCGGAAGGCTGGGATACGGACACAGATCCTCATGCGGGAAATGCAGTCACGGACAACGTGATCTATGAGCTGCATCTGCGTGACCTTTCTGCAGACAGAAGCTCCGGAATTGTGCATGCGGGAAAATTTCTGGGTCTGACCGAACACGGTACCAGAAACCGCCGGGGATTTCCGACAGGGCTGGATTATATCTGCCAGCTGGGAATTACCCATCTGCACCTGATGCCGTGCTTTGATTTCGGCAGTGTGGATGAAGCAGCTCCGGACGGAGACGCCTACAACTGGGGCTATGATCCTGTCAACTTCAATGTGCCGGAAGGCAGCTACTCTACCGATCCAAGTCGGGGACAGGTGCGGGTGGCAGAGATGAAGCAGATGGTCAGAGCGCTGCATTCCAGCGGCATCAGCGTAGTGATGGACGTGGTGTACAACCATGTTTATGACCGGGAAAAGTTCTGCTTTAACCGGATTGTCCCCGATTATTTCAGCAGAGTAAGCCGGGACGGTGCAGTATCCAACGGCTCCGGCTGCGGCAACGACACGGCCAGCGAGCGGTCCATGGTGCGAAAATATCTGGTGGATTCCGTGTGCTACTGGGCAGACGAATATCATATCGACGGATTTCGCTTTGACCTTGTGGGCCTGCTGGATGTGGATACCGTCAATGAAATTGTCCGTACGGTTCATAAAAACCATCCGAATGTGATGTTTTACGGCGAGGGCTGGACCATGGAAACGGCAGCTACGAAAGACGGCTGCCTGATGGCAACGCAGAGAAATTCCATCCTGACACCGGGTTTTGCCTATTTCAGCGATACCCTTCGGGACGGACTGCGCGGCTCGGTGTTCGATGACAATGCCACAGGCTATGTATCCGGAGCACAGGGGCTGGAGTCGGTGATCCGGGCATGCTTTCTGGGCTGTCCGGGCTGGTGCCAAGATCCGGTGCAGACGGTAAATTATGCTTCCTGCCACGACAATATGACGCTGTTTGACAGACTTACTCAGTCTGCCTCCGGAGTTTCAGAGGAAAAGCGGATTCGGATGAACCGGCTTGCCGCAGCGCTGTGTCTGCTGTCGCAGGGAATTCCCTTTTTCCAGGCAGGCGAGGAAATCCTGCGGACCAAACCGCTGCCGGAAGGCGGATTTGACAGCAACAGCTACAGAAGTTCGGACCGGGTGAACAGCCTGAAATGGGACATGCTTTCCCGAAAGAAGTACCGGGAAGTATCCCACTATTATCAGGGCCTGATTGCGTTCCGGAAGGCGCATCCCGTTCTGCGTCTGACAACGGCTGAGGCGGTTGCGGAACAGGTCCGTCCTGTGGAAAATACCGGGGAAAATGTTCTGGCCTTTGAGCTGCATGATTCACAGCGGCGTGAGAAACTGTTTGCGGTGTTTAATGCCAACCATCGGAAAATCTGGATCACGCTGCCGGAGGGCACCTGGACGGTTTTCGTCTCCGGTAAAAAAGCCGGTACGGAGCCGCAGCGGCGTTGCAGCGGCGGGGTCGCTGTTCCGTTGATTTCCGCCATGGTTCTTGTGCAGAAAACCGGAGATGGGGAAACGGTGTGTCCGGACTGACCGGCAGAAAATTGAGTAAAGAAATCAGAAAGTCGGCGGGAGTCTGCAGAAACTTTCTGACGAGATGATAAAAAAGCGGAGCAGGAAATCTGAGGAATTCCTGCTCCGCTTTGTCGGATGTGACCGGACAGATATTTACTTTACAAAGTAGGCTGCAGCGTAGGCACCGGGGCCTACGTGGGTTCCGACGACGCTGCCGATGGCGGTATAGGGAAGTTTTCCGAGTGGATCTCCTCGGTCCAGACAGGTCTGGCGGAATTTATCCAGCAATTCGCTGGAATTTCCGGTGTATCCCAGCATGGCGGGCCTGGAGTAGTCCACACCGCCGGAGGCTTGAATTTCCTTGAGCAGCATTTCGATGCCCTGATTGACACCGCGGGCTTTTCCGATGGCTTTGATCTCACCGTCCCGCACGCACACCAAAGGTTTGATGGAGAGAATGCCGCCGGCAAATGCTGCTGCTTTGGAAATCCGACCGCCTCGGCGGAGATATTCCAGTGTATCCAGAACGCCTATGACCCGGATTTTGGAGCGTATTTCGGTCAGATGGGCGGCAATTTCTTCGGCGGATTTGCCCTGGTCAGCCATGTTCAGTGCCTGCTGTACCAGAACGCCTGCACCGATGGTGACATTTTCACTGTCTACCACAAAAACCTTTCCCGGATAATCTGCCGCAGCGATAGTCGCACTCTGGCAGGTTCCGGAAAGTGCGGAGGCGATGGTGATGACTACCACGCTGTCTCCTGCGGACACGGCCTCACGGAAGCAGTGGTCAAAGCTGTCGGGGGTAGCCTGACTGGTGGTTGGCAGGACGTTGCCGGAAGCAAGCCTGTTGTAGAATTCGGTATGGGATATGGTTACGCCGTCCACAAATTCTTCTTCACCGAAGTGGATGGTCAGTGGGATAACGGTCAGCCGGTCCCGCATATCAGACGGGAAATCGGCGGTAGAGTCTGTAAAAATTCGAACGCTCATAGCTTTCCTCCAAATAAGTTTCCACAGCAGTATCCGGCAGAAAAACCAGACAGTGCGGGAAAACAATCATTTTCTTAGCGGTCAGATTTGCATCAGAAATCCTGTTCGGATCATGGGGGATCCGTTATCCGGATTAATCAGCACATATGGATTTTTTACTTTGTTGACGAGTCAACAAAAATTATAGCAAATAGATGTTGATTTGTCAACAAACTTTCGGCGTTGCAAATAAAAATCCGCCGTGCTATGATGAGCCTATCAGAGGAGGGAAGAAAGATGTACTATGAAACCATTGACCTTTACCGGCACTTCGGATTTGAAAAACCGGAGCAGGCCCGGGGAACCCTGACATGCTATGTTCCCGGGTGCTCACCGGAGATCTGCGGGGACAGACGGTTCCCGGCGGTGCTGATTCTTCCCGGCGGGGCGTATCAATTTACCTCCGACCGGGAGGCAGAGCCTGTGGCGCTGAGTTTTCTTGCCAAAGGCTATGCTTCGTTTGTCCTGCGGTATTCCTGTGATCCCCACCGGTTTCCCACCGCACTGCGGGAGGCTGCAATGGCCATGCGGTATATTCGGGAAAATGCGCAATTGCTGCACGTTTGCCCTGATGAGGTGGCAGCAATCGGCTTTTCTGCAGGCGGACACCTGTGCGCTGCCCTGGGAACCATGTATGACTGCCCGGAGGTTCAGGATCTGGGAACGGCCTCGGTGCTGCGTCCGGACATCCTGGGGCTTTGCTACCCGGTGCTGGTCAGCTGGGGAAACACCAACGAGGCGACCTTTGACTATCTGACCGGCAAAGACCAGGCGCTTCGGGCCAGATTGTCTCTGGAAAAACAAGTCCGCGGGGATATGCCGCCGGCGTTTATCTGGCACACCCGCAATGATGCCGGGGTACCCTGCAGAAATTCGCTGCTCATGGCGCAGGCCATGGCGGACGCCGGAGTGGATTTTGCGCTGCACATTTACCGTACCGGAGATCACGGCGCATCTCTTGCAAATGACCTTGTTTACGGAGCGCAGGGAGTTCCGCAGTTCAGTTCCGATGTGGGAGAATGGCTCGATGCCATGACAGATTATTTCCGGGAATGCGGCTTCCGGATTCAGGACTGAAAAAATGCCCCCATTCGTGTGAATGGGGGCATACTTTTTGGAAAAACCGGTTATTCTGCAACTGTGAAATCTTTGCTCATCAGCTGGCTCTGGGCGTGCTCGCCAAGAACGACCTGAAAATCGCCGGGTTCCACGGACCAGTGGTATTTTGGATCCAGAGTCCGCATGGTCTTCGGTCCGATGGTGATGGAAACGGTTTTGGTTTCGCCGGGCTTCAGTTCCACTCTGGAGAAACCGCAGAGGGTAAACTCGGGTTTGACCACGGAGCTGAAATAGTCCCGGATATAAAGCTGCGGAACGGCGGTACCTGTGCAGGTGCCGGTGTTGGTCACCCGGAAGGTAGCGGTGATGGACTCGCCGGGACGGATGGTCTGTGCGGAGAGCTCCAGAGCCTCATAGGCAAAGGTAGTGTAGCTCAGGCCGTAGCCGAAGGGATACAGAGGCAGCCAGTTCATTTCCACGTAACGGCGTCCGCCGCCGGGTCTGCGGCTGTAGTGGCAGGGAATCTGACCGACATGCCGGGGGAAGCTGATTGGCAGGTGACCGGAGGGAACATTGTCTCCGAACAGGGTTTCTGCGATGGCATGTCCGCCCTGTATACCGGGGAACCATGCTTCCAGAATGGCAGGAATGTGCTCCTGCTCCCATACTGCGGTTACGGGTCTGCCTGTCTGGAGAACGAGAACCACAGGTGTTCCGGTTTCGTAGACGGCCTTCAGGAAGTCCAGCTGGGCACCGGGCAGATCCAGGCTGACCCGGTCAAAGTTTTCGCCGCTGGTCGTAGTGTCGTCACCCAGGCAGACGATGGCCACGTCGGCTTTCCGTGCTGCTTCCACAGCAGCGGTGAAGTTTTCGGGACCTCTGCTGTAGCCGAGGATGATTCGGGCACCACGCTGATCATTTGTAAACTCCACCCGGATGTCATAGGGGTGGTTGGCTTCAAAATGGAAGGGAACCAGACGGTCTGCGTCCTTGTCAGGGCCCCAGCCATCGAGAAGCAGCTGTCCGTCCACATACAGGCGCATGCTGTCCTGCGTGCTGAAGCCGATTCCTCCGTCAAAGGTTTCCTGCATGGTCAGCTTGCCGGTCCAGGCGACGCTGTAGGCACCGGCATCCAGATCGGGATGAGGCTTGGCAAGGATCCAGTTGAACCGGATGGAGGCGTCGTTCCGCACACATACGGGAGTACCCTCCGGGGTGCGTCCGTTATAGTAGCGCCCGGTGAGGCCGGGATTGCCGTTTTCGTCTGTAAGAGTGCATGACTCAAAGGGAATCGCAACTTCGCCCAGATAGCTGCAGCCTGCCTCATGGAGCACGGTGGTTTCGGGAGAGACCATTGCCCGGATGCCATCGAGAACAGAAACGGCTTTGCCTTGCAGCATGGGGGTATAGTCGCCCAGAACAGGGGAGTTGGCGCTGGGACCAAGCACGGCAATGGTATTCAGATTTTTGGACAGAGGCAGCAGACCATCCTTGTTTCGCAGCAGGCAGATGCTTTCACGGGCAATCTGCTTTGCAATATCCAGATGCTCGTGGCAGTGCATCACTTTATTGAAGCGGGATTCGTCCACATAGGGGTTTTCAAACAGGCCAAGCAGGAACTTGGCGCGCAGAACACGCCGGCAGGCAGTGTCCAGCACGGATTCCTTCAGCCGGCCTTCTTCCACCAGTTCCTTCAGACTGTTCTGCCATTCATCGTGCGGATAGTCGTAGAGCTGAAGATCCACGCCGGCTTCCATGCCCACGGCGATGGCTTCTTTTCTTGTTTTTGTAATGAAATGCCAGTCGTTCAGACGTACGATGGCGGTCAGATCGGATCTGACAAAGCCGCGCATACCAAACTGCCCGCGCAGAACATCGGTCAGCAGTTCGTGGTCCATGGAGACGGGGATGGAGTCGATGGAGTTGTAGGAGCACATGGCATCCATGGCACCGGCCTCTTTGAATGCTTCTTCAAAGATGGGCAGGCAGTCGGAGAAAACGTCGTGGCGGCCCATGGTGGAGGGAGCGCAGTTTAAGCCGCCTACGGGGTTTCCGTAGCCTACGTAGTGCTTGGGTTCGGCTGCAATGGCATCCGGCGCGGTCAGATCTTCACCCTGCATGCCACGGACGGTTTCTCTTGCGAATTCTCCGCTGAGGAAGGTGTCTTCACCGAAGGTTTCTTCGGTTCTTCCGTAACGGGGATCTCTTGCCAGATCCATGACGGGGCTGTAGGTTTCGTGCACACCTATGGAACGGGCTTCTGTGCCGATGGCGTGCCCCATTTTTCTGCCCAGCTCCGGATCAAAGGTGGAAGCCAGGCCAATCTGCTGGGGAAATACGGTGGCATCATAGTGGTTGAATCCGTGGAGGGCTTCCTCACTGAACAGGAAGGGAATGCCCAGCCGGGTTTTTTCAATGGCATAACGCTGAATTGCATTGGTCATGGCAGGGGTGACACCGCGGGCCTGAATGCTGCCTACACTGTAGCCTCTGAGCAGCTTGTCCATGGCATCCAGGTCCAGGGAAAGCACTCTGTCCATGCTGTCGCTTTTCGTGAAATCGTTGGTAAAATACTGATCGGTCTGCATGATTTTTTCTTCCAGAGTCATGCGGCTGATCAGGTCATCAAGACGCTGCTCAACAGGCAGCGAGCTGTCCTGATAAGGAAACATAGCAATTTACCTCTTTCAAATTAGATTAATTTTGGAAAATCAATGGGTTCAGCATATCATGAAGGAATCGGAAAGTCAATATTGCTTTGCAGCGCAGAGAAAACGTCGTTGCAATTTTGAAATGGCTGTGATAGAATGAAATTCGAACATTTGAACGGAGAAACGATATGGAAAAACAGCACGTCTATATTGCAATCGATCTGAAATCGTTTTATGCTTCCCAGGAGTGCATCGAACGGGAGCTGGATCCGTTGGTTACAAACCTGGTTGTGGCTGATGTAAGCCGGACAGAGAAGACCATCTGTCTGGCAGTTTCTCCGTCGCTGAAGGCCTATGGAATTCCGGGCCGGGCCCGTCTGTTCGAGGTAGAGCAGAAGCTGCAGCAGGTCAATGCACTGCGGCGGGAAAAGGCACCGGGCAAAACTTTTACCGGCAGCTCCACCGATGCACGGGAGCTGGCCCATAATCCGGCACTTTCTGTGGATTATATTGCTGCACCGCCCAGAATGGCTCATTATATCGAATGCAGCACCCGAATTTATCAGATTTACCTGAAGTATGTGGCACCGGAGGATATCCATGTCTATTCCATTGACGAGGTTTTTATCGATGCCACGCCTTATCTGCGGCTGCGCAGACAGTCACCCCGGGAGTTTGCTATGACGCTGATCCGGGATGTCCTGGACACGACGGGTATTACGGCTACCGCCGGCATCGGCACAAACCTTTATCTGTGCAAGGTAGCTATGGACATTGTGGCAAAGCATATTCCACCGGATGAGAACGGTGTGCGGATTGCCCAGCTGGACGAAATAAGCTATCGGAAGCTGCTGTGGAGCCACCGTCCGCTGACGGATTTCTGGCGGGTAGGGCCTGGTACGGCCAGAAAACTGGAAAGCCATGGTATGCACACCATGGGGGATGTGGCCCGGTGTTCCATTGGAAAGCCCGGGGAATTCTTCAGTGAAGATCTGCTGTACCGGATGTTCGGTGTCAATGCAGAGCTTCTGATTGACCACGCCTGGGGCTGGGAGCCGTGTACCATCAAAGATATCAAAGCCTATAAGCCCAGGGCAAACAGCATCGATTCCGGGCAGGTTCTGCAGGAACCCTATGATTTTCAGAAGGCCAGACTGGTGGTCCGCGAGATGGCGGATCTTCTGACGCTGGATCTGGCGGATAAGGGACTGGTGACGGATCAGCTGGTGCTGACCATCGGCTATGATCGGGAAAGTCTGAATCAGCCCCAGATCCGGCAGGCCTACCGGGGGGAGATCACCAAGGATCCTTATGGACGCCTGATTCCCAAGCGTGCTACCGGAACGGTCAACCTGTGTTGTCAGACAGCGTCTACACGGATGATTGTGGAAGCGGTTACAGAGTTGTACGAACGGATTACGGACCCGGTCCTGCTGGTCCGGCGGATCAACATTGGTGCAAACCACATTGTCCCGGAGCAGGAGGCAGCAGAAGAGGAAGTACCCGAGCAGATGAATTTTTTTGAGGACGGTCAGCAGTCCGGAATGCAGCAGGAGGAAACCGAATTGCTGGAGCGGGAAAAACGCAGGCAGCATGCCATACTGCGCATTCGGAAAAAATATGGAAAAAATGCCATTCTCAAGGGCATGAATTTTCAGGAGGGAGCTACGGCCAAGGACAGAAACAGCCGGATTGGCGGTCATAAGGCCTGAGACGGAGAAATGCTGTGGACAGAAACAAGTACGAAGATATAATTGATATGCCCCATCATGTTTCGCCCACCCGGGCGCACATGTCCATGGTCAACCGGGGCGCTCAGTTTTCGCCGTTTGCGGCGCTGACGGGGTACGATGCCGCAATTGCCGAGACAGCCAGACTGACGGACACCAGAGCGCTGGCGGATGAACAGTGGGATGCAGAGCTGGATGAAAAAATCCGACGGATTATGGCGCAGCAGCAAATGCATCCGCAGGTGACGGTGACGGTTTTTCGGCCGGACGACCGCAAGGCAGGTGGTGCCTATGTGGCGCTGACAGGAACGCTGAAACGCGTGGACAGCAGCCTGCGGGTGCTGTTTTTCACCGACGGCAGAGAAATCAATCTGGAGGATATTGCGGATATCTGCTCAGAGGTACTGCAGATTCCGGAGGAATAAAAAAACGCCCTCTTCTGGGCGAAAAAGTGTATAAAAAAAGAAACAACCCTTGACTGAAGCATCTTCACGACGGCGATCAGTCAAGGGTTATCTCTGTTCATTCTTGGTATCTAACATCATTGGTTAACCTCTCTTTCTGCAGTTTGGACATCGTCATTCCGTTTTCTCTGTAATCCTGCTCACAACTTTTCAACAATCTTTTGTCTCTATCAGCGAGATGCTCATCCGTTGGGGATTTTACAATTCTGGAATGTTCTGCCCTCGGAATCCATCCTGACATAACTGCGGGATACTCAGAACCTGCATATTCTTCATCTCAGTTCCGATCATTCGGGATCCTGCACAGACATATCCTCCTTTCAGGCCTCCCTGCTTCCGGATGCACCGATCTTTCTGTCATATGACTTCCGGATACCTTCATCGTTCTGCCAGAGCTGCTGTCTGATTTTTCAGATGCTGTCATTCCAAAACCGCAGCGCCCATCTGCTTCAATCCTTCCAATCTTTGAATCAGACGCTCCGGGCCGCGCGTGGGATGCTGCCATCCTCCTGCGGATACCGCCTCTGACTTTCTGACCTTTTGGACTTTTTCAGATCTGCGTCCGGCTTTCGGAGAAGCGTGCCATCTTTCGGAATTTCTGAACTTCCCGGTGGATGCTGTCATCTCCCGGGAAAGAAACCCGTCCGATTCTGCAGCGCCGCTGCCATCTTTCCGAATGTTCTGACTGGGATTTTCGATCTGTCTGGATTTCTTCCTTGTGACTACAATATACCACGGGGAAATATGAAATTCAATGGATAATACCTCCTAAAAAATACGGTCTTTTTCGTATATAACATAGAAAAGCCACTCTTTTTGCCCCAAATATTGACGATACCAAACAGCTGTGCTATACTGAAAATGTTGGGCCGGTCAATTTTTTGACCGGCCCTGTTTTTTATTCGCCGCAGCTGTCTGCGTGCTCATGGTTGTGGCAGATGGAGCCGGTGGATTTCAGCTCACCGCGCAGATAAGTTTCCACAGCCTCACGGGCATCGCCCTGAACGCCGATGATGACTTCTACACCGCGCTCGTTGAAGATGTCCACAGCGCCGCCGCCCATGCCGCCGGAAATGATGACCTTTGCGCCGTGATCGGCCAGGAAGTTGGGCAGAAATCCGGGCTTGTGGCCGGGATTGGGAACACTGGTCTCGGAGACGATCCGTCCGTCCTCAGTGTCGAAGAAGATGAAGTTTTCGCAGTGGCCGAAATGGCCTGCTACCTGATTGCCCATGGCTGCTACAGAGATTTTCATAGTATTGAACTCCTTTCAAAATGTGTGGTTATTTGTATATGGAAGCGGAAATTCCGTTTCGGTCAGGTGAAAAGCTGATGGACAGGCCCGTAGACAATGCATTCAGGCGGTCGCCCATCCGTGCGTGCAGAAACGCATAGGGGCCTGCTCCGGTGCAGTGACCGGTATAGTATTGCGTGGACGTGTCCAGAAGACGCACGGCGGCATCGGCAAGAAATTCTGCGCCGGCACCTTCGGGCACGATTTTTTTGAAATGAAATCCGCCGATGAGCACATCGGGAGAAAACCAGCTTTCGATGTTGAGAATGCCTTTGTGGGAGCAGCCTGAAAACAGGTAGGTTTTTCCGTCCTCACAGATTTTCAGATACTGCTCATGCCGGAAATCATCGGGACGGAGCACATCGTTTTCCAGCACGTTCAGGCCGTAGGATTCGATGGGCTGCACCAGAGGAAAGCCGCTGCAGGTATGCAGCGAAATACGCTCCCCGATGGAGCAGGATTCTCCGGTAAAGAGAATTCTGGAGGATTTGCGCAGCTGCGGATTCAGACCGATGTATTTTTCACTGCCGTTGTAATGGGGAAGAAAAGCATCCGGATGGATATAAACGGGGGCGGTTTTGTTGATTTCCAGAAATCGCATGAGACCGCCGCCGTGGTCGTAATGTCCGTGGGACAGAACAGCAAAATCTACGCATCTGAGATCAATTCCCATTTTTTCGGCATTGTCTGCAAAAGCACCGCTCTGTCCGGCATCGAAGAGGATTCTGGTTCCCTCTGTTTCGATGTACAGGCTCAGTCCGTGCTCGGCAGTCAGATCGTTTCGGCAGGCGGTGTTTTCCGCCAGAACAGAAATTCTCATGTTCCCGATTCCTCCAGAAGCTGCATGGTGCGGTCATAAACCTGCCGGAGGGCTTCCCGGGCGGGACAGGCAATGTCTGCAATGCTCTTTCCGGCATTGATTGCCTGAGAAGCGGCGGGATCGTAGGGGATTTTTCCCAGGAACGGCAGGCTGTGTTCCATGCAGAAGGATTCGATGGCAGCGGTATTCTCCGGACTGGAATCCCATTTGTTTACGCATACGGCCAGTGTGGTCTGGAAGGTTTCCGCTGTCTTGACAAGCCGCTGAAGATCACTCAGGCCGGAAAGGGAAGGTTCTGCCACGACCAGAACCAGATCCATACCGCTGACAGATGCAATGACGGGACAGCCAATTCCGGGGGAGCCGTCCACAATGGCCAGGTCACACTCCGGTGCGTTTTTGAGCATGGCCAGCTTTACGTCGCTGACAAGCTTGCCGGAGTTTCCACGGCCCATTTTCAGCGTGGCGGTTGAAAATACCTGCTCGCCCCGGTAAAGTGCCTTCTGACCTGCCACATCTGCAGTCATGGAGATGGCTTTGGCAGGGCAGACCCACGCACAGACGCCGCAGCCTTCGCAGGCGTATTCGCTGACGGTGTAGCGGTTCTCATCCTGGAAGATTGCGTCGAATCGGCAGCTCTGGGAGCAGGCACCGCAGCCAATGCAGGCCAGAGGATCGATGACTGCCTTATCCGCTCCGAGAAAGTCGGAATATTCTGCGGGGATGGCAGGATGGGTCACCAGATGCAGGTTCGGAGCATCCACATCGCAGTCGGCAATGGCCTTCGCCTGGGAAAAACGGATAAATGCGGCGGCAGTGGTGGTTTTTCCGGTGCCGCCTTTTCCGCTGAGAATCAGCAGCCGTTTCATAGGTCAGGACCTCCGATCTGCAGTGCAATATTTTCAAATACGGCCCGAAGCCGGGGACTTTTTTCGCAGAGGATTTCGCCACGGGAGATCATCTGCGCAATACCGGGATCATAAGGAATCCGTGCGAGTACCGGCAGGCCCTCTGTCCGGCAGTATTGTTCCAGCGGTTCGTAAGGGCTGTCCTGCCGGTTGATAACCACGCCGCAGGGCTTTTTGAGCAGGGATACCAGCTCATGAACCATGCGGAAATTGTGAAAACCGAAGGCGGTGGGTTCCGTAACGAGGATGCAGTAGTCGGCAGTGGATACGCTTTCCATAACGCTGCAGGCACTGCCCGGCGGACAGTCGGCAATCACCGGGCCGGGGAAATTCTGCGCAGCCTTCAAAGCTGCCCGGATCACAGGAACGCCGGAGGCTTCTCCCGGATTCAGAATTCCGGAAATCACCCGGATTTTGCCGTGGGTGCCGATTTCCAGCATACCGATGGGGCGTTCCGTTTCAGAGACCGCACCGCCGGGACAGACCATGCTGCAGCCGCCGCAGCTGTGACAGACCTCGGGGAATACCATGGGCTTGTCCTTGATGAAAATCAGGGCGTGAAACCTGCAGAAATCCACGCACTTGCGGCATCCGCTGCATTTGGCGCTGTCAAATGCCGGAAGCAGAGTGGATACCGTGGTGTGCTGAAGCTGTTCGGGCTTCCAGAAAAGCCGTCCGTTTGGCTCTTCCACATCGCAGTCAACGTATGCAGCACAACCCAATGCTGATGCAAGATTGACTGCCGTCATGGTTTTTCCGGCACCGCCCTTGCCGCTGAGAACGGCGATTTTCATCGGATTCCTTGGAAGCCTTCGTGGAAGTGGGTCAGCTCCTCAAGCTTCTTGTCAGCAAATGCAGCCAGATTTCCTGCGGCAGAGGTGCCGGCAGATTTGTAGATTTTGATATCTGCAGCCCGGAAAACGTCAGCGGCATTCTGACCACAGCGAACGGTAATCAGGACTGTGGCACCCTGATCCACCACGAACTGGGCGGCTTGCAGACCGGCACCGCCCTGCGCCTCTGCAGCAGGATTTTCCAGAATTTCAGTTTTTCCGTTTTCGGAAAACAGGAAATAGGGTGCACGGCCGAAGGATACACATACGTCTTTTTGCGTGTCATCCAGGGGAATTGCAATTTTCATGGTTCGGTCTCCTTTCAATGATGCGTGGACGCAGCGGCGAAGGTGCCTGCGGCAGCAGAAGCCCGGGCAATAGTCCTCGTCACCGTCACACAGCTGATAATCTCCACCCCGGATCCGCAGAGGCAAGCCGTCCACCAGGGCATCTGCCAGCTTTTTTCGGGCAGACGCATAGATCTGCTGAACGGTGGTCCGGGCAATTTTCATATATTCTCCGCACTGCTCCTGAGAAAGCCCCTGCTGATCGATGAGTCGGATTGTTTCGTATTCATCCACAGTCAGGATCACGGGATCTTCTTCCGGGTCCCGGTTGATGGGATTGAAGCCGGCGTTTTCGGGCAAGCAGCACACTCTGCGGAATTTTCTGGGTCTTGGCACAAGCAAACGCCTCCTCTGTTTCTGACATATGTCACTTATAAGACGATTATAACAGGTTTCTGACATATGTCAATATTGCTTTTCGGTATTTTTATATTGATTGTGAAAAAAGTTTCTGATATAATACAGAAAAATGCGAAAGGACCGCGATAAATGAATCTGGAATTGCTGAAAAAGAAAATGGACGAAGTCCATTACATTTACGATGACACGCTGGCAACTACGCTGGGCGTTGCTTTGGAACTGGGCAGACCCCTGCTGATTGAGGGCGCTGCCGGCGTAGGCAAAACGGAAGTTGCCAAGGTGATGGCTGCTGCGCTGGACCGGGAGCTGGTTCGGATGCAGTGCTATGAAGGGCTGGATGAAAGCAAGGCCCTCTATGAGTGGAACTATCAGAAGCAGCTGCTGTCCATTCAGGTGAATATGGGCAGCGATGACCGGGACAGCCTGACAAGAAGTCTGTTCAGCGATGAATATCTGCTGGAGCGCCCGCTGCTCAAATCCATCCGGTCGGAAAAGCCTGTGGTGCTGCTGATCGACGAAATTGACAAAGCTGACGAAGAATTTGAAGCTTTCCTTCTGGAGCTTCTGTCGGATATGCAGGTCTCCATCCCGGAAATCGGAACAATCAAGGCGAAAACCATTCCCTTTGTGGTGCTTACCTCCAACCGGGCAAGACCGCTTTCCGAGGCCCTGCGCAGACGCTGCGCCTATCTGTATGTCCAGTACCCGGATCTGGATAAGGAGCTTGCCATTCTCCGGGCCAAGCTGCCCCACGTGGACGACCGGCTCTGCGCGCAGGTGGCTGTGGCGGTCCAGAAGCTGCGCAGCAATGAGGCGATTCTGAAAAAGCCTTCCATTGCAGAGGCACTGGACTGGGCGGCAGCGCTGGACGCATTGGGAATCCGGGAGCTGACACCGGATGCCCTGCGCCAGACTGCCGGTTTTGTGCTGAAAAACAGCGAGGACCTTCAGCTTCTTGAGGAGATGGAGCAGGATGCTGACGAAAAATCTTCCTGTGGCTGTGGGGAAACCTGCGGGGGACATCACCATGACTGATTCCGGGGTGTACCTGGAGAAAATGTCGGCCTTTTCCCGAATGCTCCGCCGGGAGGGGCTGGCAGTCGGCCCGCAGGAAACCGCGGATGCCTGTCAGATTCTGATTGCGCTGGGAGCAGAGAACCGGGAGCAGGTAAAAACGGCGCTGAAAACCGTCTACGCCAAATCCCGGGAGGAACAGACCATTTTCGACCGCACCTTTGACGGATTTTTCATTTCGGAGGATGCCATGCGCCGGCAGGCCATGGAGCAGATGCAGCAGGAGGCTGCGCTTCAGCAGGGGCGGGAGCAGGCACAGCGAGATCTGAATTTTAACGGACAGCCTATGGAACTGAGCGACGGGCAGCGGGAGGCCTATGCCTCCATGCCGGAGGAAATGCGCGACAGGCTCCGCAGCTTTATGGACCGGTACAAGGACAGTGCTGCCCGAAATCCGGACCTTTACAGCAATTTCATCCATTCTGTATTTACGAAAACACTGCTCGAGCAGCAGATGAAGATGGAAGATGCAGCAGTCGGCTGCGGTGAGATGGACCCGGAGCTTGGTCTGATGTACCGGGATATCAGTCAGTTCAAAGATTCGGAAATTCCAAAGGCAATCTCCATTATTCAGACCATTTCCCGTCAGATCAACGGGGAACTGTCTGCAAAGAAAAACAATGCAGCCCATTCAGGAAAGCTCGACTTCCGCAGAACAATCCGAAAGGGCCTGGAAACCGGCGGCAGCTTTTACCGGCTGCACTATCGGAAGAAGCGCCAGAGAAAAAAGCATCTGGTGATTCTGTGCGACGTCTCCGGCTCCATGATCCAGTTTTCGGAGTTTGCGCTGCGTTTTATTCAGTCGCTGAATCACGTGTCGGAAAGCTCCCGGGTTTACCTGTTTTCGGAGGAGCTTGTGGAGGCGGATGCCTTCAGCCTGGAAAATATGGATGCGTTCCGCAGCTATGTCCGGGATTCCGGAGCCTACGGGCGGGGAACGGATCTGGGCTCGGCGCTGGAAACGATAAACCGGAGCAGACCGGCTGTACTCAACAGCTCCACGACCCTGATGATCCTTTCGGATACCAAAACCGTGGATCAGAACCGCGCGGTGCGGGCGCTTGTGGAGGCCAGACGTCAGGCGGGAAAAGTAATTCTGCTCAACCCGCTGCAGGAAAGTCACTGGCAGTACCTGAAAAGTGCCGGTGCCTTTCTGGAGGTGTGCAATATGGTTTCCTGTTCTACCTTGCAGTCATTGGCCGCTGCCTGCAGGCGTTTGGCGGACTTGTAACAGACTTCCGCCGTCCGGTGCCTTCCGGACGGCGGAAGTTTGCTGCTTTTGCGAATATTCAGCCGGGATATGCGGAAAATGTATACGGAATGGCAGCCGAACTTCTGTCGATAAAGGTACTTTTGTGTGAAAATACAGGAGAAATTCAGGAAAAATATTGACAGACAATCAATCCGGTGGTAAAATCATATAGTCTAAATTGGAAAGAGTCTTTCCAAAGCAGGATACGACCGCCGGATGTTATCCCGGCTGAGGCCACCGGACAGCCGGGGCGAATGCCGATAACCGCAGGTCGGTTGGCAACTTCTGTTGCCTTATTGATTGAGTTAAAAGCTCAGTTTTATAAGTTGGTTACTATAAACCAGTGCCAGGCGGCATATGCTTGTGAAATGGTCAATAAGAGTAGTAAAAAGTATTCTTTGCTATATAGACTCTGATCCCATTGTGATTTCATGCATGCACAGCTGGAAATTTTGAATTTTCATCTGTGCAGAAGTGTCACATTTTCAAGTGGTATGCGGCTGAAGGCGCATACCACTTTTCTTTTTTTTCGGACACAAGTCCTTAAATCGGTGCAGAAACGGGAGAGAGATTATGGGAAAACTGATTGAACTGAAAAATATTAGTAAATCTTATGATGGCGAAAAAATTCTGGACAATATGAGCCTTTATATCCGGGATAATGAGTTTATTACGCTGCTGGGACCCTCCGGCTGCGGAAAAACCACGACGCTTAGAATCATCGGCGGCTTTACTCAGCCGGATGAGGGCGACGTGATTTTTATGGGTAAGCGGATCAATGATGTCCCGGCCTATAAACGAAACATCAACACCGTGTTCCAGAAATACGCACTGTTTCCCCATTTGAATGTGTATGAAAATGTTGCGTTTCCGTTGAGAGAGAAAAAGCTTCCTAAGAAGGAAATTGATGAAAAAGTCAGAAAAATGCTGCAGACTGTCATGATGTCCGCCTTCGCGGACCGGTCAGTTACCAGCCTTTCCGGCGGTCAGCAGCAGCGTGTTGCCATTGCCCGGGCACTGATCAGCCATCCGAAGGTTCTTCTGCTGGATGAACCGCTGGGTGCTCTGGACCTGAAGCTGCGTAAGGATATGCAGGTGGAGCTGAAAAAAATTCAGCAGGATACCGGAATTACCTTTATCTTTGTTACCCATGACCAGGAAGAAGCTCTTTCTATGTCGGATACCATCGTAGTCATGAATGAAGGCCTGATCCAGCAGATCGGCACCCCCACTGATATCTACAACGAGCCGAAAAATGCGTTCGTTGCTGACTTCATCGGCGAAAGTAACATTCTTGATGGTGTGATGCTGGAGGACTATTCCGTGCGCTTTGCCGGTCATACCTTCCAGTGCCTGGATTCCGGATTCGGAAAAAAGGAGCCCGTGGATGTGGTCGTGCGCCCAGAGGACGTGGACATCGTGCCTGTAGAAAAGGGAATGCTGGACGGTGTGGTTACCTCAGTTACCTTTATGGGCGTTCACTATGAAATTATTGTGGATATCAAGGGCTTCAAATGGATGATCCAGACTACCGATTTTGTGGATGTAAACGAGCACATTGGTATTTACCTGGAACCGGATGCCATCCACATCATGAAAAAATCCAAGTATTCCGGTATGTTCGGCGACTACTCATCTTTCTCCAATGAACTTGATGAACTGTCCAACCCTGACGGGGAGGATGAGGAATGAAAAAAAATACGATAAAAAACGGTCAGCACGCCTATCGCGCGGCGCTGGCCCCGTATTCCGTCTGGGCCGCAATATTCGTCCTGGTGCCCCTGGCATTTGTGGCGTATTACGCATTTACAGACAATAATTTCAATTTTACCTTCGCCAATATTTCCAAATTCTTTTGTTCCACCGGTAAACTTCACAATTCGGACGGAACCACAAGGGAAGTACACACCTACGTTGTTATTGCCCTGCGTTCCTTGAAGCTGGCACTGATTTCTACGCTGGTCTGCCTTCTGATCGGCTATCCCTTTGCCTATATCATGTCCCGTGCTAAGGAACGGACGCAGAAAATGATGATGACGCTGGTTATGATTCCCATGTGGATGAATTTCCTGATCCGGACTTACGCCTGGATGACCATTATGCAGGATACCGGCATCCTCAACAATATGCTGGCGGCGCTGGGCCTGCACCGCATCAAGCTCATCGGCACGGAAACGGCGGTGGTCATTGGCATGGTCTACGATTTCCTGCCCTATATGGTGCTGCCGATCTATTCCATCATGGCAAAGATGGACGACAAGCTGCTGGAAGCAGCCAGAGATCTGGGCTGCAACTCCCTGTCTGTGCTGCGGCGGGTAGTGTTTCCCCTGAGCCTGCCCGGCGTGGTCTCCGGTGTGACCATGGTTCTGATTCCTGCGGTCAGCACCTTCTATATCTCCCAGAAACTGGGCAGCGGCAAGTTCCTGCTGATCGGCGACGTGATCGAAGGACAGTATACCGCCAACAATTTCCACTTTGCAGCTGCCATCGCTCTGGTGATGATGATTTTGCTGCTGGCGGTCATGGCTGTTTTCAAGTACCTGACCGGCCGCCGGATGAATGGAGGTCAGTGATATGAAAATGAAAACCTCTGCAAAGATCTACAGCACGCTCATTTTTCTCTTCCTCTTTGCACCCATTGCCATTTTGCTGCTGTTTTCCTTTAACGAATCGAAAAGTCTTTCGGTTATGTCCGGCTTTTCTTTCAAGTGGTACGAGGAGCTGTTTAAGGACAGCAACACCCTGAAGGCCGTCCGCAATACCCTGATTCTGGCGGTAACGGCCACCACCATCGCTACGGTTATGGGTACCGCAGCCGCATGGGGCATCGACCGTTTGCGTTCGAAATGGTACCGCAGAGTCCTGAATACCGTGACGGACATTCCCATGACCAATCCCGACATCATCACCGGTATTTCCCTTATGCTGATGTTTGTGTTTGTGGGCAGACTGTTCGGTGCGGCAACCAGTCTGAACTTCTGGACCATGCTTGCGGCCCATGTGACCTTCTGTCTGCCCTATGTAATCCTGCAGGTGCTTCCCAAACTGCAGCAGATGGACCCGAGCCTGCCGGAAGCGGCCATGGATCTGGGCTGCACACCGCTGCGGGCATTTTTCAAGGTGGAACTGCCGGAGATGATGCCCGGCATCGTTACCGGCGCCATTATGGCATTCACCCTCAGCATGGATGACTTTGTCATCACCTATTTCACATCCGGAAACGGATTCCAGACCCTGCCCATCCACATCTACAGCATGACAAAAAAATCTGTCAGCCCCAAGATGTACGCCCTGGCCACCATCATTTTCTTTGTGACGCTGGCGCTGCTGCTCATCAGCAATCTGGTGGACAATGAGGATAACCGGAAGCTGCGGGAAATGAAAAAGGCCCTTAAGGGCAGCAAGTAAGGCAGGGAGGCAGAAATATGAAAAAAAGATGGATTGCACTTGCAATGGTGCTTGCCATGGTGCTGCCCCTGGGGCTTTCCGGCTGCGGCAGCAGCGGAACGGGCGGCAATGTGCTCAATGTGTACAACTGGGGCGAATATATCTCCGACGGCAGCGAAGGCAGCTATGACACCGTTCGGGAATTTGAAAAGTGGTACGAGCGGACCTACGGCCAGAAGGTCAAGGTCAACTACACCACCTTCGCATCCAACGAGGATATGTACAGCAAGCTGGCCAGCGGTGCTGTCAGCTACGACGTGATCATTCCTTCAGACTACATGATCGCTCGTATGGCACAGGAGGGGATGCTGGCTCCGCTTAATTTTGACAACATTCCCAACTATCAGTATGTGGATAAATCCTTCCACGGCCTTTACTACGACCCGGAAAACAGATACTCCATTCCCTACACCTATGGCATTGTGGGTATCATCTACAACGCAAATGTGGTGGATGAGGCGGATGCCCAGGGCTGGGAGCTGATGTGGAATGAAAAGTACGCGGGTGATATCCTGCAGTACAACAATCCCCGGGATGCCTTCGGTACAGCCATGTACAAACTGGGCCTGGATGTGAACACTACCGACCGGGCGGTATGGGAACAGGCCAGTGAGGAGCTTGTCAGACAGAAGCCCATGCTGGACGGCTTGGTGATGGATGAGATCTTCAATGCCATGGAGGCAGGGGAGTCTGCCATCGGCTCTTATTACGCAGGTGACTATTTCACTATGGTAGACAATCAGGCCAAAAACGTGGATCTGCAGTTTTACTATCCGGAGCGGACCAACTATTATGTGGATGCCATGTGCATTCCGGCCTGCGCCCAGAACAAGGAGCTGGCAGAGATTTTCATCAACTTCATGCTCTCCGAGGAAGCTGCGGTTGCCAATGCTGAGTACACCTACTACGCATCGCCGAATGCACTGGTCTACAATAATGAAGGCTACATTGCCGACATGGGCGAGGATGCCATGGAAATTCTCTATCCCGATCTGGGCAACTTCGCCGAAGAATACAACAAGTATGCCTACAGAAACATGGATACCGAAATGCAGGGCTATCTGAACGACCTGTGGGAAAATGTTAAGATCAACTGATTCTGCGCAGCCGTGCAGTTTCCGTAAAAAACTGATAATATCAAAAACCCCGGCGTGTATCGAAAACAGATGCACGCCGGGTTTTTTTGACTTTCCGGAAACAATCAGCGGAAAGTGTTTTGGGAATATGTGCCCGTGCAGGATTCCGCCTGCAAAGAAAAGACGCTTTGCAGAAAATGATGCATCAGGCGGGACCTGAAATTATTTCAGGAAGGGAAACAGCTTCCTGTAATTTTGCTCTTTGTAGGTGTCGTTGAGAACTACCAGAAAACGCAGAAATGCCGGAAGAATGGACAGGCAGAAGGCAAGAAGCGCTGCAGGCTTTTTCCAGGAACCGTTGGCAAAATAGATTTTCCATGTTTCCGAGATCCAGACAAAAATCCTGCGGATGCCTGCAATGCTGAACCAGCGGCGGTCACGGGCGCAGGCGGCAGCACTGCTGAGAATTTTCTTCATAAGACAGCCTTCTTCCTTGGAAATTATCCGGCGGTAATGGCGACTTTGATCACGCCGTCCCGCCGATTTTCAAACAGATCGTAAGCTTCCTGAATCCGGGACAGGGGGAACGTGTGGGTAATCAGCGGTGTGGTGTCGATTTTTCCGGCCTGAATCAGGGAGAGAATTTCAGCACAGTCGCAGCCGTCCACACCGCCGGTCTTGAACGTCAGATTCTTGCCATACATATCCGGCAGAGGAAGCTCTTGAGCCTCGTTATACAGTGCCACAACCGTGACAATAGCATTGGGGCGGGCGCATTCCCAGGCAAGCCGGAAAGTATCGGCGGCACCTGCAACCTCAAGCACCACGTCAGCACCGCCATGTTCGCTCTGCTCCAGGACGAATGCCCGGCAAGTTTCCGGAGTGGTCACCAGGACCTGAGGATAGTGTTCCCGAATAAAGGAAATCCGCTGGGGATCTTTTTCGCAGACAATGATTTTTTTCGGCTGCTTCAGCATGGTGCACAGCAGCGTGCAGATGCCGGTGGGACCTGCACCGATGATCAGAACCGTATCCTCAGGCGTGATTTCGGAAATTTTTGCAGCCCAGAATCCGGTAGCCAGAATGTCGCCGACAAACAGTGCCTGACGGTCACTTACGCCGTCGGGAATTTTAGTCAGTCCCTGATTGGCGTGAGGGACCCGGACAAATTCGGTCTGACCGCCGTCAATGCGGCAGCCAAGTGCCCAGCCGCCGTCGGGGTCGGTGCAGTTGTTTACGAATCCGTGTTTGCAGAAAAAGCATTCTCCACAGAAGGTTTCCACATTGACGGTGACCCGGTCACCGGGATGTACAGCGGTAACGTCGGAACCGACTGCTTCCACAACGCCTACCATTTCGTGCCCAACGGTAATGCCGGGAACGGCACGGGGGACAGATCCGTGTTTGATGTGCAGATCGCTGGTGCAAATGCTGCCCAGCGTGACCCGTACAATAGCATCTCCGGAGTCTCTCAGAACAGGCTTCGGTTTTTCGGTCAGTTCAAATTTTTCATGTTCCACATATGTCAGACTCAGCATGACAAACCCTCCCTTGTTGGAGTTATTATACTGCATGATTGCCGGAAAATCCATCTGTAAAACGGAATTTGCGGAAGCGATATATAAAAATCCCCATTGTTCCGAAAAGATGCATAGCCGGAACAATGGGAATTTTGCAGCCTGTTTCCGCAGAGACTTACTGGATGGAGAGCAGACAGTTATTTTCTGATTATGCGGCGGAGAATAACACTCAGCAGAATCATAACCACAGCGACAGACACCCAGCCAAAGCCCTGCTCGTAGAAAGGCAGCACCATCAGTGCGTCCTTTATAAAGCCCATGGGAACGTGAAGACCATCAAGTGCGTGCAGAACACTGACAACCCCCACGCCTGCGATGGTTACGGGGTAGATAAAACGGTTCCGACTTGTCCAGTGGTCGGCAAGGCCCAGAAGAATCAGGACAATGGAAATGGGATAGATGGCGTTGAGCACGGGGGTGGAGATACTGAGGATGGTGTTCAGACCCTGGTTGCAGATCACAAAGGAAAAGGCGGTGATTCCGATGACCAGAGCACGGTAGGAAATCTTGGGGAACAGGGAAGTGAAGAACTGGGAAATTGAGGTGATCAGGCCCACACAGGTGGTCAGGCATGCCAGCGTGAAGATGGCAGCCAGTAAAATGGCACCGGGTTCACCGAAGAGCTGGGCAACGATGCAGCGCAGTGTCCAGGCACCGTTTTCCTGAATGGGATAAACGGCGGAACTGCAGCAACCCATGTAGGTCAGCATCAGATAGACACCGGACAGAATGGCACCGGCCACGATACCGGCTTTGACTGTGTAGGAGACTACACTTTTTTTGTTCTGGATTCCAAGAGAACGCAGCGTAACTGCGATGACCAGACCGAAATTCAGTGCGGCAATGGTATCCATTGTCTGATAGCCTTCATTAAAGCCCTTCATGAGGGGCATGTGCTGATAGGCGGGCTGTGCACCGGCAATGTTGACTTCACCGCGGAACAGGAAAGAAACGAACAGAAATACCAGCAGGATCAGCAGACCGGGGGTCAGGAAGGAGCCGATGCGATGAACCAGCTTATTGGGGGTCATTGCAAGCCAGCCTGCAATGAGGAAAAATACCAGAGAATACAGGACCATCCACAGGACCTGATTGGCATTTTCGGACAGGTAGGGGGCGATGGCCATTTCGAAGGGGACGGAGGCGGCTCTGGGAATGCCCAGTCCCGGACCAATGGACAGATAAATCAGAACGGTGAAAACAATGGAGAACCATTTTCCAACCCGTCCGGCCAGCTTGTCCAGACCGTCGGACTGGGAAACAACGATAACACCCAGCACCGGCAGAATAACTGCAGTTGCAAGAAAACCGATAAGAGCGGGCACGGACTGGTTACCGGCATTCTGCCCGAGGAAGGGTGGGAAGATCAGATTTCCTGCTCCGAAAAACAGCGAAAAAAGCATAAAACTGACAAATAACATGTTTCGTCTTCCTAATTTCATGATTCTCTCTCCTAGGTATATTTTCGCAAATTATAGCACATTATAAAAAATTGTTCAAGAGTTATTTACAATTTTGTCAAATTTTACGAATGCAGGTAAAAAGAAGAAACCTTTTGCACATCTTGCCAAATGTACCGGTATATGGTATAACAAAAGCAGAAGCATTGGAAAAACAGAATTGTGGAATCAGGAGGGAAAGTTTGTGAATCAACCTAATGTAGTATTGATTGTCCTCGACCAGATGCGTGGGGACTGCCTGGGCACCGCAGGACATCCGGATGTAAAGACTCCCTATGTGGATACGCTGGCAGCCAATGGTGTACGCTTTGAACATGCGTATTCGGCATGCCCCAGCTGCATCGCGGCCCGTGCAGCTTTGTACACCGGATTGACACAGCGCAGCCATGGTCGTGTTGGCTATATGGATAAGGTGAAGTGGAATTACCCCGTCACCATTGCCGGGGAGTTTGCAAAAGCGGGCTACTATACCCAGTGTGTAGGAAAAATGCACGTTCATCCGTCCCGGAATCTGCTTGGATTCCATAATGTGGAGCTGCACGACGGGTATCTGGGCGCTTACCGGACTCCGGAGACGCCTTCCTGCGAAAATCAGGCGGTGGCAGACGATTATTTCTACTGGCTGAAGGATCAGCTGGGAATCTCTGCAGATGTAACGGACACCGGCGTTGACTGCAACTCCTGGGTGGCGCGGCCCTGGATCTATGATGAAAAATACCATCCGACCAACTGGGTCACTTCCCGCAGCCTGGACTTCCTGCGCAGACGGGACCGCAGCAAGCCCTTCTTCCTGATGGCTTCCTTTGTCCGGCCCCATCCGCCTTTTGATGCGCCTGCCTGTTACTTTGATATGTATAAGGATATGGATCTTCGTCCGCCGGTGCTTGGAGACTGGGAAGACGAAGAACTGCTCAACAGGGAAGGCAGAATCTTTAACTCTTCCTCCGGTCCCATTGACCCGGAGTTGATCCGTCAGGCTCAGATCGGTTACTATGCCTGCATTACGCATGTTGATCACCAGATCGGCAGACTGATGGAGGGACTGATGGAGCAGGGCGTTTACGACAACACCATTATTGCCTTTGTTTCCGACCACGGCGAACTGCTTTCCGACCACCATCTGTACCGGAAAATCCGTCCCTATCAGGGAAGTATTCATGTGCCGCTGATTATCTCCGGGCCTGAGCGCCTGATTGGCAGACAGAATCGGACTATTTCCCACATTGCAGAGCTGCGGGATGTGATGCCCACCCTGCTGGATCTGGCTGGATGCCCGATTCCCGGAGAAGTGGAAGGCATCAGTCTGAAAAAGACCATGGATGACGAGTCGGTTGGCACCCATGACTATATCCACGGCGAACATTCCGGCGGAGAAGCAGGAAACCAGTACATTGTCACAGAGCGGGACAAGTACATCTGGTACACCCAGTCCGGCACTGAGCAGTATTTTGACCTGAAGAATGACCCGAATGAACTGCATAACCTGATTCATGCTCCCGAGCATCAGGATCGGATTCAAGAACTGCGGCAGCACCTGATTGCGGAACTGGACGGACGGGAAGAGGGCTACTCTGACGGCAGGAAGCTGATTCCGGGACGTCCGGATCTTGCCTGCCTGAGCTTCCTGCGGAATCAGCAGTAAATGGTACGTTCCCACCGGGAAAATTAATCATTCAGAAATACATTATTTTCCCCGTCTGTCAGATCCGGACAGACGGGGATTTTATGCATCGGCGTGGAAAAGACAAATTACAAAAGGGCCTTCCGGCTGCGCTGCACAGTCGGAAGGCCCTTTCGGTTTTGTTTCGGTTTTCAAGTTGCGGCAATTCAGACGGAATGCTTACTTTGCCTGATTCTTTGCTTCCTCTTCCTTTTCCAGAACGGTGAAAGCTACCTTTCCGACCAGTGTTTTGGGAAGCTCGGTGCGGAATTCCATTTCGCGGGGAAGTGCGTATTTGGGCAGGCGAGTAGCGCAGTGCTGCAGAATTTCCTTTTTCAGTTCCTCACTGGGACTGATTCCGGGTTTGAGTACAACAAAGGCCTTGACGCGCTGCATCCGATAGTCGTCCTTGACACCGATGACTGTGCTCATCAGCACTTTATCATGGGAATCAATGACATTTTCTACCTGAGAGGGATATACATTGTAGCCGCTGGTGATAATCATGCGCTTGAGCCGCTGTTTGAAGTAAATAAATCCATCTTCATCCATGGTACCCAGGTCACCGGTGTGCAGCCAGATCTGTCCGTCCGGATGCAGCTGCAGAGTCTGCGCGGTTTCTTTGGAGTTATTCATGTAACCCTGCATAATGCTGGGACCGCAGATGCAGATTTCGCCCATGGTTCCGTAAGGAACTTCGTCCTGGGTGGCAGGGGTGCAGATTTTGAAGTAGGTATCCGGGAAGGGAATGCCGATGCTGCCCTCTTTATGGGTAAATCGGGGGGTCAGACAGCAGGCGGTGACGCTTTCGGTAGTGCCGTAGCCTTCGCGGATCTGCTCAGTGGAGCCGTGTGCTTTCAGGAAAGCATCCACCTTATTTTTCAGTTCGGTACTCAGAGAGTCGCCGCCGGAGAAAATACCCTTCAGCTGGCTCATGTCCAGCTTCTGCGCGTCGTCCATCCGCAAGAGTGCCTCAAACAGTGTGGGGACGCCGGCAATGTAATTGGGCTTGTATTTTGCCAGCAGCTTGCAGTAGGTTTTGACGTTGAACTGAGGAACCAGGATGGCTGTAATGCCCCAGTAGAGCATGGTGTTGATGCCGACGCCCAGACCAAAGCCGTGGAAAATGGGCATAATGGCAAGGCAGGTATTTCCCGGAGTGATGCAGTTGCCGGCAGTGCCTGTCTGCAGGGAGAGAGCATTGAAGTTCAGGTTGGACAGAAGAATGCCCTTAGTGGTTCCTGTAGTTCCGCCGGAATAGAGAATGGAAGCGGTGTCGGAGCCGCTGCCGTTGTGGATGTATTCACCGGTATAAGCTTTTCCGGCTGCGATAAAGTCTTTCCAGAGGAGCACATCTGCATCCTTCGGCAGCTTCTCAACACCCTTGCGGGTAAAGGGAAAAAGAACCTTCTTAATTCCGGAAAGACCATCGGTGATGTCACAGATCAACAGGGTTTTCAGTTTCAGACGGCTGCGGATCTTTGCAAATTTGGGGTAAAACTGCAGCAGTGTCAGGCACATAACACTCTGGGAATCGTTGATGTAGCTGACGATTTCTTCTTCACCGGAAAGCGGGTGGATCATGTTGGAAACGGCGCCCATCCGGTTGATGGCGTAGAAGAGAATGATAGCCTGAGGTGTGTTGGGCATACAAATGGTAACCCGGTCTCCGGGCCGGACGCCCTGAGCACGCAGTGCCTTGGCAGCCTCGTGAATCTGAGCGATAAAATGCTTGTATGTAACTTTGTTGCCGTAGAAATTATAGGCAAAAATATCGGGGCGGGCTTTGGCGGTGGCTTCGATGGTATCTACCATAGGGCCGTTGTAGTAGTGCAGGGTGGTGGGAATCTCACCAGCAGCCTTGAACCAAGGGGTTTTTACACCCTCAGGTACGGCAAAGGAGATGCTTTTTTCTGTTATGGGGTGAAACTGATCATCAAATAAATTCATATTCACTGTCCTCCTCCAGTGGCCGGTCCAGAAGTTCCGGATGGTTACAAATATGCTGAATCAATTTCAGCGAACGGGCAAAATAGAAGCCATCTGCAATGCGCTCGTCCAGAGTCGTGCCCAGATCGACGACATCCCGGACCTGAATGGATCCGTCCGGCATAAATCTGGGAGCCTTGTGGATGGTTCCGATGGTCATTAGCACAGAAGTTGTGCCGTAGTTGTTCAGGTGATGATATACAGACGGGCAGTTGATGCTGCCAAGATTGCTCAGCAGAACAGAGGCACAGTTGGAATCTCCGTCTGACAGTGCTTTGGGCACGATTCCCCAGAAATCCATCCAGCGCACCACGCGAATGGCGAACATGAGCAGCAGTCTGGGCAGTTTTCCAAAATGATTGATAATGTCGTCGATGCCGGTAGCGTGAGATTCTTTTCGCATTTCGTGAACTTCGCCCACAATGAACTTGCTGATATCTGCAAGTGTGTGGGAGCCTTTTGCAACATACTGCATCAGGGCTTCTTCACTGTGATCTGCAAACCGGCGCTTTGCCACGAAGCTGATGGTGATTTCATCCCGCTGATAGATGCGGCGTCCCTGCACAAATCGGTTCAGATAGGGGCGCTCATTCAGAATGCGGGCGATCATGGCAACGAAGCAATGGAACAGGGTGGTTTTACAGGCAGCATCCGGACCATTTTTCGAGTCGATGTACTTGAGCAGTTCTGTGATGTCAATTTCCTGCTGCAGGAATACCTCGCAGTCCGTCCGATTGGGAAACAGATTCGTCATGACGACGTTGAGTCCCGGAGCATCTTTGACCCAAACGCCGTCCCTGCGGTCACCCCATTTCCGGGGCTGCTTTTGTATGAAACTCAATCTGATCTCTCCTTCTTCTCTTTCTTTTGCGTAACCATTACAACGTTTCATTTTACCACACAGGTACGGAATATGGAATAGCAAAACTCAACAAACTGAAAATTAAGGAACCGGATGCCGGCTTCCAGGCAGAATGCGCCTGTCCGCTATAAAAACAATGACTGTTTCCGAAGAAACAGTCATTGCCGGGAATGATTTGGTTTGCGGTGCTGAAAATCAGCCGGTGACTTTTACAAGCCAGTCCAGAAGCATTTTTCTGGCCAGTCCGGCAGCACCACTGTGTTCTTCGTGGAGAACATCGTGCCGGGCCTGGGGAAGCAGCTGAACGGTAACATCCTGCATACCCAGTTGTTTGAGTCTGCTGCTGATCCGCAGAATGCCCTTGCCGAAGTCGCCCACAGGATCATCCAGACCCGAAAGCAGCAGCACGGGCATATGCCGGTTCCAGGACTGGTAAGCCTCCCGGGAACTGAGCCGTTTCATGGATTCCAGCAGTTGCAGGAACAGGCTGACGGAGATGTTTTTCCGGCACAGAGAGTCGTCCAGATAGCAGTCCAGCTGAGTATCATCCGAACAGAACCAGTCGGCAGGTGTGCGGCTGGGCTGAAATTTACGGTTGTAGCTCCGGAAAAACAGTCGCCTTACCAGAGGCGTAGAAGCATCAAAACCGTATTTCAGTCCCTGATCCTCCATAATCAGCGTCAGGATATCCAGCAGGAATCCGGGCTGGTGTCCTGTTCCCAGAATGGCAGATCCTGCAATGCCGTCCGGAAAACGTCCCAGATATTCCTGGAGAAGGAAGGATCCCATGGAAAATCCCAGCATGAAACAGGGGATTTTCGGAAATCGGTTTTTCAGCAGGCTGCAGAACAGGTGCATATCCTGAATGGAGGCTTCCCAGTCATCCTGACTGAAAGCGGCTCCGCCAGATTTTCCGGACAATTCTCCGTGTCCCCGAAGATCGAAGCCCGCAACGGCAAAACGGTGTTCGGTCAGGAATGCGGCAAGCTCTGCAAACCTTCTGGTATGTTCCGTCGTGCCGTGAGTAATTTGTACGATGCCTCTGGGGGTATCTTCGGGCAGCCAGAGAAAGCCGGTCAGTTTCATACCGCCGAAGCCTTCAAATCTAAATTTTTCTGACTGCATATAAAATCCTCCTTGGGAAGATTATTGTCTTTCCAGAATATTTCTGGCTACAAATACGCCGCTGGCAGAGGCATGGGAGAGGGAGTGCGTGATGCCGCTTCCGTCACCGATGATATAAAGGCCCTTGTGGTAAGTTTCCAGCTGCTCGTTAACTTCGACTTCCATATTGTAGAACTTAACTTCCACGCCGTACAGAAGTGTATCGTCGTTAGCGGTGCCCGGGGCAATTTTATCCAGTGCGTAAATCATTTCAATGATTCCGTCCAGCAGGCGCTTGGGCAGCACCAGACTCAGGTCACCGGGAGTGGCGTTAAGAGTGGGCGTGGTGAAGGACTCCTCAATGCGGGAGAGGGTGCTTCTGTGGCCCTGAATCAGATCACCGAAGCGCTGTACAATAACACCGCCGCCGAGCATATTACTCAGCCGTGCAATGCTTTCACCGTAGCCGTTGGAGTCTTTGAAAGGCTCGGAAAAATGCTTGGCGACCAGAAGAGCAAAGTTGGTGTTTTCTGTCTGCTTGGCGGGGTCTTCGTAGCTGTGGCCGTTGACGGTAACAATTCCATTGGTGTTTTCATTGACAACCGCGCCCTTGGGGTTCATGCAGAAGGTACGGACCAGATCGCCGTATTTCTGTGTGCGGTAGACAATTTTGCTTTCGTAAAGCTCATCGGTCAGATGAGAGAAAACCTCAGCCGGAAGCTCTACGCGCACACCCAGGTCCACCCGGTTGGAATTGGTTTTGATGTTCAGATCCTTGCAGACCTTTTCCATCCATTTGCTGCCGCTGCGGCCTACGGAGATAATGCAGTCTTTGCAGGTTACGCTCAGATCTTTGCAGTGGATTTCATAGCCACCGTCGATGACGGAAACGGATTCCACAGGCGTGTCAAAGTGGAAATCCACCTTGTCCTGCAGCTCTTTATAAAGGTTTTCCAGAACTACATAGTTGATATCCGTACCCAGATGCCGGACGGATGCGTTCAGAAGATGCAGGCCGTTCTGCATGCAGACCTTTTTGAACCGGGAGCCGGCAGTGGAATAGAGCTTTGTGCCCTCGCCACCGAATTTCATGTTTATTTCATCGACATAGCGCATCAGCTCCAGAGCGTGTTTTTTGCCGATATATTCATACAGCGTTCCGCCGAAATCGTTGGTGATGTTATATTTTCCGTCAGAAAAAGCGCCCGCACCGCCAAAACCGCTCATAATAGAGCAGCTTTTGCAGCCGATACAGGATTTGATTTTTTCACCGTCGATGGGGCAGTGACGCTTTTCCAGTGTATGGCCTGCTTCGAACACTGCAACCTTCAGTGCAGGATTTTTCTGCGTCAGCTCATAGGCAGAAAAAATACCGCCGGGACCGGCACCGATAATAACAACGTCATACATACGTAAGAACCTCCAAAAAGAAAAATGGCTGATGTCCGGCATCCTGCCGGCCGGCCTTGCGCGTCGGCGGGAAGAATACTCCGTCAGCGTATAGGCAGAAATCAGAACAGTTTTGTAAATGAATTACCGGTGCATTATATCAGAAAATGCGGAAAAATGCAACGATTTTCCAAAAAGACAGCGGATGGTGCCAAAAAGACATGACACAAAAAGATTTGGCAAATGCAATTGGTATTTCACGCCGGACGATCAACTCCGTTGAAAAGGGCGAATACAATCCTGCGATAAGAGCTATGTCTGAAAATATGCCGGGCGCTGGATACCAAGTTGGCTGATCTGTTTTGGGAGAAATATTATGAAGAAGAATGAACGTGCTCAGAATGAAATGCAAAAGAGACAATTGCTGAAAATAGAGCATACTGCCTGCTGAATTACCTTTTGGTGCCTGCTTGCAGCAAATTAAATTGCTATTGGAAATGGTGGCATTGAGCGCCTTGACAATAAAATTGTCATTATGCTCATTCTGTCAGTATGCATATGTGCAAGCTGTATGAAACATGGTATCTGGAACCCAAAATGAAAACCCGGTTTTAAAACAAATCTGGTTTCCGGTCTGATAACCCATCTTGGTATCGATACTTTCTGGACGTTGGTTTCGTACCGTAAATATCACCCTGTCTACCTTTAGATTCAGTATTGCCGCATCCATGTGCATGAAGGCACTGGCGGTGACGCTTTTTGTTCTTGAGGTGCTCAACCCGGTTATCGGTGCGTTGGGGGCACAAAGCAGCGCTCTGTCGGCGGTTCTGAATGCGGCGTTCTTCTATGATTGGATTATCAAATACATGAAGCCCCTCTGACAAATCTGCCAGAGGGGCTTGACTATACCTGAATTTCTGCAGGAGTCCGGAAAAAGGTACTCTCCGTCCGGCGAATACCGGGCGGAGAGCATCTTTTGAAAAGGAAGGAGACTAGTATCAAATTGGCTTGCATAAAGAAAATTCGGATAGCTGCTTCCAAATGGATCTTTATGCTGGAAAATCAAGAGTCATCGGTTAGCTATGACTAACTGATAATCTAAGTATATTCGATTTTCGGAAAAAGTCAAGCAAAAAGTGAAAGACTGTCAGAATGCCTAAATGGATCAAAAAACAAATGGGAGAATTGGAGAATAATGCCAAAACAGCAGGATGCGTGATACGCATCCTGCTGTTTGTCAGGTCAACGAAAAAACCGGTAGGGATCAGGGCTGCCTGAAATCCGGGAGAAGTTCAAACCAGAAGTCGGCATATTTTTCTTTCAGCGCCTGGACGCACTGATTTTGAATCTGATGAAGCCTGCGAAGAGAGATTTCCTCTTTCTCAAACACGACGTAGGCCCGAATCCAAAGTTTCCGGCCGGTTCGGACAATGCTGTAGTAGGTGCTTACACCGTGGCATATGTCAAGAAACGGATCCACAGTGGATTTGATTTCCTGAATGGTATCCTCCTCGGGCGGAATCAGCATCAGATCCCGGAAAGCGGTGATGACCGTCCGGATGGGCATGGGCAGCATAATCATAGAGAGAATCACCGTGATCAGTGGGTCAAGATAGGGGACAAAGGGCCGGAACCATGCCCAGGGAATCCATTTGGGCAGGAAGAAAGCCAGTGTCATGCCCAGAGAGATTACGCTGTCGATTTTCCAGCCGGTTGCTTCTGCGGTGATCAGCGGAGAATTGAGATTTTTGTTTTTTCGATGCAGGAACAGATAGACGAACACACCCAGCAGGCAGGCGAACAGCTCGAAGTATGCTACGGTGTCGAAGGAAATGCTGCGGCCGCCGTGAATCAGGAAAAGAACGTTGTTGGCAATCAGACCGATGGTGACTGCAGTCATGGTTGCACCTTTAAGTACCAGAAAAATGGTTTCCAGCTGCATATATCCGTAAGGATGGTCTTCACTGGCAGGTTTGTATAGAAGCGGAATCAGGAAGATGGACGGCAGCAGCATGAAAAATTCAATGCCGTCATAGACGGCATCCAGCAGAACAGCCTGAGAGCCAGTGTAGATGGCCATACCAAGTTCGACGATGACGAAAAAGAGGTTTCCGTAAAGGGATATGGACATGGCGGATTTTTCTTTTTTCTGGGATTTTTTCCGAATTTTCAAAACAGGCGCTCAGGGGCTGAGCACATTCACCTCCACATAAACCGGGATCTGTCCCCGGGAATGAGTATATCACAAGCAAACGCAAAGGGCAAACCACAAAGTGCATAAAAATATAGGGATGAGGCCGCATCTGGTGAAAGCGCCCGGGAAACTTCCCGGATTTTTTCGAATTGCGTAAAAATTTTGTTTCTTTTCTGAAAAAATAACCCCCGGGGAGGCTTCCTTATCTTCGGATTCTGGTATATCATATGTATAAATAAAAAAGTACCGAAAGGATGTATCGATTGTGAGAAAATATGTTTCTCTTTTGCTGGTGATCTGCCTGACGGCAGTTCTGTTTGCCGGCTGCGGGCCCCGGAATGTGCAGACCGGGAAAACGGATACAGATCAGGTGATTATCTCCATCTCTTCCGAACCGGAAAGTCTGGACCCCTGTAAAGGCTGGGGACACGGCACAACTCCGCTTGTACAGAGCTCACTGGTAGAGTATAATCAGGATATGACTTTTTCCAAAGATCTGGCTTCTGATTACAGCCTGTCTGAAGATGGTCTTACCTGGACATTCCAGCTTCGCAACGATGTTCACTTTACAGATGGAGAGCCGCTGACGGCTTCCGATGTGGTGTTTACCTTCGAAACCGCCAGGGACAGCCAGTCTTCTCTGGATCTGACCTTCATGGATTCTGTAAAGGCAGAGGGAGATTACACGGTTGTATTTACCCTGAAAAAACCCACTTCCAGTTTCCTCAATACCATTGCAACGGTGGGTATTGTTCCTGAGCATGCATACGGCGATGACTACGGCAGCCATCCCATCGGCTCCGGTCCGTATAAGTTTGTGCAGTGGAATAAGCAGGAACAGCTGATTCTGGAGGCTAACCCGGACTATTATGGAACGGTTCCGGCCATCAAGAAGGTTGTCATTGTATTCCAGGATGAGGACGCAGCGTTTGCTGCAGTCAAGGCGGGAAAAGTTGATGTGGCGCTGACGGCAGCTACTCTGGCAGATACCAAAATCGACGGCTATACCCTCAAGGCTATTACGACGGTGGATAACCGGGGTCTGACCCTGCCGATGACACCCAACGAAGGCAAGCTTACGGAAAGCGGTTACCCCATCGGCAACGATGTTACCAGCCATCTGGAAATCCGTCAGGCAATGGCTTACGCAATTGACCGGAAGGCTCTGGCAGAGAATGCAGTCAACGGCTACGCAACGCCCTGTTTTTCCGTCAATGACGGATTCCCATGGAACAATCCGGAATCCAAAATTGAAACCGATGTGGAATACGCCAGAAAGCTGCTGTCTGACAATGGCTGGAAAGATACTGACGGCGACGGCATTGTGGAAAAGGATGGCCTGAAGGCCAGCTTTACCTGCCTGTATCCCAGCGGCGATTCCGTCCGTCAGGCAGTTGCAATGGCTGCTGCACAGCAGGTCCTGAACATCGGAATCGAAATTACGGTGGAAGGAACCAGCTGGGATGACATTGTAAAGAGAATGTTCTCCAATGCTGTGTGCATGGGCTGGGGTTCCTCCAATCCCTACGAGAGCTACCTGCTGTATCATTCCTCCGGTATGCTCCGTGATGATTTCTACAACCCGGAAGGCTACTGCAATCCTGTGGTTGACGGCTATCTGGAAGCAGCCATGCAGGCGCTGAATCCGGAGCAGGCCAACGAAAACTGGCAGAAGTCCCAGTGGGACGGCAAAACCGGCACCTCCATGAAGGGCGATTGCCCCTGGGTGTGGCTGGTCAATATTCAGCATCTCTATTACGTCCGTGACGGTCTTGACATCGGACAGCAGCAGCTCCATGCCCACGGTGCATCCATGCCGCTGCTCCAGAATCTGAAAACCTGGACCTGGAACGTAGATTGATAAAGGAAGTGAAGTTATGTCCGGAACCTGTGGCCGTATGAGCCGCAAGATTCTCAGTTACCTCGCAAAAATGATTTTGCTGCTGCTGACAGTCAGCATTGTGGCATTTGCGCTGGTATCGGTATCGCCCGTAGATCCGGTACAGCAGTACATTCTTGGCGTCGGTGCGGTATCTCCGGAACAACAGGCACAGCTGGAAGAATACTGGGGGGTCAACGACCCCCCGGTTGAGCGTTATCTGCACTGGCTCAATGCCGTGCTCCACGGAGATCTGGGTGAGTCCCTGCTCTACCGGCGGCCCGTAGCTGAAATTATCGGGGAGCGCTTCCTGAATTCTCTGGCACTGATGGCCTGCGCCTGGTGTTTTTCCGGTATCATCGGATTTGGAATCGGTTGTCTGATGGGTATGAAGAAAGACAGACCCGTTGACCGGATCCTGAAAAAAATATGTTATCTTCTCAGCAGCGTCCCAACCTTCTGGCTGGGATTATTGTTGCTTCTGGTGTTTTCTGTCTGGCTGGGCTGGTTCCCGCTGGGATTCTCCACGCCCATCGGTGCGCTGAATCAGGACGTTACCCTGCTGCAGCGGGTACACCACCTGATCCTTCCGGCGCTGACGCTGAGCCTGATGTCCTTTTCCGGAATTGCACTGCATACCAGACAGAAGCTGATTGACGTCATGGAGAGCGAATATGTGCTCTTTGCCCGCGCCAGAGGCGAAAAAAGCTGGACGGTGTTCCGCAGACACGGATTCAGAAATGTGCTCCTTCCGGCGATTACGCTGCAGTTTGCATCCTTTGCAGAGCTGTTCGGAGGATCGGTCATGGCTGAAAATATTTTCTCCTATCCGGGTCTTGGCTCGGCGGTCAGCGCTGCGGGCCTGAATTCTGATGTGCCCCTGCTTTTGGGCATTACGCTCTTTTCCACGCTGTTTGTCAGTGTGGGCAACCTGATTGCCAATCTGCTCTATGGTGTGATTGATCCTCAGATAAGGGAGGGACGGTCTTGAAAATGCTCAACAGAAGAAAGAAAGTTGTTTTCTTTACCATCCTGATCTGCCTGCTGGTAGCAGGCGCTTTTGCTGCAGGGGTCCTCATTCCGGACAGCGCCGTGCAGCCTGATTTTTCCAACAGCAGACAGTCTCCGTCACTGGCACATCCTTTCGGAACGGACTGGCTGGGCAGAGACCTGTTCCTGCGGACCCTCAAAGGCCTGTCTGTCAGTCTGACAGTCGGTGTGGCGGCCTCCCTGATCAGTGCGGTTATTGCAATTCTGGTGGGAATTGCTGCTGCCATGGGCTCCAAAACCGTGGACGGCATCATCAGCTGGGTCATTGATCTGGTGATGGGTGTTCCCCATCTGGTGCTGGTAATTCTGGTTTCATTTGCCTGCGGACGGGGCATGAAGGGGCTGCTGCTTGGAATTGCTGTAACTCACTGGACCTCTCTGGCACGGCTGATTCGCGGAGAGGTTATGCAGCTGCGCAGTCAGCAGTATATTGCCATTTCCCGTCGGCTGGGAAAATCCAGCAGCTGGATTCTGGTACACCATCTGCTGCCGCATCTGATCCCGCAGTTTTTCGTTGGATTGATCCTGATGTTTCCTCATGCTATTCTTCATGAAGCGGCAATTTCGTTTCTGGGTTACGGGCTGCCCCCGGAGCAGCCTGCCATCGGCATTATCCTGTCCGAGAGCATGAAGTATCTGTCTGCCGGAATGTGGTGGCTTGCGGTGTGCCCGGGCCTGCTGCTGATGGCAATTGTGCTGCTCATTGACCGGCTGGGGGATAATCTGCGGATAATCATCGATCCTTACAGCGCCCAGGAATAAGGAGGCGTCATGCAAATGGAAGTACAACCGATTTTAAAAATTTCAGATTTGTCTGTATCCTTTACGATGTACGAAGCAGGCGCAACCCAGAAGGAACTGCAGGTTATCTCCAACCTGAGCCTGACGGTTTTCCCGGGTGAGATTCTGGCAGTTGCCGGCTCTTCCGGTTCCGGAAAAAGCCTGCTGGCCTCTGCCATTCTGGGCATTCTGCCCGGAAATGCCAAGGTTAAGGGAACCATGGAGTATGCCGGACTACCTTTGACACCGGAGCGACAGGCGGCACTGCGGGGAACGGAAATCGCACTGGTTCCTCAGTCTGTTGCATTTCTTGACCCGCTGATGAAGGTGGGCAAGCAGGTGGATGGTCACCGCAAGCCCCGGAAAACCGACAGACGCAGACAAATCTTCAAAAGACTCCAGCTTCCGCAGGAGACGGAAAAGGAATATCCCTACCAGCTCTCCGGCGGTATGGCCCGGCGGGTGCTGGTATCGACAGCCATGATGCAGCAGGCCCGGCTTGTGATTGCGGACGAGCCCACACCGGGCATGAGTCTGGAACAGGCCAAGGAAGCGCTGCATATGTTCCGTGAAATGGCAGATAACGGCTGTGCGGTGATCCTGATTACCCACGACATTGATCTGGCCTTTGATTTTGCAGACCGGATTTCCGTGTTTTATGCCGGTACAACCGTGGAAACCGAACCGGCAGAAAATTTCCGCACAGGACCGCAGGCACTGTGCCATCCGTACAGCCGTGCGCTGTGGAATGCACTGCCTCAGAATGGCTTCCAGCCCATTCCGGGCTTCCAGCCATATGCGGGAAATCTTCCCAATGGCTGTCTGTTTTCCCCCAGATGTCCCTACGCCACAGATCGCTGCCGGACGGAAATTCCGCCAATGCAGCGGACAGGGCAGGGAGAAGTGAGGTGTTTTTATGGAACTCAGGGCTGAAAACCTTTCCTTTCGGTATGACCGTTTTAGTCCCATGATCCTCGATCATGTGAATTTTCAGGTGAAATCCGGTGAACGGGTTGGGCTGATTGCTCCCAGCGGATACGGGAAAAGCACATTGGCAATGCTTCTGGCAGGTTTTTATCAGCCGGAGCAGGGAAAGGTGCTCCTCGACGGCGCACCGCTTCCGACAAAAGGTATCTGTCCCGTGCAGCTGATTTATCAGCATCCGGAGAAAGCCATCAATCCTCGTTGGCGACTGCGGCAGGTCCTGGAGGAAAGCGGCAGGTTGCAGGAAGATGTGCTGGAGGCATTTGGCATTGAGCCGGAATGGCTGAACCGGTATCCCCGGGAGCTTTCCGGCGGAGAGCTGCAGCGGTTCTGTGTGGCAAGGGCTCTGATGAGCGGCGCAGACTTTCTGATCTGCGACGAAATCAGCACGATGCTTGATGTGATCACTCAGGCGCAGATCTGGAATGTGATTCTGGAAAAAGCGGAAGAAAAGGGAATGGGGCTTGTGGTGGTGACCCACAATATGGCCCTTGCAAAGCGGGTCTGCACAAGAATTTTTGACCTGTCGAAGGCATGAAGAAAAGGGAAAATACACCGGAGCGAGCGGCAGATTCCCTGTGAAAAAGCGTGAAGGCACGGGCTTTCACGCTTTTTCTGTACCCCTTGGCGAGAAAAATGGACAGTACAGCACGCAGCAGCAAAAAGATGATAGGATATGTACCTTTCCGGCAACAGAAAGAGTTGTGATTTTTGAAAAGAGATGCTATACTGAACGCAGAAAAAATGAATCAGGTGGTGACTGAGCATGGCTACACCAAACTGGAACTCCGGGCATGATTACGACGGGATTTTTCAAAAATTCCGACTCGGTCTGCTCAGCTGGAGCCGCACCGGTAAAACGCCGCAGGCAGGAAATCAGGATATCAAATATTTCCTTCAGCTGCAGGATCAGAGACTCAAGGCACATAATCTGGACCTTGAGCTGGAGATTCAGCCGGAAGAGGAAATTATGTCAATCCACAAAATCAGCAGCCTTGTGCCGATTCTGGGAGAAGAATCCTCCAGATTTGACAAATCCCTTTATGCCCAGTATGTTACCCGAACTGAAAACTATGTCAGAAACGGGAAAAGTCTGCTGCGGCAGAAAAAGTACCTGACAATGTATCAGACCATTCTCGATCCGGCCACCGGCAATACAAATCTGCACCGCAGTGACTATGTCTGTCCGAACTGCGGGGCGATTTCCCGGGTAGAGGTGCTGCAGAATACCGGCTGCCCCTACTGCGGCACCAGATATCTGATGAAGGATCTGTACCCGAAGGTGGTCAATTACTATTTCCTTGATTCCGCAACCATTGGCGACCGGGAATGGAAGACAACGAAAAAATGGCTGTTCATCAGCGCAGGAGCCATGAGTCTGCTGCAGGTGCTGTATACGGTACTGACAGATCCGGAATTTCCTATGATTGCGTTTGTTCCGGCCGTAGCTCTTGGTATGGCGCTGTACGGGTTTCTGATTTACCTGCTCTACTCTATGGGAAAAGCAGTCTGGCTGCTGATCCAGGCGGGAAAGTCCGTGCCGCTTCTGTGCGCATCCGCCGGAAGCAAGAAAAAAATTACTGCCAGATTGCAGGTCTACGATCCGGCGTTTGACTATTCGTATTTTGAAGGAAAAGCGCTGTCGCTGGCCAGAATTCTGATGCTCAGCGACAATCCTGAGGAATGTGTCCAGTATCAGGGACCGAAACTGAAGGATCATTTTTCGGATGTTGTGGACGTTCAGTACCGGGGAGGAATCGGGCTGCACAGCATCCGCAGAAATGCAGACCGTATTGAAGTGGAGCTGGACCTGTTTGTGACCAATACGCTGGATAAGGGAAACAGGCTGGTGCAGAAAAATCAGACGGTGCGTCTTCAGATGTATCATAATACTGCGTTCCCGGTGGATGAGGTGTTCTCTATCGTAAAGGTGCAGTGCAACGGCTGCGGAGGAAGTTTTGATGCCGGCAGACTGAAACGCTGTCCCTTCTGCGGGCAGAAATACGATTCCGGAATCCGCGATTGGGCGGTTACCGGCATCAGACGGAGGTGATGACTGTACCCCAAGTGACGAAATTCTGGCAGAGTGCCCATTATGCATGCTGCCTGCCGTAGTTTTTCAGCCAACCGTTAGATAAGGAGAAAAAATATGCTCAATGCACAGGAAAAACACCTGATTAAAAAATACTATTTGTTTACCATTCTGTCAAAAGTCAGCTTTATCATGGCTCTGCTGATCGGAATTCCCTGGATCATCTGCTGTATGATCAATGATATAGCCTATGAGGGCGTCAGCTTCTCCATGGTCGGAATGTATGTCTATCTGGCACTGGTGCTGCTGTATATGATTGCGTTCTGCTATATGCTCATCAGCGTGCGCAGAGGCGTAAAAAAGGAAGCCTGGCAGAAAATCGTGGAAAAAGCTCAGGTTACCCTTTCCAACAAAGATTATTCGGATCAGCTGACCATGGCGGTCGGTGCAGGCGCTGCAGGCCGTCTGCTGCGCAACGCAGATTCGACGCATATGCAGAATGCAGGCAAGGCATTTGAAGTGCTGGCAGCAGCCGGCTCTGCCATAACCGTGCATCAGATGACTAAGGAAATGGCCCAGAATGTCAGACTTGTTGCCGGTATTTTCTCTGTGGAACTGCCGAAGGCAAGCAAATATGTTCTTTCTGTGATTTTGATTCCCATCATGATCCTGGTGGGCTCTTACATTCCGCAGTTTGTCTCTTCTTCCCGGATCCTGGAAGAACATGTTGCCGTTTCTTCTGAGTCGGTTCATGCACTGGAATCCGTAATGGACGCAGAATGCGGCTTTGTGTTTGCGGATGATCCCAAAGAAAGATACAACTCTTCCGGATACCGTGTGACGGGCTATCTGAAAGAGTTCGATACGCCCAACAATGCTTCCGTTTCTGTTCTGGTCGGCAACGACGGTGTGATTGAAAAGGTAAGCTATTCCATCGATGTGGATATCCACGGTGACAAAGAAGAGAACCTGCAGCGGGCACAGCAGAGTATTCAGCAGCTGAACAGCCTGGTAAAAAAGTCCGGCGTTGCGGTGCAGGAGGAAGAACTGCTGCAGGTCACCGAACTTCCGGAAGAGTTTGTTGCCCAGTTCCGGGAGACATCCTATTATGAAAAAGTCAGAGTTTCCGTGGGAGAAAACAGTTCCTGCTCTTACTACACATCTCCGGAAGACCAATATGACGAATACAGTTCCTCTTACATTTATCTGAATCTGGCTCCGTAATGGATCCACCCCCCTTCGCTGCTCGTGTTCAGGGCAGGGAAGGGGGTTTTTGTATTTCAGATTAATTCCCAAAGTACCCGGACTTCTGTCCGGAGAAGCTGCGAATTTCTCGTAAATGACCTCTTGACAATAGTCCGTAATTGGACTATAATACGGAAAAGTCCAATTTCGGACTAAATGAAAAGCTTACACACCGAAATGTATGAGGAGGTCCATTATGAAAGAAACCAGTGCCATCGCATATTTAAAAGCGCAGAACATTCCCTATACCACCCGGGAATACCCCGAAAACGGACCTGTTGCAGCAGTAGAGGTGGCGGAATATTTTGGATTTGGTGACAGCGCAGACCGGCTGTTCAAAACACTGGTCACCTCGGATCATAAGGGCGGATACTATGTGTTCTGCCTGCCGGGAGCAAAAAAGCTGGATCTGAAAAAAGCGGCAGCCCTGGTTGGGGTAAAGAATCTGCAGATGCTCAGGCCGGATGTGTTTGAAGAGCTGACCGGTTATGTACACGGAGGCTGCTCCCCACTGGGAATGAAAACCAAGCTGCCCACCATTGTGGACGACAGTGCGCTTGCGTGGGATACCATCTACCTCTCCGGCGGCAGGGTAGGCCTTCTGCTGGAAGTTGCTCCCGGCGTTCTGAAAGAGCACGTCAATGCCCGCTTTGAAAGCATCACCAAGGACTAAGCAGAAAGGAACAAAGATTATGGAATTACAGGATATCATCAAAGAAAGATTCTCCTGCCGGAAGTTTTCCGACAGAAAAGTAGATCGTACGCTGATCGATCAGATTATTGAAGCAGGCAGAAATGCGCCGACCGCAACCAATGCGCAGCCGTTCCGTATTTTTGTCATGGAATCGGATTCGGCCCGGGAAGCAGTCCGCAAGAGCTGCAATTACACCTTCGGCGCAGATACGATTCTGATTGTGGGTGTGCGGAACGAAGACGGATGGGTGCGCTCTTTTGACAATCGTTCCTTTGCGGATGTGGATGGCAGCATTGTTGCTACGCATATGATGCTGCAGATTGCAGATCTGGGGCTGGCAACTACCTGGGTTGGCTATTTCAACGCACCGCTTCTGAAGCAGCTGTGCCCTGCAATGGCAGATTATGATCTGATTGCCCTTTTTCCGGTGGGCTATGCATCTGAGGATGCGGAGCCGTCTCCCCGTCACTTTGTCCGCAAGCCGGCAGAGGAGATTTCGGAAGTTCTTTGAGTGAGAAAGGTGAAAATGATGAATGCAGATCTGGAAAAATGGAATACTCTGATCAAACGGCAGGATGAATTTTATCACCGGTGTGCAAAGACAAGCGGACTGGCGGATGCACAGTTCTGGGTGCTGTATGCGCTCTGCGAAACGCAGAATGCGTTGTGCCAAAATACGGTTTGCGAAAACTGGTGCTACTCCAAACAGACTGTGAGTGCGGCTGTGGCCAGCCTTGAGAAATCCGGTCAAGTCTACCTGGACTATGCGCAGGGTTCCCGGAAGCGGAAGAACCTGTATCTGACAGAAGCGGGAGAAGCGTTCTGCTGCCGGCACATCCGGTCCCTGCAGAAGGCGGAGGAAAATGCGCTGAACAGGCTGTCTGATGCAGAACGCAGTGAATTCTTCCGGATTTATGAACATTTGCTGGCAGAGCTGGAGGAGGAATCCCGGGACCTGCTGAAAGAAACAACAGAAAGGTGAGGCATATATGGTAGGACAGATTTTTCATGTGGGACTGACAGTATCGGATCTGGACCGTTCCGTAGCGTTTTACACAGATGTTCTGGGACTGAAATTTCAGGGAGAACTGCTGATGGAGGGACCGGAAACGGAGGCAATGTTCCAAAAACCTGGCTGCAGGGCAAGAGTGGCCTATCTCAGCGGAACGGATGATTTACGGATGCCTCCGGTAGAACTGATACAGTTTGTGGGAACGGAAACGGAGAAAAGACCCTCTGATCTGTTTACAACTTCCATTTCTGAGTTGTGCTTCTATACACATGATGCGGACGAAGTATATGCAGATCTGTGCGCCAGAGGGGTGGAATGCCTGTCTGCTCCTCAGGATTTTGACTTTACGAAAAATGGCTTTGGACGAAGCAGAGCCTTCTATTTTAAGGACCCTGACGGTATGATTTTGGAGGTTATGCAGACTCTGATCGATTGAGCCGGCAGGGAATGAGATAAGGAGCTGAAATGGAAAAAGACAATATCCGCGTGATCAATGCGGTACAGAATAATCTGAAACATGTGTCAGTGGAGATCCCCAAACACCAGATCACCGTGGTGACGGGCGTATCCGGTTCCGGAAAAAGCTCACTGGTGCTGGATACAGTTGCTGCCCAGTCCCGGCGGGAGCTGAATGATACCTTTCCCAGCTTTACCCAGCGATATCTGCCGAAATACGGCAGACCCCGGGTAGGCAGAATCGAGAACCTGCCGACGGCCATTGTGATCGATCAGAAAAAACCTTCCGGTCAGGTACGCTCTACAGTGGGAACCTATACGGATACCTATTCACTGCTGCGGCTGCTGTTTTCCAGAGTGGGAGAACCCTTTGTGGGATATTCGGATTCATTTTCCTTTAACCACCCTCAGGGACGCTGTCCCAGATGTGACGGCCTGGGAGAAATTACGGAGCTGGATGTGCATAAGCTGGTGGATTTTGACAAGTGTCTGAATGATCCCGGCGTGATCAATTATGTGGCCTATGAACCGGGACAGTGGAGATGGCTCTATTACGGTGCCTGCGGGCTGTTTGACCCGAATAAGAAAATCAGAGATTTTACAGAGGAAGAGCTGCAGCTGTTTCTCTATCAGGAGCCGATGACGCTGAAAAATCCCCCTCCCGATTACTACAAGAACGGCAAATACGAGGGCCTTATGTACCGGATGAACCGGATGCTGAAGCGGGACGATGCCAAGGTGCACTGGAAAAAGCTGGAGCCGCTGGTGACCCAGGGGGTCTGTCCTGACTGCGGCGGTGCCAGACTGAATCCGAAAATCCTGTCCTGTAAAATCGGCGGCAAGAACATTGCCCAGGTCACCCGGATGTCCATGCGGGATATCCTCAGCTGGCTTGAAGAGATCTCCAATCCCATCGCATCAGACATCAAGGCATCCCTTTCCGGAAGAATTCAGGCCCTGATTGACATTGGCCTGGACTATCTGACACTTGACCGGGCAATGGGAACCCTGTCCGGCGGCGAGGCACAGCGCTGCAAAATTGCCAAGTACAACAATTCTTCTTTGAGTGATCTGCTGTATATTCTTGATGAGCCCAGCGTGGGACTGCACAGCCATGATATCCACCGGCTCAGCGAAGCCATTGTGGGCCTGCGGGACCGGGGCAATACGGTTTTGATGGTGGAGCACCACAGGGAAATGATGGAAATCGCCGATCACATCATCGATATGGGGCCGGGAGCAGGAACCCAGGGCGGAGAAATCCTGTTTGAAGGCAGCTATTCCCAGCTCAGAGCCTGTGATACGCTCACCGGACGGCTGCTGCGGCAGCACAACGGGCTGAAAGAGAACGTACGGGTTCCCGGAGACTGGTTCGGTCTGGAGCACCTGACGCTGCACAATCTGAAAGATGTATCCATAAAGCTGCCCAAGGGCGTGTTTACAGTGATTGCAGGTGTTGCCGGTTCGGGAAAAAGCTCGCTCATGCAGGCATTTGCGGATCAGGCACAGGAGAACGTCACTCTGATCAGTCAGAAAAGCATCGGCATCAGCCTGCGTTCTACGCCGGCCACTTATCTGGGTGTTGCCGACGACATCCGCAAGCTTTTTGCCAAAGAGAGTGGACAGAAGGCGGGGCTGTTTTCTTTCAATGGAGCAGGTGCCTGCCCGGTCTGTCAGGGAAAAGGTGTCATTGTTTCGGAAATGGCCTTTATGGACTCCATTGAAACGGAGTGTGAAGCCTGTGGAGGCCTTCGGTATTCCAAGGAAGCGTTACAATACACTGTAGATGGCCTGAACATTGCCCAAACCATGGATCTTACCATTCGTCAGGCTATGCAGCGTTTTGCAGGGACGGAGATTGAGAAGAAGCTGAAGCCGCTTGCGGATGTGGGATTGTTCTACCTGCATCTGAATCAGGCACTTTCCACGCTCTCGGGCGGAGAGCTGCAGCGGATGAAGCTGGCATCCTATCTGGGCAAGAAAGGCCAGATCCTGATTCTGGATGAGCCGACAGACGGCCTGCACCTGCAGGATATTCAGAACATCATTGCGCTGTTTGAGAAGCTGGTGGCGGAGGGAAACTCCGTATTCCTGATCGAGCATAATCTGGAAGTTTTGAAAGCGGCCGACTATGTGGTGGAAATCGGCCCCGGAGGCGGTTCGGAAGGCGGAAATGTTATTTTTGCGGGTACACCGGAGGAGATGCTTCACAGCAATGCCTCTGTCACGCGCCCGTATCTGGAAAAGGCTCTGCAGAAATAACCAGACCATTTTCCATGCAGCAGGATAACGGAGAGAATGTCGCTTTTTTGGAAATCAGATTATCAACCCATTTCCGGCACTGAAATAAAATATTGGCAAAACGGGCTCTGTGACTAAATTTTAATCACAGAGCCTGTTTTATATATGTTAGTTTTGGGTAAAACGAGGTAAGCTATAGGCATGCAGGAAATCTTCCGATGCAAAACGTAATGAATCTGAAAGGTGGCTTTCAATATGGAAAAAAAGTCTGCGAAGTTTACACTGGCAGCCGCAGGCCTTGCAGGTGCAGGTGCTGCTGCGATTTTCGCAAAGAAAAAATATGACAAAAAGGTGGATAGCGCTGCAAAGCGTGCGCAAAGAAACAGTGCCTATCGGAATACGGAGCTTGGTACCCACGAAAAGAACAGTAAGGGAATTTATTACAGCAACGGTAACTATGAAGCTTTTGCCCGTCCGGAAAAGCCGGAAGGCGTAGATGAGAAGAGTGCCTATATTGTCGGCAGCGGTCTGGCTGCCCTTTCGGCTGCATGTTTCCTGGTACGGGACGGTCAGATGCCCGGTTCTCAAATTCACATTCTGGAAGCAATGGACGTTGCCGGCGGTGCATGTGATGGCATTTTTGATCCCAGCAGAGGATATATCATGCGCGGCGGTCGGGAAATGGAAAACCATTTTGAGTGCCTGTGGGACCTGTTCCGCAGCATTCCGTCTCTGGAGAAACCCGGCGCCTCCGTTCTGGATGAGTTCTACTGGCTCAATAAGCACGATCCCAACTATTCCCTGTGCCGTGCAACGGTCAACCGCGGCGAGGATGCCCATACCGACGGAAAATTCAACCTCAGTCAGAAAGCCTGCATGGAAATCGTCAAGCTGTTCATGACCCGTGATGAGGATCTGTATGATAAGACCATCGAAGATGTATTTGATGATGAGGTGTTCAATTCTACCTTCTGGCTGTACTGGCGGACCATGTTTGCCTTTGAAAACTGGCACAGTGCCCTGGAGATGAAGCTGTACTTCCAGCGCTTTATCCATCATATTGCCGGCCTGCCGGATTTCAGTGCGCTGAAATTCACCCGCTACAACCAGTATGAATCCTTGATTCTGCCTATGCAGAAATATCTGGAAGATGCCGGTGTGGACTTCCAGTTCGGTACCGAGGTTACCAATGTGCTGTTTGACATCAAGGGCGGCAGAAAAGTGGCCGCTGCCATTGAATGTCGGGTAAACGGCGCGGAACAGAAAATTGAGCTTACTGAAGATGATCTGGTGTTTGTAACCAACGGCAGCTGCACCGAAGGAACCATTTACGGCGACCAGAATCATGCACCCAACGGAGATGCGGAAGTGCGTACCAGCGGCTGCTGGAACCTGTGGAAAAACATCGCCCGCCAGGATCCCGCCTTTGGTCATCCGGAAAAGTTCTGCTCCGATGTGGCAAAAACCAACTGGGAATCGGCTACTATTACGACACTGGATGACAAGATTATTCCTTATATTTCCAACATCTGCAAGCGTGATCCCAGAACCGGAAATGTGGTTACCGGAGGCATTGTCAGCTGCAGGGATTCCAAGTGGCTGATGAGCTGGACAATCAACCGTCAGGGACAGTTTAAGGAGCAGGACCCCGAAAAGGTCTGTGTCTGGGTGTATGGCCTGTTTACGGATGTTCCCGGTGACTATGTGAAAAAGCCTATGAGAGCGTGCACCGGCAAGGAAATCACCGAAGAATGGCTGTACCACATTGGTGTGCCTGTGGAGCAGATTCCGGATCTTGCAGAAAACAGCGCAGTCTGTGTTCCGACAATGATGCCTTATATCACAGCTTTCTTCATGCCCCGGGCAAAGGGCGACCGTCCCGACGTGATTCCCGACGGCTGTGTGAACTTTGCATTCCTGGGTCAGTTTGCTGATACGCCCCGGGATACCGTGTTTACCACCGAATATTCGGTCCGTACTGCTATGGAAGCCGTTTACGGTCTGCTTGGCGTGGACCGCGGTGTGCCCGAGGTGTGGGGCAGCGTGTACGATGTGCGGGAACTGCTGGAAAGTTCTGTCCGCCTGATGGATGGAAAGTCTCCTCTGGAAACAGAACTGCCCGGACCGCTGAATCTGCTGAAAAAGCCGCTGCTGAAGGCAATCCGGGGAACGGTGATTGAAAAGCTGCTGATTGAGCACAACGTGATCAACGAGAACGTGAAGTAACAAGAAAAATGTCAGCATTTTTTCCGGGTGCTGACAGAAATAACCGGAAAACAGGCACCTGCAAAATCTGCGGTGCCTGTTTTTTGCGCTGTGAAAGCGGTTCCTGAAAAAGCGGGAAGCCCATAAGAGGCAGAAATCGGGCTTTGTAAAAATGCAGGTTTGTACCTGACCCGGATTCACGGAGAATATTCTGCAGAATTTGACATGCTTTTATGTATACACTATAATGTGCGCAGAGAGTTTGGATATCCTGAAATTACGTGGGTATTCTGCTATACGGATAACAGCTGCCAGGGAAGCATGCGTTCCAGACTGGATTGAAAACGGACCAAAACGATCGGAATCGGCGCAAGTGTGCCGCCCTTTTGGGGCAGGATAGCCTCTCCAACACCAAAAATCAGGAAAAGGAAGAAAACAGAAATGCGTATACTTTTTGAAATGGATGCTGCAGACTATAATCCTGCAGGCAGAGCGTTTGTCCGCCCGTCTGTCCGGGGAATTATTGTAAAAAACGGGAAAGTGGCCATGGTACACAGCCGGAAATATGATTATTACAAGTTTCCCGGCGGAGGCCTGGAACCGGGAGAATCCCACACGGAGGCCCTTTTGCGGGAAGTGCGGGAGGAGTCCGGACTTCAGGTCCTTCCGGATACTATCCGGGAATACGGTCTGGTGCCGAGAAAACAGAAGAGTGATCAGGAAGGGAAATATGACCTGTTTGTTCAGGATAACTTCTATTATCTCTGTCAGGCAGACTGCACCCTGACACAACAGGACCTGGATGATTATGAGCGGGAAGAGGAATTCACTCTGGAATGGGTTGTGCCGCAGAACGCCATAGACGTAAACCGGAATCGGGATCACGGCCCAAAGGACCAGAGAATGCTTGAAAGAGAGGCACTTGTGCTGGAATGCCTGCTTCGGGAAGGATTCCTTGCCGACGGGAAAGATGGAAACTGAGTCGCAGGAAAGGGCAAAGAATCGAAAATACAGCGCTTACGCTGCTATAAAAAACTGACCGCTGGCAGATCTGTCAGCGGTCAAAATTATTTTGGGCAGTATCAGAATGGCATCCTATGCTTATGGACGGTAGTCCAGCCAGGCCCCCAAATAGGCAATTACGTTTTCCACAGGAGCCGGAATGTGGGATGGGCAGGAAAGTCCGGAGTTGCTGAAGCGGTTTGAAGGTTTCCGGCGAATGGTACTTATGTCTCATATACAGACAGGCATCGCTGCCGGCTTCCATGGCAAGTAAAGGCGCCGGACTGTTGACATCTCATGCGGGTTATGATATCTTGTTTTTATCAACATCTTTGCTGGGAAAGGAAGCAGCAGTCTATGAAAAATGCAGGTTTTGTTGCGCTTAACTTTTCTTCATTTTTTGAGCCGGAAGCTGGTATCAATACGCCGGAGGAATTTGCTGCCGAGCTTACAGCCTGGGCTCATCGGGAAGGAAAGAGTCTGGAGATCCTGGAAACAACTATGTCGCCTGTCATCAATCTGGATGGCGAAACCTATATGTGTAAGCTGGCAGATCCGAAGGTTGCATCCCAGAAAAATTCGCTGTGGAAAACCATCTGCAAGCAGGGAATTACCCACTCTGTGGGCAGCTTTCTGGGCTACAAATGGGTATATCTCTATAAAATGCAGGCGAGAGTGTAAGTGCTGACCCCCGGCTTTTGCCGGGGATTTTTGTTCATCTCAGCACAGAAAAAACGCTGAACAGGGAATAGGCTTTCAGAGAAATTTTCTGGGGGAGATGGAAAAAGAATATGTTATTGTTGTAATATAAAAGCAAGGGAGTATCCTATAAGGATACTCCCTTGGTCCGAGTGACAGGATTCGAACCTGCGGCATCCTGCTCCCAAAGCAGGCGCGCTACCAACTGCGCTACACCCGGATATGAAATTAAGAAATCAGGCAAACTGTTCTGCCTGCCGGAAAGACTCGAAGCTTATTATACACGATTTTCAGAAAAATGCAACTATAAACTGTCGCTTCCCATGAAGTTTCGGAAATTGTTTCCATACATGAATTTCAGATAATTCGATATACTATTGCTGTACCTTAACGAAAGGAGGAAAAACAATGAATTGTCAGAATTGTCATCCCAATAAGGCGATTGCATGTACGGTAACCCAGTGCGCCAACCATTGTCCCGGCGAGAATTTCTGTTCTCTGAATCAGATTGTGGTGGGAACTCACGAGAGCCATCCTTCCATGGATCAGTGCACAGACTGCAAGTCCTTCTGCAAGAAGTAAACACTCCAATCGCGGCGCATTAACGCCGCGATTGCCATTTTTGCTTGACGATTCCCCTGAGAATGAGTATGATAGAATACATAAAGATAAAGAAACGGAAGAAAACCGTTAGCAATTCATTTATTTTTCAGCAGATATTCAAAGACTGTTTTGGTACATGACACAAATTTTTCATATCTGAGAATTATGATACTTTCAAAGAAAACCACTAGGAGGAACCACCATGGATAATACATTTGATAATAATGCGACAAACAATGACAGTAAGGAGTCTCCGTTCGCCAATTCTCCCTATGAGACATCCTGGCAGCCTCAGGCTGATGCGGGAGCTTATGCTTCCCAGACACCTCCTGTACCTCCAACGTTCCCTTCTCAGGAACCTAAAAAATCCAAATCCTCCGGAAAAGCCTGGAAGACGACGGCGGCAGTTGGTTTGGCGGTAGTTCTGCTGGCAGGCGGCTGCGGCGGCACGGCAGCTCTGGTCAATCATCATTGGGAAGAAAAAACCAATGCCATGAACGCGCAGTATGAGAAAAAATTTGAAGAGATTCAGAATCAGATCAGCAAGGGATCTTCTCAGTCTGCAACACCGGGTTCTACAGTTTCCTCCGTTTCTCAGGGCGCAATGACTCCGGGTCAGGTTTATGCCGAAAATGTGGAAGGCGTAGTTGCTATTTCTAATCAGGCTGTTACGACCAACATCTTCGGACAGGTATCCGAGACGGCTTCCTCCGGCTCCGGATTTATCATCAGTGAGGATGGCTACGTAATTTCCAACTATCATGTTGTGGAAGGTGCTACCAAGCTGACCGTGATTACCTATGACACCAAGGAGTATGAAGCAAAGGTTGTGGGCTTTGATGCCGGAAACGATGTGGCGCTGCTCAAGATTGAAGCGAAAGGCCTGCATCCTGTAAAAATCGGCAGCAGCGACAGCTTGATTGTAGGCGATCAGGTTGCGGCTATCGGCAATCCTCTGGGTGAGCTGACTTCTTCTCTGACAGTTGGTTATGTCAGTGCAAAGGATCGTACCATCAATACCGAAGGCAGCTTTATCAACATGATTCAGATTGATGCTGCAATCAACCCGGGAAACTCCGGTGGTCCGCTGTTCAATATGAAAGGCGAAGTCATCGGTATCAACACCGCAAAATATTCCGGAGCAACCGGTTCCGGAGCAACCATTGAAGGCATTGGCTTTGCAATTCCCATTGACGACGTGATGGACATTGTCAATGATCTGAAGGAATTCGGTTATGTCAACAGCGCATACCTGGGTGTCTCTGTTATGGGTGTGGATGACCAGACCTCTGCATTGTACGGCCTGCCCCACGGTTCTTTGATTCAGAGTGTTGTAGACGGCAGCTGCGCAGATAAAGCTGGCCTGAAGCAGCAGGATATTATCGTAAAACTCGGAGATTATGAGATTGCATCCAATACGGATCTGACCCGCGCGCTTCGCCGGTTCAAGGCCGGTGACGAGACTGTTGTCACCGTATACCGGGCCGGACAGAATGTGGAGCTGTCCATAGTCCTGGATGAAAAGCCTGCACCTGCTGAAATGTCTGAACCTGGTGAAAAGCCTGCAGCCCGTCCGGAAGGTGAAGTCCCCAGTGACGGTAACTTCGATGAATGGTATGAATATTTCTCTCCGTTCTTTGGAGGATAAAAGGCTTAACGTACAATGAGATCTTTTTGCCCGCCGGATAATCCGGCGGGCTTCAATTTTTATAAACTGCAGTTAAAAGGCGAAAATAGTCGAAAATTCTTTCCCGTTGTTCATTGCATAAATTTTCGCAATATGGTATGATATCAACAATTGCATAAAAGGTTTATGGAATGAGGGAAAGGAAGTGATGCGGTTGTGCAGAAAATCCTTATTGCGGATGGGACTGAGGATTTCTGTGTGACGCTGGCGGAGGATTTTGGGTGCGATGTGCAGGTGAAGGTTTGCTGCACAGGCAGAGAGGTCCTGGAGCTGATTCCGGAATTTTGTCCGGATGGAATTGTCCTTGACCTGACGCTTTCCGGCTCAGACGGACTTGAAGTCCTGCGTGCGATTTCAGATATGGGATACAAAGCCCCCATTTTGACGACTACCCGATTTGTCAGCGATTATATTCTTGCAGCACTGGAAAAATATAATGTGGACTATCTGATGGTGAAACCATGCGATACACGGTCCGTGGTCAGACGTATGAAGGATATGCTTGACTATGCAGCACCGGCTGAGATAATTTCGCCGGAGCCAAGAAACATAGTGTCTAATATGCTGATGGATCTGGGCTTTTCTACAAAACGCAGGGGTTTTCAGTGTTTGCGGGAAGCGATTCTGATAAAAAATCAGAATCCGTGGCAGTCTATCACCAAAGAACTTTACCCGGCAGTGGGAGAGATTTTTGAAGCTTCCGGCGAGCAGGTTGAGCATGTGATCCGTACTGCGATTGCGACGGCATGGAAAAACGGGGACAAGGCTACCTGGGAACGATATTTCTACCAGAAAGCAAATAATGAGATTAGAAGACCCTCCAATGGAGAATTCATTTCCCGCATGGCAGAGGGGCTGACCGGGTAAAACCTTCCGGAAGGCTTTTGACGGTGCGAAAATAAGGCAATTGTGTTATAGTTATGGTTTTAATCGCGAAATTTTAAAGTTATTTAACACATTGACAGTAGAAAAGCGATTGTAAAAGAGGTATAATATACCAAGTGTCTTATTGAACAATCCGGGGCAATCCGGACGGGAGGATTATTTTCCATGGAACAAGAAAAAAAGAAAAATACAAAGCGGGTTCTGCTGATCATTGCCTGCGTCGTTCTGTCAGTTGTTCTGGTAGTTATGGTAGCAGGACTTGCAGTATACTATCATTTCACCAGTAAAATCAACCGGGCTCCTGTAGACGACTACACACTGTCTCAGGAAGATGCCAATGCACTTGAAAAAGAGCAGATTGATGCAGAAGGCACCGGCAATACGGCTCCGTCTGTAAATGCAAGCGATGTGATCTGGGATGATGACCCGAGTCATATTGTGGGTCATGAAGATGATATCATCAACATTCTCCTGATCGGTCAGGACCGCCGCCCCGGTGAGGGCCGCGCCAGATCCGACAGCATGATCCTCTGCACATTCAACAATAAGACCGATTCGCTGACGCTGACTTCCTTCATGCGGGATATGTATGTTCAGATTCCCGGTTATGAGGACACCAGAATCAATGCAGCCTATGCGCTCGGCGGCATGGATCTGCTGGACAACTGCCTGAAGGTGAACTTCGGTGTCCATGTAGACGGCAATTTTGAAGTGGATTTTACCGGATTTGAAAGTGTTATTGATGCACTCGGCGGTGTTGATATTGAACTGACCAGCAGCGAGGCCGGTTATCTGAATCGTCATAACGATTTTTACCTCAGCGACGGTATGAATCATCTGACCGGCAAAGAAGCACTGGCTTACTCCAGAATCCGCTATATTGACGATGATTTCTGTCGGACAAATCGTCAGAGAAATGTTCTGAATGCCGTTTTTGCAGCTTGCAAAAATATGGATTCCGCAAAGCTGTGGAATTTGCTCAATACAGTTCTGCCTATGCTTACCACCGATATGACGGAGCAGGAAATCACAGCCTACGCGACCCAGATTATCCCCAAGCTGTCGAAAATCAAGTTGGTCACCCAGAGAATCCCTGTTGATGATGGATATGAGTTCGCGTCTATCCGCGGAATGAGCGTCCTGATTCCGTACCTGGACAAAAACAGAGAATTCCTGATTGATACGCTCTCTCCCGCAGCTTTTGAAGAGTAAACAAATCCCTGTATCTTTTGGATACAGGGATTTTTCTTACGGTACGGAGCAGAGAAAATATAAGCTTGTGCGTTGCTATAAAAGTTCCCCGCCAGTCAGAACCGGCATCAAACCGGAGACAGGCGGGGAATCTGATGTTCACAGGAGACGGATCATCCCGGAGATGGGGCAGGGAGCGGAGAAATTACTCCTGATCCCAGCTGTGCCAGACGTTCTGAACGTCGTCGTCATCTTCGAAGATTTCCAGCATCTTCTCCATCTTTTCTGCATCTTCGTCGGAAAGATGGGTGTAGTTCTGAGGAACCATTTCAATCTGTGCAGAAGCGAAGGTATAGCCCTTTTCGGTCATGGCATCTGCTACAGCGTTAAAGTCATCGGGGGTGGTGTAGATGGTGAAGCACTCGTCCTCAGCCTCGAAGTCGTCGGCTCCGCAGTCCATTGCATCCATCATGACACTGTCTTCTTCCAGTTCTTCTTCCTCGTTGTCGATGACCAGGACGCCCTTACGGTCGAAAGACCAGGAAACGCAGCCGTTTGCGCCCAGATTTCCGCCGTATTTGTCAAAGTGATGACGGACGGAACCGGCAGTCCGGTTGCGGTTATCGGTCATGGCTTCCACGATCACGGCAACGCCGCCGGGGCCATAGCCTTCGTAAGTGATGCTTTCGTAGCTCTCTGCACCGCCGGCACCGGCAGCCTTTTCCAGAGTACGCTTAATGTTGTCGTTGGGCATGTTGGCCGCTCTGGCTTTGGTGATGATGGTAGCCAGACGAGAGTTGTTGGCAGGATCGACGATACCGCCGCCTTCTTTAACAGCAACAATCATTTCCTTTGCGATCTTTGTGAATGCTGCGGCACGCTTGGCATCCTGCGCGCCCTTTGTCTTCTGAATGTTATGCCACTTGGAATGTCCGGACATGGTAATCTTCCCTTCTATGTGAGTAACGGCATTGTGCCTGAAATATCTAGTTTATTTTAGCATATATCGCAGAGAATTTCAACCTAAAATCAGAAGAATTTCATGCAATCTCTGTGCTTTTCGGAAATTTTTACGACTAATTCCGGAAAAGTCGTACGGATTTTTCGGGCAAGTACGGTGCAGACCGGATTTTCCGTATAGAAATGGCCGGAATCGATAAGATTGATGCCAAGACTGACGGCATCCCAGAACTGGTTGTATTTGATGTCGGAGGTGACGAAGGTATCGCAGCCTGCAGCGGCAGCAGCCTGCAGTTCGCTGCCGCAGGCACCACCGCCTACAGCCACCCGGGAAACGGGTTTTCCGCAGGACGAGTACCGCAGCACGGGGCAGCCCAGTTCTGCCTTGACAAGGCTCAGAAAGTCGGTCAGAGACTGTTCTGGGACCTCACCCTGCCGCAGCAGCCCATAAGGACGGCCCTGCACGTCTGTTCCGACCGGATCAATGATGTGTATGTTCTGCAGTCCCAGCTTCTGCGCCAGAACGTCGTTGACGCCGCCGGGAGCCATATCCAGATTGGTGTGGGCGTTGATGTGGGCAATTCCGTTTTCAATCAGAAACAGCGTCCGTGCGCCCTGGTCGGTGCCGTCTGTAATAAAGCCGTTTTCCCAGAGCAGAGGGTGGTGGGTCACCAGAACCTGGGCACCCATTTCCTTTGCTTCTTCCAGTGCGGACTGAAAGGGGTCCAGAGCCACCAGAACATGGGTGACCGGCTGATTCAGATGGCCGCAGTTGAGTCCGATCTTGTCCCAGCTTTCCTTCATATAGGCCGGTGCAAGGTCCTGGACACAATTGAGAATGTCAGCTACTGTTGTCATAATTTTGCCTCCGAAAGCCAGAGAAAGTCCGGCTGAGCAGCCAGCGCAGTCAGCTCCTCCAGTGCATTTTTCATGATTGGGTCAGCGCCGTTGCCCCGGCTTGTCACGGAAATCCTCAGCATTTTCATAATGCGGCAGAAATATTCCGCAGTTTCTTCACCGGGATGCTTTCGCAGCGCCGGTGTGAAAAAGCATTCGCCGGGCGTCAGCGCAGAGAAGTCCGGAGCAAAGAGAATCTCCATTACCGTATAGACAAAATGCCCGTCCCGAACTGTGATCTCGTCTTGAATGCTCCAGCCGTTGTCAGAGAGGTATTTCCTGAGGATGTGGGATTTGGACTGGCACTGCAAAATAAGCCGGTACCGGCTGTCCCTGAGCCATGGGGCACCGGAAAGAATGGATACCATAGTGTCAGCGCCCATGCCGGCGCATACCAGCGTATCGAAGTCCTTCGGGATTGCCTGCAGGCCGTCGGTCAGGAAAAACTGCATGTGCTCGGAAACCCCATATTTCGCGCCGTTGCGTCGGGCCATGAGCAGGGGCATTTCGCGGACATCGGAGGCGATCACCGATCTGGCCTTGCCGGACAGCAGCAGGTGGATGCCCAGATATCCGTGGTCGCAGCCCACATCCGCTACCCGGTCACCGGGCCGGACAAAACTGCAGCAGGCGAGAAGCCGGCTGGAAAGGGGAAGCTTAGTCATTTCCGAAACCTCCAAGAAAAAAGAATGCTGTCATCGGCAGGAGCGCCTCCGGCACGCCAGACACAATGACAGCGGGAATGAAAAAATTTTACTGGTTCTGATTTGCCTCGTAAGCTTCCAGGAAGTGGTTCAGCTGAGCGAGGAAAGAATCGCAGTCGATGTCATGAACCATGCAGGCCTCCTCAACGGTCTCGCCGCGGGAAGAAGGGCAACCCAGGCAATGCATGCCGATTGCGAAGAACAGGGGAGCAGACTGGGGGGCAATATCGAGAATATCGCCGATGATGGTTTCCTTTTCAATTTTAACAGCCATAATAATGACCTCCTAAATTCAATTCTAGGCGTATTATAACCGCTGGTTTGCAAAAAAACAAGAGGAAACAAGAATATTTTGAGAAAAAGAAAAAACGTGCTGAAAATTTTTTTGAAAAAAATGAAAAAAACACTTGCAATTTCGAAAAGTGTGTGTTATTATATCTAGGCACCTGAGGTGTGCGACGCGCCGGTAGCTCAGTTGGATAGAGTGACTGACTACGAATCAGTAGGTCGGGGGTTCGAGTCCCTTCCGGCGTACCAGAAAAAACTGCTACTCTTCGTGAGTAGCAGTTTTTCTTTTTCTGAGGTTTCTTTTTTGAAAAAAGCAGAAATCCTATTGACAAAAAAGAATTCTCGGGTTATAATGAGCGGGCACTTGCGAGAGTGTTGGAATGGTAGACAAGCACGTTTGAGGTGCGTGTGGTTTGCGCCGTGTGGGTTCGAGTCCCATCTCTCGCACCAAAAAGAGAACGTCATCTGACGTTCTCTTTTTTTTGTTTATTTCCCCGCAAGAAAATGCATGGCACATCTGCCTGTGGAAAAATTTTTCCGGCGTGTTCTCTTTAGTTCCACGGACAGAGGGAAATTTATCTGCGTCGGCCTGGTTTCAGCAAGGTCTGCCGGAAAAAAATTGCAACCTTTTGGGGGGCGCATCTGTTTCTCTGGAAAGTGCACAGCTGCGGAAACGGTTTTGCAATTTCCCGTTTTTTGTAGTATAATCAGAAAAAACTTGAATTGGGGGAAATGTGATTGACTACGCTGCTTCTTGAACGTCATGGCCTGAGTCAGGCTAACCAGGAACATTTCTATGCAGGACATATGGATGTTCCGCTTCTGGAAGCCGGTGAGCTTCAGGCAAAGCAAACGGCAGAATATCTGGTGGAGCATTTTCAAATCGATAAAGTTTATGCCAGTGACCTCCAGCGGGCCTATAATACCGGCAAAGCTGTTGCAGACCTGCTGAATCAGCCGGTTATTGCAGACCCGCAGCTGCGGGAAATCCATGGCGGCGACTGGGAAGGCACGGCATTTGACACCCTTGTGGAGAAATATCCGGAACCTTACCGCATCTGGCGGGAGGACATCGGTCATGCACACTGCACCGGAGGCGAATCTGTGGAGCAGCTGGGTGTCCGGATTCAGACAGAGCTGACCCGGATTGCCGGAGAAAATGACGGAAAGACTGTCTTGATTGCAACTCACGCAACGCCCATCCGAGTGATGCAGTGTCTGGTTACCTGCGGGGACCTGGCCCGGATGAAGGATATTCCCTGGGTTTCCAATGCATCGTACTCTGTCCTGTATTATCGGGACGGCGTGTGGGAATTCGGACCGGTGAGCCAGGATGCCCATCTGGGAAATCTGAAATCCGTATTTCCCAAAAATGTGTAATGACCGGACAATGCTGAAAAAATTGGGAGGAAGCTTATGACACGCTTTTTTGTTGCGCCGGAAGAATTTGCCGGAGATGTATTGGAACTGACCGGAGAAAATGCCCGGCACGCCCGGGTCCTCCGGCTTAAAATCGGTGAAGAGGTTCTGGTGTGCGACGGGGACGGCCACGAATGTCTGTGCCGGGTGACGGAGGCGGAGCCTGTTGTCCTGGAGGTCCTGCAGCGCAGGGATTCCGTGACCGAGTCGGAAACCCGCGTCAGTGTTTATATGGCTTTTCCGAAAGCCGATAAGCTTGAGCATGTCATTCAGAAGGCAACGGAGTTGGGAGCGTATGAAATCGTCGCATTTCCCTCTGCCAGATGTGTGTCCCGGCCTGACGAAAAGAGCCTGAAGAAGAAACTGGACCGCTGGCAGAAAATTGCTGCTTCGGCAGCTGAGCAGTCCGGCAGAGGCAGAATCCCGCAGGTTGTGGTGCTTCCCAGCTATGCGGCAGCTCTGGAGCGGGCAGCCCTGGCAGATATTGGTATTCTGTTCTATGAGAATGAGCACGCAACGACCCTGCGGATGGCGCTGGAGGAAAAGCCCTTTGGCTCTGTCAGCCTGCTTTCCGGGCCGGAAGGCGGTCTGGAGCCTGCGGAAGTTGATCAGGCAGCTGCAGCAGGGCTGAAGGTCTGTACACTGGGCAGCCGGATCCTGCGCTGTGAGACGGCACCTCTGTGCGGACTGTCGGCCGTTATGTACGCCGCAGGGGAATTCTGAGACATGCGCAGCTGACGGTTTTTGTGGAATTTGGAAAAAGGTACGGTGCAGCTCCGTGGTGAGCTGTACCGTACCTTCTTTTTGGCGATGGGATGAAAAACACGATGGATTTCCACAGAATTATGGAAACCTGTGGAAAAATGGATTCTGAGCAGGTCCGACAACAGAAAGATCCCGGAGAAAAACTCTGCAGAGTTTTCTCCGGGATTTTTGCAGATGAGCAATGGATAAGGTGTTTTACTTGAGCGTGTTGCCGTTGTTCAGGACCAGCGTGCTGTACAGGAACAGTACATCCTGACCGTGGAAATCGATGAAATTCTTCAGCATTTCACTGGGAATATAGCGAATGTCCACCAGGGTGATGGATTTATATCCGCTGATCAGCAGGGGAGCAATGGAACTTCCGAAGGAGTCCCGGAACAGGATCAGCTCCCGGTCGGATTCGGCACTGGGGTTTTCCACTTTCAGCAGAGAAACAGAGCCGGAAAGAAAAACTTCATAGGGATCTTTTCCTTCTGCCTTGGCAAGGTCGTAGACACTGCCTGTCTTGCCGTTTTCGTAGTTGGTGACAATGCAGCTGTTGAGCAGATCGTTTTCCAGAATGTGCAGAGGTTCAGACTTCATAGGCAGCGCTGCCTGACCGTAGTAGACGCCGTAGAACGGCTTTTCCAGTGTGGTCTGCGTGAATTCCTGTGTGGAAGGTCCGGGGACACCCATGACCTGAGAAAGCCTGTCGGCAGTACCGAGAATTTTTTCCTGACGCCAGTGGGTGTCGGTGAAGTAATAATCCTCAATGCTGAGTGTGTCCGTCAGATCAATGAAGGATGCCCAGGGCATGCCGTTTTTTACGTCTGAGAACATGGCCTGGTAGTCCATGGCGAGATAACCGTTTGGCTCAGCCAGATAATAGCCTTTGTCGGGAACCACTGCAGCGTAGATCTGGGAGCCGGTGTCTTTGAGGTAGGCGTTGTAAATGGCTTCGAATCGCTTGATGGCATGGGCAGTGTTTTGCTTGTTGTAGGGATATTCCATCTGAGCAGCATAGCCGTCTGCCAGATAGATGCCGTTGTTGTCCTTTTGTCCCAGTGCATAATAGTGCATCAGAGATTTCAGCTGACGGAAGGAATCCCGCAGGGGAAACTGGTCAAGGGTATAGCTTTCGAAATCCTTCATAAACTTGCCGTTAATCAGAGTTTCTCCTGTGATTCCGGGCCACTGCTTCAGAGGACGCCGTTCCGATTCGGAAAGCTTTTCTGCAGGGCCGAACCAGGCGAAAGCCGTCAGGCCAATCCAGACTGCGGCGAGAATGCCGGTACCGACGGCGCGGATTTTTTTGTTGTTCATAGCAGGCACCTCTTTAGAAACGGAAATACAGGAACGGACTGAAAGAACCGTCAACCAGATAGGCTGTGCAGATCAGCAGAAGCAGAATCAGAATTGCAGGTTCCAGGACGGCGATAACCTTTCCACTGGTTTTGCCTTCTGCCAGCCGGTTGGTCAGATTCCGGACAAGGGGCGTGGAGCCGACGATGCCCAGCAGGAACAGAATGCTGTAGCTTTTCAGGTAGTAGAGCGTTTCTGCGCTGACCAGCGGCAGATGCCCGAAGCCGAACAGGCTGCCCACGTCCGTCAGAGCCTGGTGCAGGTCGCTGGCATTAAAGAGCACAAAGCCCAGCATGACCACCAGCAGAACATATACATGGCTGAGGAAGGCAGGGAGCTTTTTCATGGCAGGGACCCATTTTTCCACAATCAGAAATACCGCATACAGCAGACCCCAGAGAACGAAATTCCAGGCAGCGCCGTGCCACAGACCGGTCAGCATCCACACAGTCAGCGTGTTGAAGACCCAGCGGGGTCTGGAAACCCGGTTGCCGCCCATGGGGATGTACACATAGTCCCGGAACCAGGAGCCCAGACTGATGTGCCAGCGGCGCCAGAATTCCCCGATGGATTTTGACAGATACGGATAATTAAAGTTTTCGATAAAGTGGAAGCCAAACACCCGGCCAAGGCCGATGGCCATGTCGCTGTAGCCGGAGAAGTCAAAATAGATATTGAGCATGAACGCAATTGCGTACATCCAGTAGAACAAAACGCTCTGCTCGTTGGACTCCCGGAAAATCTTCATCAGCAGAGCAAAGTTGTCGGCAATGATGATTTTTTTGGAAAGGCCGATCAGAAACCGGCGCAGACCCAGAGAAATATTCTCCCAGCTGTGGGTACGGTGGTTCAGTTCCCGTGCCACATCCACATAGCGGACAATGGGACCGGCAATCAGCTGGGGAAACAGGGATACGTAGGCACCGAAGTGAATGGGATTTTTCTGAACCTCGGCGTTTCCGCGATAGACATCGATGGTATAGCTCAGGCACTGGAAGGTATAGAAGCTGATGCCGATGGGCAGAGCCAGCCGCAGAAGCGGAATGCTCAGACCGGTGGCGCTGTTGAAAGAGCCAATGAAGAAATCAGCGTATTTGAATACGCCCAGCAGGGCAAGAGAACAGACAACCGAAACCAGCAGCCAGAATTTTTTCCATTTGTGCTGCTTTGCTCTGCCGATGGCAAGACCGCAGAGATAGAACAGCAGAATGGAGGCGACCATGAGAATCACGTATTTCGGTTCACCCCATGCGTAGAAAATCAGGCTGGAAATCAGCAGCACTGCATTTTTCAGGCAGCGGGGCACAACGAAGTAGGTGATCAGAACTGCCGGCAGGAAATAATAAAGAAATGGGATACTCGAAAAAAGCATACGTCTCTCCTTAGTAAAAAGGCAGCAGCCATTGCGGCTGCTGCCAGACGGAAAAATAAACCGCGTTCTGTATTGATAATCAGGCGATGGGATCGTCTACGACCAGCTCAGCACCGGTCAGCGTGGCAACGGCCACATCCTTGTAGGCGGGGATGAGGTCGCCGGAGCCGTACATAGCCAGCACGTACTCACCGCCGATGGTCATGATGATCAGCTGCTCGGGAGCGCCGCAGACAAAGTGGGTGCCCTTGATGCCGGAAGCCAGGGTGGAAGTGAAAGCGTTCAGGTCGGTGCCTTCGGTGACGTGGTAAACACCGGCAGTGAAGATGTTGCTGTTCATCATGTGCATCAGGCTTGCAGCGTCGTCAATCTGGGGAACGATGCTTGCATCCACGTTCAGGGAGCTGGTCAGGTTTTCAGCGGGAGTGAGGCTGAAAACGCCGGGAGCGCCCATGACGGAGTGCTCCATGTCACCGCCGGCGACAGCGAACTGCTGATCTTCGGGAACGGTGGAGGTGTAAGCGTTGAACAGGGTGTTCAGAACATCCAGAGCATCGGCGTAGGAAACAGCTTCGGTGGTAACTTCGGTGGTCACGTCAGTGGTAGCCTCGATGGTGGTTTCATTGGTGTTGGTGTTACCGGAGCATCCGGCGAACAGGGCTGCGACCATCGTCAGAGCCAGCAGCAGAGAAATTGTTTTCTTCATAGTAGTTCCTCCATTGGTTTATGTATTTTTTTGAAAACGGTGTGTCCCGCAATCAGTACAGCGATGCCGACGGCAACACCGGCGGTATCGATTCCCACATCGACCGGGCTGGGACCGCGCCCGGGCGAAAATATCTGAATGGTTTCGTCCAGACAGGCGGACAGAAAACCGGACAGCAGCGGAATTGCAACAAGGGCTGTGCGCTTCCGGAAAGACATGGCTGCCAGCCAGGTCAGCAGAAGGCCCAGGGAAGCAAATTCGCTGAAGTGGGCAAGTTTACGGATGAGATGGCCGCCCTGAGGAGCGTCTGCCGGTGGGAAGAAGCTGCTGAGCAGTGCACGGATCCATTCGCTGAATGCGCCGGAGCTTGTGGCCGGAAGCAGGGAATTGCCCCAGATAAAGGCCAGGTTCAGTACCAGCAGTGTAATGCAGATGATTGATCTTTTTCTAGTCTTTTGAATCATGAAAAAATCTCCAGATGTTCCAGAAGAATGCTCAGGCCCAGCAGAAGCAGGAGCGCTCCGCCGACAATTTCGGCTTTGTTCCCCAAACGGCTGCCGAAGATGCTTCCAAGGGAAACACCACATGCAGAAAATACAAAGGTAACCGTGCCGATCAGGGCAACGGCAGTCCATATGGAAACATTGCCCGTCATAGCGAGCGAAATTCCAACGGCCAGTGCATCAATGCTGGTGGCGACTGCGACAACGAACATGGATCGTGCAGAATAATCCGCATCGGAAGTGTCTGCATCTTCTTCGAAAGCCTCACGGATCATATTGATACCGATGACCGAAAGCAGTCCGAAGGCAATCCAGTGGTCAATGGCCTGAATGGCATCCACAAACAGTGTCCCCATGAAAAAACCGATCAGCGGCATCAGCATCTGAAATCCGCCGAACCAGACTCCGCAGAGCAGACTGCCTTTCCGGGATGAATGGCCGGATGCGAATCCCTTGCACACGGAAACTGCAAAGGCATCCATGCTCAGTCCAACAGCCAGTACAGCCAGTCTGCCGAAGCTCATTTTCAAACCTCCCCGGATCAAATCTGAATTGTCAAAAGGGTGAATACAGATCTGCATACAGCATATCCTGCCGAACAGACACCTTTTTGCTCCAAAAAGCCTGTAAAAATGGAATTTTGGAGCAGTCCGGCCAATCTTCGACGGCTCGTATTGTACCAAATATGAAACATGGTGTCAAGGCGAACGGTGGGGGTGGAAACCTTAACAATTCTAAAGTTTACGGAAAATCATAAACTTTTTGTAAATAAAATACTTGCCATGCCTGTCGAATTATGTTATACTTGAGCGCAACGGAGGACATGTGAACATGTATCAAGGAAAGCCGTCACATCTTGGCATAAAATTTTCGGTACTCCTTTTGAGCGGGGTGTGTCTGGCGGTTTACGTATCCCAAAACGGGGCCTGCCTGTTTCGCAGCCTGACGGGAATTCCCTGTCCGGCATGTGGAATGAGTCGGGCGTGGCTGGCATTGCTTCACGGTGATCTGGCAGGGGCATTTCGGTATCATCCGCTATTCTGGACGATACCATTGTTGATTCTTCTGGTAATCTGGGATGGCAGGCCATTCCGGAAAGAAGTGTTCAACCAAATCCTGTCCATTGGTCTGGTAGCAGCTGTCGGACTGTGCTGGGTCGTTCGTTTGATCATGTTTTTATGTGGATGCCTTCCGATTTAAGAAGAGGTTGCTTACAAACAAAGGAGGAAAATATAATGTTTTGTAGAAACTGTGGAAATCCGATGGACCCCAATGCATCTGTCTGCGTAAAGTGCGGCTGCAACAAAAATGTCGGCCAGTCCTATTGCCCCAACTGCGGCGCAGCTACTGCTCCCGGCGCAGCTGTGTGCCTGAACTGTGGCTCCAGCGTCCAGAATGCAGGGGCAGGCAAGAGCCGTCTTGTTGCCGGACTGATGGGCATTTTCTTCGGTTCCTTCGGTGTTCATAACTTCATTCTGGGCTACACCGGCAAGGCTGTTGCACAGCTTCTGATCACCGTGCTGTCCTGCGGTGCACTTGCACCTGTCAGCTCCATCTGGGGCCTGGTAGAGGGCATCATGATCCTGAGCAAGAAGGTCAATGTGGATGCAAAGGGCGTGCCCCTGACCGATTGATTCTGAAAATAAAAGGAAAAGACACCGCTTTTGCGGTGTCTTTTTTTTGTTATATAGCTTTGAGAATGGTGCCGCCGCCGATTACGGTATCGCCGTCGTAGAGCACCACAGCCTGGCCGGGGGTGATTGCCCGCTGCGGTTCGTCGAAAACCACCCGTGCACATCCGTCCGGTTCGGGATAAACAACTGCCGGCGTTTCGATCTGGCGGGAACGTGCTTTTGCCAGGACGCGCAAGGGCTCAGTAAGAGACGCGAAGGGAAACCAGTTCCAATCATTTGCCAGAAGTTCCCGGGAAAACAGATCTGCGTTGCGGCCAACGGTAACGGTATTGGCAGCCATATCCTTCTGTGTGACATAGACAGGCTCGCCCATAGCCAGATTCAGGCCCTTACGCTGACCGATGGTGTAGGCGATTGCGCCGTGATGATGACCGACCACCTTTCCGTTCCAGTCAAGAAAATCTCCCTGCGGATACTGCTTTCCGGTGTATCGCTGGAGAAAATCCGTGTAATCTCCGGTGGGAATAAAGCAGACATCCTGACTGTCCCGTTTGTGGGCGTTGATAAAACCGTTTTCCTCCGCAATCCGGCGAACTTCATCCTTTGTCAGCTCCCCAAGAGGGAAGAGTGTGTGGGCCAGCTGATCCTGTGTCAGGCTGTAGAGGAAATAACTCTGGTCTTTTTCCACATGAGTGGCTTTTTTCAGCAGATACCGGCCCGTATCCGGGTCCCGGACGATTCTGGCGTAGTGCCCGGTCACCACGTAATCGCACTGCAGGTCGGAAATGCCCTTTTCCAGCAGCAGTCCGAATTTTATGGTGCGGTTGCAGTCAATGCATGGATTGGGGGTGGTTCCGCATTCGTAGCAGCGGACAAATTTGGAAATGACCTTATCTTCAAATTCTTTGGAAAAATTGTATACATAATGCGGAAACCCGAGACGGGCGGCCACTTTTGCTGCATCTTCGATGTCTTTGCAGACGTTGTGGAGCTGAGCTTCCTCCGGAGCGGCATTGTCCTGCAGCCGCATGGTTGCACCGACGCAACGATACCCTGCCAGAAGGATAAGATGTGCCGCCACGGAACTGTCCACACCGCCGCTCATAGCGATCATGGCTGTTTTCTGTGCCATAGGAAATCCTCCTGTTGTTAATTTTTCACGGTTAAATTGTAGTATACCAGTGTAAAATCCCCATGTCAACCAAATAATGCGGTATGGAATCTTTTGCCTTGCAATTTCAAAAAAGGAATGGTATAATCAGTACAAAATAGTATCGATATAAAAAGATTGAAAAACGGAGGTCAATATGCAGCGAAAAGAAATATCCAAGTCGGTACTCAAGCGCCTTCCGGGATATCTTGCGTACCTGAAAACCCTTTCTGGGGAGCAGCACACATATATTTCCGCGACGTCACTGGCAAATGCCCTGGGAATGGGCGAGGTTCAGGTTCGGAAGGATCTGGCCATGGTCTCTGACGGAGGCCGCCCGAAAATCGGTTATCCCAGAGAATTGCTGATTGATGACATTGAGCAGTTCCTTGGCTACGATAATACAACCGATGCAGTGCTGATCGGTGCGGGTAAGCTGGGACAGGCCCTCCTGGGCTACAATGGCTTTGACGAGTACGGTCTGAACATTCTTGCGGCATTCGATGCAAATCCTGTGGCAGACCGGACAGAAGAGGGAAAGCCAATCTACCCGATGAGTGAACTGGAAAGCTTCTGCAAAACCCATAAGGTGCTTATGGGAATTATTACGGTGCCTGCGGCGTACGCCCAGGAGGTCTGTGACCGGCTGATAGCCTGTGGCATCAAGGCTGTGTGGACCTTTGCACCGGTACATCTGGATGTATCCGGCAACATTCTGGTTCAGTATGAAAACATGGCTACATCCCTTGCGGTTCTGAGTATGCATCTGAAAGCGCAGATCAAGGAAAAGAAATAAGTCAGGTGCTGCAGCAGACAGCCAGGCAGCTCGGCAGACGGTGAACTGCCGGTCGCAGGGAAAAGGGAAAACCGGATCATTTGCCAGCGCAGCGCAAAAATCGAATATTCTGACAGAAAACGCCCCGGACATCTGCGTATCCGGGGCGTTTTTGTGCTGCAGAGGGGCGTGTGCAGAAAATCTGCAGATGCGGACCACCGTTTCCGGTGATGCGGCATCGCTTTTATGTCCGGCAGAGCAGGAAAGTTGATACCGGGTTAATTTTTCTTTGCAATCTGATAGGAATAAAGCACATCAATCAAAACCAGCAATATTATGACAGACAGTGACACAATCAAACAGATGGTACTTTTTGTGAGAAAACTGACAGCCAAAATTACAATACCGGATATGATGAAGGAAATGCCTGCGAAGCGCTGACATTTCTTCCAGTTGACTTCACTTGCCATGCTCCAGGGAGTCCGCAGACCGAGGACGGAATTCATTCGAGCTTTGGGCATGAGATTGCCCACAATGAGCATGGCACATCCCAGAAGACCGAAGATCAACTGCGTGGGCTCCAGCGGAACTGCGGACAGATCCTGGATTTTCTGAAAATCCGTATAGAGGAAATACCCTGTCATGGCGTTGAATACAATCAGAAAAACAATGCCGGTTGTCATCATGATTTTTTCGTTGTTTGTCCCGGTTGCTTCCTGTTTTCCTGAAATTTTTGCCATAGCCAGCATAAATATGCCGAACAGAACGGTGATTACCGGGAAAATCAGGGTTTCATATTTGCTTCCCCAACGGGTTACCTGGCCGTCAAAACCGTAGTGGGCGGGAATTTTCTCCGGTAAAAACGGCAGCGCAATGATTACGGCCAGCAACGGTAAAAACATCAGAATGCAGTACAGAACCTTTTTGGCTTTCATAGTGATCCCTCCCGAAAATGACTCAGCCACAGAATGGCCTCGTCCAGAACAGACAGATTGAGTTCGTAGTAGATGAAATTTTTAAATCTGGTTTCGTAGATCAGATCTGCTTTTTTTAATTTTGACAGATGGTATGACAAAGCCTGTGGCGTCATATGAAGCGCTGCTGCCAACTCACCGGAGCTGATTTTTCCCTCTTTGAGTTTCTGCAGGATACTCCGTCTGGTATCGTCAGCCAATGCAGCCAAAACCTCCGGCACGGACACAGCATCACCTCCAACAGGTATTTCAAATTTTCTTTAAACAGACTATAGCACGGACAATCGGAAAATACAACAACTATTTCAAATAATTTTTAAATAGCCAGAGGAGGAAAATCACAAATAAAAAATGGTATTGAGGCGTTATTAGAAACCTCAATACCATTTTTATTGCCTTATAATTGAGAATCTGAGCAATTGAAACTGCAGATTTTATTTTCCGGGCTTGTAGCTGTCCTTCAGGCTGACCGAACGGTTGAAGACCAGATGCTCGGGGGAGCAGTCCTTGCTGTCGGGGCAGAAGTAGCCCAGACGCATAAACTGGTAGGATTCGGGGGCCTTTGCGTTTTTCAGAGAAGCCTCCACCTTACAATTGGTGAGCACTTCCAGCGAGTTGGGGTTCAGGCAGGCAATGAAGTCCTTGCCGGAGGCATCGGGATCCGGATCGTCAAACAGATTGGAGTACTGCCGTACTTCTGCATCGCAGCAGTTGGCAGCATCCACCCAATGAATGGTAGCGCCCTTGACCTTGCGGCCATCTGCGGGGTTTCCGCCCTGAGAGGCAGGATCATAGGTTGCCAGAACTTCGACTACGTTTCCGTTTTCGTCCTTGACGCAGCCTGTGCAGGTGATCAGATAAGCACCCTTCAGACGGCATTCGGGACCGTTGGGAGTCAGACGCTTGTACTTGGGAATGGGAGTCTCCAGGAAATCGTCGGCTTCAATCCACAGATTCCGGGAGAAGGTAACTTCATGGGTGCCGGAGTTTTCGTCAACAGGGTTATTTTCCACCTGGAAGGTTTCGGACTGACCTTCGGGATAGTTTGTGATGGTCAGCTTGACGGGATGGACAACCGCCATAACACGGGTGGCGGTTTCGTTCAGATCCTCCCGCAGGCAGTGCTCCAGGAAGCCGTAATCAATGGTATTGGGAGCCTTGGCGACACCGACACGCTCGCAGAAGTTGCGGATGGAGGCGGGAGTGTAGCCGCGGCGGCGCAGACCGCAGAGGGTGGGCATCCGGGGATCGTCCCAGCCGGATACACGGCCTTCCTCGATCAGCTGGCGAAGCTTGCGCTTGCTCAGCACGGTGTGGTCGATGCCAAGGCGGGCAAACTCGATCTGACGGGGATGGCAGGGGACAGAGACGTGCTCAACCACCCAGTTGTACAGAGGTCTGTGATTTTCAAATTCCAGAGAGCACAGAGAATGGGTAATGCCTTCCAGTGCGTCCTGGATGGGATGAGCAAAATCGTACATGGGATAAATGCACCACTTGTCACCCTGACGGTGATGATGCATGTGGCGGATCCGGTAGATAACGGGGTCACGCATGTTGAAGTTGCCGGAGGCCAGATCGATTTTGGCACGCAGCGTCATGGCGTTGTCTTCGAATTCGCCGTTGCGCATCCGCTGGAACAGATCCAGGTTTTCCTCGATGGGGCGGTCCCGGTAGGGAGAAACAGCGGGAGTCTGCAGATCGCCGCGGTATTCCTTAAACTGCTCAGGAGTGAGCTCGCAGACGTAGGCCAGACCTTTTTTGATCAGCTCTACGGCAAATTCATAATCTTTTTCAAAGTAATCCGAGCCATAGAAGAACCGGTCGCCCCAGTCAAAGCCAAGCCAGTGAATATCGTTCTGAATTGCTTCTACAAATTCCACATCTTCCTTGGTGGGGTTGGTATCGTCCATGCGCAGGTTGCATACGCCGCCGAACTTTTCAGCAGTGCCGAAGTCGATGATCAGAGCCTTGCAGTGACCAATGTGCAGATAACCGTTGGGTTCCGGGGGAAAACGGGTATGAACGGTACGACCGGCAAACTGGCCGCCTTCTGCAATATCCTCTTCGATAAAGGCGTGGATGAAGTTTTTGCTTTCAGTCATTTCAGCCATAATAAGAAATACATCCTCTCCTGAATTGTTATCCAATAATACGCCATTATAACCCGTAGTGATACTTTTTGCAACCAAAAAACCATGTCCCGCCGGATTTTATTTGCATTGTCCTCAAAAAAAGCCGCTGACGGCCTCTGATTTGTGAAAAATCAGAAAACAATTACGGGAAAGCGCAAATTTGTGTTGTCAATTGGGCCGTCTTATTATACAATAGGGGATGACGAATATAGGTAAAAAGGAGTGATTAAGCTTGCCTGAAATCAAGTACAAGCGTATTCTTCTGAAGGTCAGCGGTGAAGCCCTCGCAGGTGACGCCCATCGTGGCCTTGATTTCTGTGTAATCAATTCTGTCTGCGAAACCATTAAGCAGGCCCGGGATATGGGAGTTCAGATCGGTCTGGTGATCGGCGGCGGAAACTTCTGGCGCGGAGTCAAGGACGGCGCGGACAAGATGCAGCGTTCTCACGGAGATGCCATGGGTATGCTGGCCACAGTTATGAACTCGATTGCAGTTGCAGATGCTCTGGAAAAGCACGGCGTAGATGCCAGAGTGCTGACTGCAGTGGAGATGAATAAGTTTGCTGAGTATTTCACCCGGGATACTGCAGACCGCTACCTCAACGAGGGTAAGGTGGTTATTTTTGCAGCCGGTACCGGCAACCCCTATTTCTCTACCGACACCGGTGCGGTGCTCCGGGGCGTGGAGATTGAGGCCGATGCCATTCTGATGGCCAAAAATGTGGACGGAATTTATTCTGCCGATCCCAATGTGGACAGCACTGCTGTCAAGTTTGACGAGCTGACCTATGACGAGGTTCTGGCCCGTCACCTGAAAGCTACAGATACCACTGCCATGACGCTGGCCATGGACAACCACATGACGCTGGTTTGCTTTGCGCTGGCAGATCCCCAGAATATTATCCGCGTGATCTGCGGTGAAAAAGTGGGAACAATTGTGAAGGAGGATTCATAAATGAACGTCGATTTTAAAGAATTCAGCAAGAAAATGGACAAGACCCTGGAGGTCCTGCAGGAGGGCTTCGGCGCAGTCCGTGCAGGCCGTGCAAACGCAAAGGTTCTGGATCGGATCAATGTGGAATACTATGGTTCCGAGACACCGCTGAACGGCGTTGCAACCATTTCTTCTCCCGATGCCCGCACCCTGGTGATTCAGCCCTGGGATACCAAGCTGCTGAAGGAAATTCAGAAGGCAATCCAGACTTCCGATCTGGGCATCAATCCCCAGAACGACGGCCGTGTGATCCGCCTGGTGTTCCCCCAGCTGACTGAGGAACGGCGTAAGGATCTGACCAAGCAGGTCAAGAAGTATGCCGAGGAAGCCAAGATTGCAATGCGCAACATCCGCCGCGACGGCATGGACTATGTCAAAAAGCTGAAGAAAAATTCTGAAATCACCGAAGATGATCAGAAAAAGGCAGAAAAGGATCTGCAGGATCTGCTGGATAAGTACATCAAGAAAGTTGATGAAGCTCTGGCTGCCAAGGAAAAAGAACTGATGGCAATCTGATGCCGTATAGTAAGGTTGGGGGCGGCATCGCCCCCAATCGCATTATTCATACACAGATTGTGAGGTCACTATGACAGAAAACGAGAAAAACAATGCGCTGCTTTCCCCGAAGCACATCGCAATCATCATGGACGGCAACGGCCGCTGGGCAAAGCAGCGGGGACTTCCCCGGACTGCAGGGCACAAAGCCGGTGCAGAGTCCTTCCGTCGGATTGCAGAATATTGCCGCACGTTGGGCGTGAAATATCTGACGGTTTATGCCTTCTCCACGGAAAACTGGAAACGCTCTCAGGAAGAGGTTTCCGGCATCATGTTCCTCCTCGAGCGTTACCTGAAAGAGGCGCTGCGGGATATGGAGAAAAACAAAGTACATTTCTGTTTCTGGGGCGATCTGAGCAAGCTCAGTCCGAAGCTCAGAAAGCTCTGCGAGGAATCCGCAAAACGTTCGCAGGGTTACCACGACGTGCAGGTGAACTTCTGCCTGAACTACGGCGGCCGGGATGAGATTGTCCGTGCTGCCAGAAAATTTGCAGCCGATGTGGCTGCCGGAAAATGCAGCGCCGACAGTCTGACGGAGGATGTTTTTTCCGGCTATCTGGATTCTGCCGGCGTACCGGAGCCGGAGCTTGTAATCCGTCCGTCCGGAGAAAAGCGGACCAGCAACTTCCTTCCCTGGCAGTCTGCCTATTCGGAATTCGTATTTATGAATGTTCTGTGGCCTGATTTCAGCGAAAAGGACCTGGATGCAGCCATTGAAGAATATCACCGGCGGAACCGTCGGTTTGGAGGAGCATAAATCTATGAAAACACGTATTGTTGCTGCGGCGATTCTGCTGCCGCTTCTGCTGGTTGTTGTGCTGGCACTGCCGAAGCTGGTGACGGCAATCCTCTTTGGTGCGGCTGCAGCTGTGGCTGCCTATGAGCTGCTGTTTGCCACCGGTATGGTCCGCCATCCCCGTCTGGTGATTTACTCCATGGCGATGGCCTTCCTGACCAGCCTGTGGAGCTATTACGGCGCTGCTCATCTGCTGGGACTGATCGGCGTGCTGGTGTTCTTTGCGCTGCTGTTCAGCGAGATGATGATTTCCCATGTGAAGCTGACCTTTGACAAGGTTGCCTGCTCCTTTGTAGCCGGCATTCTGATTCCTTATCTGCTGACCAGCCTTGTGCGGATCCACACCATGGTCTCCGGCCGTCACTTCATTCTGATGCCTTTCATCATGGCCTTTATGTCTGATACCGGCGCATATTTTGCGGGACGTTTCTTCGGCCGTCACAAGCTGGCTCCCGTGATCAGTCCGAAGAAAACCGTGGAAGGTGTGATCGGCGGAGTGATTGCTTCTGTGCTGGGCATGATAATCTATGCAGTGGTGCTGCAGTTTGCATTCAAGTTCCAGGTCAGTTATGTGTATGCAGTGCTCTATGGCATCCTGGGCAGCGTGTGTGCCGTGTTCGGCGATCTGTGCTTCTCAGTGATCAAGCGTCAGACAGGCATCAAGGATTATGGTAACCTGATTCCGGGCCACGGCGGCATTCTGGATCGTTTTGACTCCATGATGGTGGTTGGTCCCGTGGCAGAGATCCTGCTGCTGACGATTCCAATGGCGGTGATTTGATATGGTAAAATGTGTAAGTATTCTGGGTTCCACCGGCTCAATCGGTCGGCAGAGTCTGGATATTATCAGCCGGCTTCCGGTGCGTGTGGCAGCGCTGACTGCCGGACGCAGCGTAGAGCGAATGGCGGAACAGTGCCGTCAATTCCGGCCGGAGCTGGCGGTCATGGCTTCGGAAGAAGCCGCCATGCAGCTTAAAGAAGCGATTTCCGATCTGCCCACCCGGGTTTCCTGGGGTGAGCAGGGACTGATCGAAGCGGCTGTTATGGAAGATGCTGACTGCGTGATTACGGCGGTTGTGGGCATGGTGGGTCTCAAGCCCACGCTGGCAGCCATCCGCGCAGGCAAGCGTATCGGCCTTGCCAACAAGGAGACGCTGGTCTGTGCCGGCGAACTGGTGATGGCTGAGGCAGAAAAGTACGGTGCGGAAATTGTTCCCGTTGATTCCGAGCATTCCGCAATTTTTCAGTGCCTGATGGGAAGCCGTTCCCACGGGGAAATCAAACGGGTGATTCTGACCTGCTCCGGCGGTCCGTTTTTCGGAAAAAGCCGGGAAGAACTGGTTCATGTGACCCGGGACGATGCCCTGCGGCATCCGAACTGGAAAATGGGTGAGAAGATCACCATCGACTGTGCGACCCTGATGAACAAGGGTCTGGAAGTGATTGAGGCCATGCGCCTGTACCGGCTGCCGCCGGAGCAGGTGGATGTGGTGATTCACCGGCAGAGCATTGTCCACAGCATGGTGGAATTTGTAGATGGTGCGGTGATGGCCCAGATGGGTTCTCCCGATATGCGCCTGCCCATTCAGCTGGCACTGACCTATCCCGAGCGCACGGTCTGCCCGGTGGAGCCGCTGGATCTTCTCAGCTGCGGACCGCTGACCTTTGCGGCACCGGACCTGGAAGCATTCCCGTGCCTGGCTCTGGCCCGCAGATGTGCCTGCGAAGGCGGAACGGCCTGTGCAGTGATGAACGGCGCCAATGAGGAGGCCGTGGCGATGTTCCTGCGCAGGGAAATCGGATTTTACGATATTTACAGCCTGGTTTGTCAGGCTGTGGATTCTGTGGAACGGATTCAAAATCCCACACTTGAGCAGATTCTGGAAGCGGACCGGCTGGCCCGCATATCTGTTCGTCAGGGACAGAAATTGCTTTAAAAATCGAGGTTTTTTATGGGTATTCTTTGGGGCATTCTTCTTTTTAGTTTTCTGATTTTCATTCATGAGATGGGCCATTTTGTGGCGGCAAAGCTGTCGGGCGTCCAGGTCAATGAATTTTCCTTGTTCATGGGACCTGCCCTGTTCAAAAAACAGTGGGGAGAGACGCTGTATTCCATCCGGCTGATTCCCATCGGCGGATACTGTGCCATGGAAGGTGAGGACGGAGAAAGCGATAATCCCCGGGCTTTCAGCGCAGCATCCTGGTGGAAGCGGCTGATTATCCTGTGTGCCGGTGCATTTATGAATTTTGTGGCAGGTGTCCTGCTGCTGGCAATCTGTACCGCCCCGTTCCAACAGCTGGCGGTCCCCGTGGTCAGCCGTTTTGAACAGGGCTGCACCATCAATGGCGAAAACGGCCTGCAGGTCGGCGATGAGATTCTGGAAGTTGACGGCGAAAATGTCTATGTTGCTTCCAATTTCAGTATGCTTTTGATGCTGAATCCCGGAGATACGCACGACCTGAAGGTGCGCCGGGACGGGGAAGTAATCGAGTTCAAGGATTTTCAGATGCAAAAGCATGAGTTCCTGAACGAGCGGGGCGAAAAGGAGATGCGCTACGGACTGGACCTGAGCGTGGTGGATGCCACCTTCGGCAGGAAGATGAGCTATGTGTGGAACAGCGCGGTGGACACGGTCCGCACGGTCCGCCTGAGTCTGCAGATGCTGTTCAGAGGTCAGGCGGGCTTCAAGGATATGGTGGGCCCTGTGGGAATTGTGCAGCAGATTTCGGTTGTGACGGAGGCTTCGCCTACGGCATTGGATGCGTTCTATAACCTGGCCTACGTCGGCGGCTTTATTGCCATCAACCTTGCGGTGATGAACATGCTTCCCATTCCTGCGCTTGACGGCGGACGGGTCTTCTGCCTGGTGCTGACATCCGTAATCGAGGCGATTACCCGTAAAAAGATCAACCCTAAATACGAGGCCTATATCCACGGTGCCGGCATGGTGATCCTGCTGGGACTGATGGCGCTGATTCTGTTCAAAGATGTTTTTATGATTTTTAAGAGGTAGACATATGACCAGACAGATTTTAGTTGGAAATGTTCCGATTGGCGGCGGTGCACCTGTTGCCATTCAGTCCATGCTCAATACAAAGACGACGGATGTAGAAGGATCTCTTGCGCAGATCCGCCGCCTTCAGACAGCCGGATGCCAGATCGTCCGGCTGGCAGTGCCCAATATGGAGGCTGCCAGAGGCTTTGCGGAAATCTGCAAGGAAAGCCCGCTTCCGCTGGTGGCAGATATTCATTTTGATTACAAGCTTGCGATTGCCGCCGCAGAGGGCGGTGCCTCCAAGATCCGCATCAACCCCGGCAATATCGGCGGTGAAGATCGGGTCAAGGCGGTTGTGGATGTTTGCAAGGACCGGAAAATCCCCATCCGTATCGGCGTAAACGGCGGAAGCCTGGACAAAAAGCTGCTGGAAAAATACGGTCATCCTACGGCAGAAGCACTGGTAGAGAGTGCGTTCAGCCATCTGGAGCTGTTGGAAAAATACGGGTTCTATGACACCTGCGTTTCCATGAAGTCCTCCACTGTGCCCACCATGGTGGCTGCCAGCCGTCTGTTCCGGAGCAAGTGCGATTATCCGCTGCACATCGGTGTGACGGAAACCGGCCCTGTGCGGATGGGCATGATCAAATCCGCCATGGGAATCGGCGCACTGCTGCTCGACGGTATCGGCGATACCATCCGGGTCAGCCTGACGGACGATCCCGTAGAAGAAGTATATGCGGCAAGAGATATCCTCAAGGCTGCTGGTGTACGTAAAGACGGTGTCAATATCATTTCCTGCCCGACCTGCGGACGCACGCGGATCGATCTGATCGGCCTTGTCAATCAGGTGGATGCTGCGCTGAAAGACTGCACCAAACCCATCACCGTGGCAGTTATGGGCTGCGTTGTCAATGGTCCCGGAGAAGCACGGGAGGCAGATATCGGCATTGCCGGCGGTGACGGCTGGGGCATGATTTTTGAAAAGGGTGTCCAGGTAGAAAAGCTGCCCTATGATGAGCTTCTGCCTGCCCTGCTGCGTCGGATTGAAAAATTCTGAGGTTTCTATGGAAGACATATTCTTTTTTGATATGTTTGCCTGCTACGAGCCGTCTGAGCCGCTGAAAAATGTGCTGGCTCAGACGGCCGTTTTAAAGGCGGACATCAATGTACATGAGCAGTCGCTGAGATGTCTGCTGCATTCGCCGGTCTATATTGACAACCGGCAGGTTGCAGAGCTGGAGCAGTCGCTGAAAGAAATTTACGCACTGCGCAGAATCTGCATCTGCATCCGCTTTCCCAAGGATCAGCTGCAGAAAATGCCTGCGGAAGACCTGATGCAGCTGTTCACAGAACAGGACTCCATGACCCGCGGTTCCCTGGCCGGTGCCCGCTGGAACTGGGAAGGGGAGCACCTGACCATTTCGCTGATGGCAAACGGGAAAGATGCCATTGTCGAATGCATTCCCAGGGCAAGACAGATTCTCAACGAGCAGTTTGGTGCAGAGGTTTCCATTGATGTGGAATCCCACACAAATCTGCAGGGCCAGGAGCTGTTTGATGCCATGGAGCAGATGCGCAGCAAAATGGTGGAACAGATGCCCCAGAAAGTGGTGGCAAGACCCAAGGATGCTCCTGCGCAGCCCAGCGACATGTTCTATGGAAAGCCCTTTAAGGGAAAAGCCGTTCCCATGAAGGAGCTGAACATTGACATGGGCAGCGTCATTGTCGAGGGCAAGGTGTTTGCCATTGACCACAAGGAGCTGAAGAAGCGGAATGCCTGGGTCATCAACTTCGATATGACAGACAATACCGGCTCCATCCGGATTAACCGCTTTATGGAAGCCAATGAAGCAAAGCCGTTCCTGGAACACGTCAAGGTAGGCGAGGTTCTGCGGATTCAGGGAAAACTGATGATCAATCAGTTTGATAATGAAATGATCCTCAAACCCTTTGCCATGACCGGCGGTTCCATGCCCAAGCGGAAGGATACCGCAGAGGGCATGAAGCGGGTGGAACTGCATCTGCATACGGTTATGAGTAACATGGATGCACTGACGGACACCGCTGCGGCAGTCAAGCAGGCTGCTGCCTGGGGACACCGGGCAATTGCAATTACCGACCACGGCGTAGTTCAGTCCTTCCCGGATGCCATGAAGGCCGCGGCGAAGGCCAAGGTGGCCGGCACGGATCAGAACATCAAGATCCTCTACGGTGTGGAAGGATATTATGTCAATGACGTAGACGACCGGATCGTGGTTCATGGCAGCAAGGACATGGATTTCAGCGAAGAGTTCGTGGCTTTCGACTTGGAAACCACGGGACTTTCCTCCAAGCATGACCGGATCATTGAAATCGGTGCCGTCATCCTCAAAAACGGGGAGGAAATCGACCGCTTCCAGAGCTTTGTAGATCCGGAACGCACCATTGAACGAAAAACTACTGATCTGACCGGTATTACCCAGGAAATGCTCCGGGGAGCCCCCAAGATTGAAGAGGCACTGCCGAAATTTCTGGAATTTATCGGTGACCGGGTTCTGGTAGCTCACAATGCGGATTTCGATACGGGATTTATCCGGGAAGCCTGCAAAAGACAGAACCTTCCTTTTACCAATACTTCCATGGATACGCTGATTCTGTCCCAGAATCTGATGCCTCATCTGAGCAAATTCAAGCTGGATGTGGTGGCCAGTGCCCTGAGCCTTCCGGATTTCAATCACCACAGAGCTGCGGACGATGCCGTGACCTGCGGTCTGATTATGGACAGGCTCATGCGCAAGCTGGAAGAGATGGGACTGAGCAGAATTCAGCAGATCAATCCCGAGATGCCCAAGCTTCGCTCTCAGAGCCGTATCGGAGACCGGCACGCAAGACATATCATTATTTTTGCCAAGAACCAAATCGGCCTGCGGAATCTGTACGAGCTGATTTCCCAGTCCAATCTGAAATTTTTCAAGCGTGTTCCCAGAATTCCCAAGTCCTCCCTGATGGCACTGCGGGAAGGTCTGATCATCGGCTCTGCCTGTGAAGCCGGCGAGCTGTTCCAGGCCATTCTGGACCAGAAAAGCGACGATGAAATTCGCAGAATTGCGTCGTTTTATGACTATCTGGAAGTTCAGCCTATTGCCAACAACCGGTTTATGCTGGCCAAGGGAATTGCCCACGATGAGGAAGAACTGCGGGACTTCAACCGCAAGGTCGTCCGTCTGGGCGAAGAACTGGGGAAAATGGTGGTTGCTACCGGCGACGTCCATTTCCTGAATCCGGAGGATGAAGTTTACCGGCATATCCTGCTGGCAACCAAGGGCTTTGACGACTGCGACCGGGAAAATCCCCTGTACTTCCGCACTACGGACGACATGCTTCGGGAATTTTCCTATCTGGGAGAGGAAAAAGCAAGAGAAATTGTTGTGACCAATCCCAACAAGATTGCGGACATGATCGAGACGCTCAGACCCGTGCCCCATAATCTGTTTGCGCCTAAGATCGAAAATTCCGTGGAAGACCTGAAAAATCTGGTTTACACCAAATTCCACAGACTCTACGGAGATAATCCTCCGGAACTGATGGTAAAGCGCGTGGAAACGGAGCTGCATGACATCATCAACTGTCATTATGACGTGATTTACATGTCGGCCCAGAAGCTGGTGCAGAACTCTCTGGAGCATGGCTATCTGGTTGGATCCCGAGGATCTGTCGGTTCGTCCATTGTGGCATTCATGTCCGGCATTACGGAAGTTAATTCCTTCCCGCCCCATTACCGGTGTCCGAATCCGGAATGCAAGTACACGACCTTCGATGTGCCTAAAGGCTACGGCTGCGGCGCGGACCTTCCGGATGCAGTCTGTCCCAAGTGCGGGACCAAATTTGAAAAGGATGGCTTCAACATCCCCTTTGAAACGTTCCTGGGCTTCGGCGGCGACAAGGTCCCCGATATTGACCTGAACTTCTCCGGCGAATATCAGGCAAAGGCCCATGCCTACTGTGTGGAGCTGTTCGGAAAGTCACACGTGTTTCGTGCCGGCACCATCGGAACCGTTGCGGAAAAAACAGCGTTCGGCTATGTCAAGAAATACCTTGCAGAGCGCGGCATCACCGCATCCCGGGCTGAAGAAAACCGTCTGGCCGCAGGCTGTGTCGGTGTCCGCAGAACCACTGGTCAGCATCCCGGCGGTCTGGTGGTTATCCCGCAGGAAAACGAAATCTGGGATTTCTGCCCGGTGCAGCATCCTGCGGACGACCCCAATGCGGACCAGATTACAACCCATTTCGAATATCACTGCATGGAGGAAAACCTTCTGAAGCTGGACATGCTGGGTCACGATGACCCCACTATGATCCGTATGATGGAGGATATGACCGGTGTCAATGCCCAGACCATCCCGCTGGACGATCAGGACACCATGTCCATTTTCACATCGTCAAAAGTCCTTGGCTACGAGGACGATCCGATTCTGGGCCCCACCGGTGCGGTGGCCATTCCGGAGTTTAATACCCGCTTTACCAGAGGCATGCTTATGGACACCATGCCTACCCGGTTTGACACGCTGCTCCGTCTGTCTGGCTTCTCCCATGGTACCGACGTGTGGCTGGGCAATGCTAAGGACCTGATTACCTCCAAAACGGCAACGGTTGACGAGGCTATCGGCTGCCGTGACGACATTATGCTCTACCTGATTTCCTGCGGTATGCCGGAAAAGCGCTCCTTCAAAATTATGGAGGCGGTGCGAAAGGGCAGAGGCCTTCCGGAAGGCGCAGAGGAAGAAATGGTGGCGGCAGGCGTTCCGGACTGGTACATCGGCTCCTGTAAGAAGATCAAGTACCTGTTCCCGAAGGCACACGCAGTCGCCTATGTTATGATGGCTTTCCGGATTGCATGGTTCAAGGTGCACTATCCGTTGGCGTTCTATGCGGCCTATTTCTACCGGCGCAGTCAGAAAGGCGGATTTGATGCCGGCCTGATGACCTGCGGCATTGAGGCGGTCAAGGCAAACATCGAGGCAATTGACAACAACGAAAATGCCACCGACAAGGAAGAGGATCTGCTGACGACGCTGGAGGTCGCCTATGAATTCTATCTGCGCGGGTTTGAGTTCCTGCCCATCGATCTCTACAAGAGCCACGCAATCAAGTTCCTTGTGGAAGACGGAAAGATCCGTCCGCCTTTTGTTGCCATTTCCGGTCTGGGCGAAAATGCGGCTATCGACCTGATGACAGGCAGGGAAGGCAAGCAGTTTATCTCCATTGAGGAAGTGACACTGGCCTGTCCCAAGGTTTCCAAGACGCATATTCAGATGCTCAAGGATGCCGGAGCGTTCGGTTCCCTGCCGGATACCAGCCAGGTAAGCTTTTTCTGATTTCCATGTTCCCCGGTCTGCACAGGGCCGGGGAATTTTTCAATCTGTTCATTTGTACTTGATTGCAATTATTCCAAGGCTGTGCTATACTTTTCTTATTAAATCTGACGAGGGTGATTCAAAATGCAAGATATTGGTATGCAGTTTCACATTCACTGTGTTCAGGGGGATGTAGGCCGGTACTGCTTCCTGCCCGGAGATCCGGGCCGCTGTGAGGCCATTGCTTCCTACTTTGAAAATCCGGTTCATGTGGGAATGAACCGGGAATACAACATCTATACCGGCACGCTGCTGGGAGAAAAGGTTTCTGTCTGCTCTACCGGTATCGGCGGCCCCTCTGCGTCCATCGCAATGGAGGAGCTGGCAGCCATCGGTACCGACACCTTTATCCGTGTGGGAACCTGCGGCGGCATCGCCATGGATGTCTGTCCCGGCGATGTGGTAGTGGCATCCGGTGCCATCCGCTTTGAGCATACGTCTCTGGAGTATGCTCCCATTGAGTTCCCGGCAGTTCCTGACTTTGGTATTACTGCGGCCCTGAAGGAAGCCAGCGAGGCGCTGGGCTACCGAACCCATGTGGGTGTGGTACAGTGCAAAGATGCGTTCTACGGTCAGCACAGCCCTGAGAAATCCCCTGTGTACTATGAGCTGCTGCAGAAGTGGGAAAGCTGGAAACGGCTGGGCGTAAAGGCCAGTGAAATGGAATCGGCAGCTCTGTTTGTGGTGGCGGCAGCGCTGGGTGTCCGGTGCGGAAGCTGTTTCCATGTGGTATGGAATCAGGAACGGGAAAAGGCCGGTCTGGCAATGCCCATGACCGATGATACTACCGGAGCAATCCGGGTCGGTATTGAGGCAATGAAGCGGATCATTGCTCAGGACCAGAAAAAATAAGTACAAGTTGCAATAAATAGAACAATCCCCCTTATGCGTACTGCATAAGGGGGATTGTTTTTCTGCCGGAATATGCGCATATGCCAAAAGCTGTAACTGAAACGCTGAGTAAAGGGGAAAATATCTGCGGGGGAGACAGAAAATCCCGCCGGACAGACCGGGGAAATGGTCAGTCCGGCAGGAAAATCATTGTTCGGTACAGGCCGAAGCCTTTTTCAGATGTCCTGCAGGAAGCTGGGAAAGAATCACAGCGGCGAACATCAGGGAGCAGCCCAGCAGTTCCTTCATGGAAAGTGTCTGGTGCAGAACCAGCCATCCGGCAAGGACAGCAAAAACAGATTCCAGGCTCATAATCAGTGAAGCGGCTGCAGAGTCCAGATAGCGCTGACCGGTAATCTGCAGGGAATAGGATACGCCCATGGACAGAATGCCTGCATAGGAAATGGGCAGCCAGGCGGAGAAAATATCGGACATGACCGGTTTCTCACCGAGCATAAACGGTACGGAGAGAACACAGCACACCAGACACTGGATGCAGTTCAGACGCAGGCTGTCCAGACCGTTTCCCCAGCGTTCGACCATCAGAATCTGCACGGCAAAGGCAAACGCACTGGACAGTACCAGCAGGTCACCGACATTAATTGCTGCAGTTCCCGCCCAGCTGAGCAGATAAAGTCCTGCAACAGCCAGAGCCACGGAAAAGAAAGTGGATTTCGGAGGGAATTTTTTCAGAAAAAGTCCAAGAATCGGGACAAGGACAATGTACATGGCAGTCAGAAATCCTGCCTTGCCGGGTTCGGTATGCAGCAGACCGACCTGCTGCAGGCTGGACGCTGCAAACAGTGCGATTCCGCAGAAAATGCCGGTTTTCCACAGATGCGGATTTTTCCATTTTACCCAAAAACTTTCCCGAAGCGTTTTGCGCTCAGCGAAAATGGAGGCGCAAAGGAGGGACAGTACTGCCAGCAGACATCTGCTTGCCTGAAAGGTAAAAGGTCCCACCAGATCCATGCCCATGCTCTGGGCCACAAACGCCGAACCCCAGATGCAGGTTCCGGTAAGCAGGCACAATATGCCTGTCAATCGATTTTTCATAGTATATCACCCGGAAGATAATAGCATAATTATCCGAAAAAGACAATCACTATCTGAAAATTATCGGATAAATATGCAAATAATTCGTTACTTCTTGACTTTTACGACGGAAAACGGTAAGATAGAATAGATGTGGTATGGGGATGGAAACATTTAAATTATACAGCCGCATTTAATGGGAGGTTTCTCATATGTCAAAACTGAGATTTTACACAGCCATGGCGGTTGCCAAGAGCATGCGCCTGGCACTGAGAATTTTGGGCCGCAATGCCACCTATCTGCCCGGTAAGGCAGCAGTTAAGATCTGCCCGGATTTTCTCGGACAGCTCAAACTGCCGGAGAAGGTGATCTGCGTTACCGGTACCAACGGAAAAACCACCGTCAGCAATCTGGTTACATCCATTCTGACAAAGTGCGGTTACCGGGTTACCAGCAATTCCTACGGCTCGAATATTCAGGCCGGTGTTGCAACCGCGCTGATGGCGGATGCCACCTTTACCGGCAAGCCCACCCGTGACATTGCGGTGCTGGAAGTGGATGAGCGCAGCTCTCTGCTGGTTTATCCTTATGTCAAGCCTACGTACCTGCTGGTGAATAACATCATGCGCGATTCCATTAAGCGAAACGCCCATACGGATTTTATTTCCTTCATTATCAACAAGGGAATTCCTGAGGGAACCAGCATGATCCTCAATGCAGACGATACCATCTGCGCCCATCTGGGGCTGCACAATCCTGACCGGACGTATTTCGGCATTTCTGCTGAGATTCCGGACCAGACGGTGATTCCTTATATCAAGGATATTGTTTACTGCCCCCAGTGCGGTGCCAGACTGGAACCGGAATACCTGCGCTACAACCATATCGGCAGAATTCACTGCCCCTGCTGTGACTACGGTACGCCGGAACCTGATTTCTGCATTACGGAAATCGACCGGGAGGGAAAGACTTTCACCGTAGAGCACGACGGTGTTTCCGAAAAGTACAAGCTGATCAATGACAACATCACGAACCTCTATAACCTCTGTGCTGTGGTTACCCTGATGAACCGGCTGGGCGTTCCCTATGAAAAGGTGCGCGAGGCGTTTGATTCTCTGGAAATTGTCAAATCCCGCCACGAGGAAATAGAGGAAGGCGATCACAAGCTGACCGTCATCATGGCCAAGGGACAGAACCCCATTGCCGTTACCGGCGTTCTGAACTACGTTTCTTCCTGCCAGGGACAGCACAAATGTCTGCTGGTTTCCATTGACGACTGGTTCGACAACACCAAGGAATCGGAAAACGTAAGCTGGGTCTACGATACGGATTACCGCTTCCTGGCAGATGAGAGCATCGATCAGGTGATTTTCACCGGAAAACGCTGCAGAGACTATTACCTGCGGGCCTGCATGGCGGGAGTTCCTGCTGAGCGCATGACTGCGGTAGAGGACTGGAAGTCCGGTGTTGCAGCTGTGGATCTGGATAAGTGTGAGCATGTTTACCTGCTGTACGAGCTTTACCGTCACAGTGAAGCCATGGAAATGAAGCAGGCACTTCTGGGACGGATGAGAGGAGGAGAAAATCATGCTGGTTGAAATCCTGTTTGGTGAAGTCTGCAATCTCTGCGGAGACGGACAGAATGAAGTTTTCCTGCGGGCTATGCTGCCCGATGCCGAATTTGTCGATACATCGCTGAATGATACGCCGGCATTTGTTACCAGACGTCCCGATCTTGTGCTGATGGGCTCCATGACTGAGCATATTCAGCGTCGGGTCATTGAAAAGCTCAAGCCCTATGAGGCACGTATCCGGGAACTGATTCAGGACGATGTGGTGTTCCTGATGACCGGCAATGCCTGCGAGGTTTTTGCAAAGCAGATTGATTATGTGACGGAAGAAATTTCCGTAGAGGGCCTGGGCCTGTTTGATCTGAAGGTAAAGAACGATCTGTTCCATCGCTATAACGGAAAATTCCTGGGCAATGTGGGCGGAAACGCAGTGGTAGGCTTCCGTTCTCAGTTCAGCATGATGTATGGCGATAACAGCGGGGGCTTCTTCGGAGAGAACAGACGCTCCTTCGGAATCAATCCGCAGACGACCTATGAAGGTGTCCGCATGAGAAACTTCATGGGTACGCAGATCCTCGGACCGATTCTGCCGCTGAATCCGCTGTTTGCGGAGTATCTGGTTTCACTGACCGGTGTAAAGGCTCAGGCGCCTTTCCGGGAGGCTGCAATGGCAGCCTATGAGCAGAGACTGAAGGAGTTCAGAGATCCCGAAACAAAGTTCTGATAAGCCTATTGACGTTGATAAAATGAGCCTGCTGCCTGTTTTAAACCGGCAGCAGGCCTTTTTGCTTCCGGGAATAAAAAGCCCCCGTCTTTCGATTTGCATCTGAAAGACGGGGGAATTTTATTTGCCTGCTTTCGCGGCTTTTGCTTCCTGACGGTCAAAACTGTGAATCCAGTCGACTTTCAGGAAGTAAATCAGGAATACAATACTGCTGCAGGCCCAGGTCAGGGGATAGGCCCAGGAAATGGTCTCGAGCTGATTAAATTTCTGAATGGCTATGCTGATATAGCTGACACGCAGCACGCACCAGCTGCCGAGCATGGTAAACATGGGCACAAGAGCGTTTCCAGAGCCGCGCATGATGCCGGCGATACAGTGGGAAAATGCCAGCAGGCAGTAAAACAGACAGATGGTTCTCATATGCCGGGTACCGAAATCAAGAACCTGAGGATCTTTGTTGAACAGACCGATCAGCTGAGGGGCAAAAACCCAGGACAAAATTCCAATGACCTCGGCAGCCAGCGTGGAGCAGGCAATGGCAAAGGTAACACCCTTTTTCACCCGGTCGTAGCGGTGGGCACCCAGATTCTGTCCGACAAAGGTGGCCAGCGCCTGCGCAAAGCAGGTAATGGGCAGAAAAGCAAAGCCTTCAATCTTGGAATAGGAGCCGCAGCCGGCCATGGCAGCCTTGCCGAAGCTGTTGATGTTGGTCTGAACAACCAGGTTGGCAAGGGCGATGACGGAGTTCTGGACACCGGAGGGAAGTCCGAAGCGGATGATGTCCACCAGACTTTTCCAGTGGAAGCGGATCTGACGGAATTTCAGGCGGTAAGGTGTATCCAGCCGGACCAGACGGATGCAGCACAGAACTGCGCTGATGCCCTGAGAGATGGTGGTAGCCAGGGCGGCGGCACCGACGCCCATCCGGAGTACACCCACAAGGACAAGGTCAAGCACAATGTTGACACCGGTGGAAACAATTAGGTAATTCAGGGGATGCTGGCTGTCTCCCATTGCGTGGAGGATGCCGACGAAAATATTGTACATGACGGTGAAAATGGCACCGCAGAAATACCAGCGGAAATAGGAGATGGACTGGGGCATGACTTCTTCCGGAGTGCCCATCCAGCCGAGAATAGCGGGAGTGAATACCACGCCCAAAATGGTCAGCACAACTCCGGACACCAGGCCGAAGGCCACGTCAGTGTGAATGGCCTCATTCATGGCTTTGTAATCCTTGGAACCGAAGTATTTTGCGATGATTACGCCGGCACCCATGGCAACGCCGTTGAAGAAGCCCACAAACATGAAAATCAGACTTCCGGAGGAACTGACGGCGGCCAGGGCATCATCGCCCAGAAAGTTGCCGACAACCCAGGAGTCGAAGGTGTTGTAAAATTGCTGAAAAAGGTTTCCCAGAAAGACGGGAAGTGCAAAAAGAAGAATTTTCTTCCATATGACGCCTTCTATCAAAGAGCTGTTCTGTGTATCCAAAATGCAACACTTCCTTTATTTTTTTCTGCAGGGGCGGGGGATGGAACGAAAACAGAAAAGAATTCCCGTTTTCGCACAGAAAGAGTGGAGTGACACACAAAATGTGTCACTCCACAGCCTGTTGATAACCGGCGGATTACATTTTCTGCGGTGCAGAAAATCCCAGAAGGGAAATACAGGTTTCCAGTACATTTTTTGCCAGTGCAATCAGAGAGATGTAACCGGCTTTGAGCTCTTCGTTTTCTTCGCCCAGAATCCGGGTTTCGTGGTAGAACTTGTTGACAGCACCGGACAGTTCGTAAATGTAGGCACAGATCAGGTTGGGGGCAGAGGACTTGAGCGCACTTTCCAGAGTGGGGCCCAGCTTTGTGATGGCCAGCATCAGGTCCTTGGCATAGGCGTTTGCGGGCACCTGTACAGGCAGATTCTCCCAGGAACCGTATTTTGCCAGAATGCTCTTGATTCGGACAATGGTATAGAGGATATAGGGGCCGGTGTTGCCTTCAAAAGCTGCAAAGCGGTCCAGATCAAAGATATAGTCCTTGGTGGGCTGGTTGCTCAGGTCACCGTATTTCAGGGCAGCCATTGCAATGATTTTGGTGGTTTCTTCCACTTCATCCTCAGCGACGATGTTGTTTTCCACAACCTTGGTGCGGACAAAATCGGTCATGTCGGAAACCAGCTGCTCAAGACGCATAACGCCGCCGTCACGGGTCTTGAAGGGTTTGCCGTCTTTTCCGTTCATGGTGCCGAAGCCGACGTGTTCCAGTTCAGTCTCCGGGGTAACAATGCCGGCCTTTCTGGCGGCACGGAAAACCTGCTCGAAGTGCAGGGACTGACGCTTGTCGGTCAGGTAGAGGATCTTATCGGGGTGGAAGTCCTGCATACGCTGCACCATGGTAGCAAGGTCGGTGGTGGCGTAGATGGATGCACCGTCAGACTTGACCAGAATGCAGGGCGGGATCTCCTTCTTGTCGCCTTCCTCTGCCACGGGAATTACCCAGGCACCTTCGGACTGTACGGCAAGTCCCCGCTTTTTCATATCCTCGACCATGGCGGGGATGTAGGGGTCTGCATCGGACTCGCCCAGCCAGGATTCAAAGTGAACATCCAGATTGTTGTAGTTTTTCTTCAGGTCTGCAACAGAAATGTTGAGAATGTGCTTCCAGATGGCCCGGTAACCCGGATTGCCCTGCTGGAGCTCAAAGGTAGCGGTGTGTGCCTTTTCGGCAAACTCAGCATCCTCTTTCTTCTTTGCGGAAGCTGTGGGATAGATCTCTTCCAGTTCAGAGATGGTGAAGGGAGGCTCTGTGGGATATTCGCCCTTGAAATCAGGATCGAAGTAGGGAAGATCCGGCTGACGCTCCTTGAGCTCTGCGATGATCAGACCCATCTGCAGGCCCCAGTCGCCCAGGTGAATATCGCCGATGGCGTTGTAGCCGAAGAACTTATAGATCCGCTTCAGGCTCTCGCCGATGATGGCAGAGCGCAGGTGACCGATGTGCAGCGGCTTTGCCACGTTGGGTCCGCCGTAGTCCACCACGATGGTCTTTCCTTCGCCAAGCTTGTCCACGCCGAAGTTTTCGGCAGTACGCATCTGCTCAAGATACTGAGCCAGGAAGGAACCGGACAGCTTCAGATTGATAAAGCCGGGCATAACCGCTTCCACCATGTCATAGTCGGCGGCGTTGAGCTTTTCAACGACAGCCTTTGCAATCATAATAGGAGCGCATTTGTATTTTTTGGCAGCGGCAAGAGCGCCGTTGCACTGGTATTCGCACAGATCGGGGCGGTTGGAAACCGTTACCCGGCCGAAAGAAGCATCGTAACCGGCAGCTTCAAAGGCTTCGCCCATGCGCCGTGTGATCAGATCCAGAATTTTTTCCATTACTTATTTCCTTTCTGCTGTTCCATCCATGCAAGGTAGTCATCGTAGGTTCCATAGCGGTCGATGATGGTTCCATCGGGCTGGAAGGCGATTACTCGGTTACAGACAGAGGACAGCATTTCGTGGTCGTGGCTGGCAAGCAGAACCACGCCGGGGAAAGCTTCCAGACCCTTGTTGACGGCCTGAATGGATTCCATATCCAGATGGTTGGTAGGCTGGTCCAGCAGAATGACGTTGGCACCGGAGAGCATCATCTTCGAGAGCATGCAGCGGACCTTTTCACCACCGGAGAGAACATTGACATGCTTGAAAACATCTTCGCCGCCGAAGAGCATACGGCCCAGGAAGCCGCGCAGATAAACGTCGTCCTTTTTGACGGAGTACTGACGCAGCCAGTCCACCAGTTCATCTTCGTTGCCCTCAAAGTAGGGGGTGTTATCCTTGGGCAGGTAGCTGCGGGAAGTGGAGATACCCCACTTGATGGAACCTTCGTCGGGTTCCAGTTCTCCGGAGAGGACCTGGAACAGAGCGGTCTGAGCCAGTTCGTTTTCGCCGACGAATGCAATCTTGTCGTTTTTGCCGACGGAGAAGTAAACCTTGTCCAGCAGCTTTTCGCCGTCTACCGTTACAGAAATGTCGTTGACGGTCAGGATGTCCTTGCCCAGTTCCCGCTCGGGCTGGAAGCCTACAAAGGGATAGCGGCGGCTGGAGCAGGGCATTTCCTCTACGGTCAGCTTGTCCAGCAGCTTCCGGCGGGCGGTAGCCTGCTTTGCTTTGGCCTTGTTGGCGGAGAAACGCTGGATGAACAGCTGCAGCTCTTCGATCTTTTCCTGATTGCGCTTGTTCTTGTTGCGGATCATGGCCTGCATCAGCTGAGAGGACTCATACCAGAAGTCGTAGTTGCCGACATACATCTTAACCTTGCCGTAATCAATATCAACGGTGTGGGTACAGACGGTATTGAGGAAGTGACGGTCGTGGGAAACGGCAATCACCATGCCGGGGAAGTCCAGCAGGAAGTCTTCAAGCCAGTTGATGGATTCGATGTCCAGGTTATTGGTAGGCTCGTCGAGCATGACGATGTCGGGGTTACCGAACAGAGCCTGTGCCAGCAGGACCTTGACCTTCAGACGGGGATCGGTGTCACCCATCAGATCGTAGTGGTTTTCGGTGGGAACACCCAGACCCTGCAGGATCCGGGAAGCGTCGCTTTCTGCTTCCCAGCCGCCCATTTCGGCAAATTCAGCCTCCAGATCGGAGGCACGCAGACCGTCCTCGTCGGTAAAGTCTTCTTTTTCGTAGATGGCGTCCTTTTCTTTCATGACGTCATACAGGTGTGCGTTGCCCATGATGACGGTATCCATAATGGTGTATTCGTCGTAGGCGTTCTGATTCTGCTTCAGAACGGACACACGCTGGTTCGGGGCGACGGTAACGGAACCGGATGTGGATTCCAGTTCACCGTAGAGAATCCGCAGGAACGTGGATTTGCCTGCGCCGTTGGCACCGATGATACCATAGCAGTTGCCGGGCAGGAACTGCAGGTCCACATGCTGGAACAGCCACTGACCGCCAAACTGCATACCTAAGTTGCTGACTGTGATCATAGTTACTCCTTCATAATTCACATCTATAAAATATATTTTTCTGACACTTTTACGCGCATATATAACCCTGCGCACAACTTCACATGATAATAATAGCACATAATTGTGAATAATCAAGAAACTTTTTTTCAGGGGCTTGATATTTCGGGAAAACGCGCTATAATAAATTAGCACTCAAGAAACAGGAGTGCTAAAATTTAAAGGACGTGACTTGATATTATGGAAAAGAAACAATTCCGTGCTGAGTCCCAGCGTCTGCTGGACCTGATGATCAACTCAATTTATACCCACCAGGAAATCTTCCTGCGTGAAATTATTTCCAATGCATCCGACGCACTCGACAAGCTGGCCTACACAGCTCTGACCGATTCCAATGTCGGCCTGAATCGTGACGATTTTGCCATTACCCTGACCCGTGCCCCGGAGGCCAGACTTCTGACCGTTTCCGATAACGGCATCGGCATGACCAAGGAAGAGATGGAAGAAAACCTGGGCACCATCTGCAAGTCCGGCTCTCTTGGATTTAAGCAGAACATGGAAAAGCAGGATGACATCGACATCATCGGCCAGTTCGGCGTGGGCTTCTATGCTGCATTTATGGTAGCATCCTCTGTTACGGTTGTTTCCAGAAAATACGGCGAGGACCAGGCCTGGCAGTGGACCTCTGACGGTGCAGACGGCTACACCATTGAGCCTGCCGAGCGTGAGTATGCCGGTACGGATGTCATTATGACCCTCAAGGCTGACACCGAGGACGAAAACTACGGTAAGTTCCTGGAAGAGTACGAGCTGCGCAGCCTGATTAAGAAATATTCCGACTACATTCGCTACCCCATCCGCATGGAAGTCAGCAAATCCCGCCCGCTGCCTCAGTCCGAGGAGGATGAGAAGGCCGGCAAGACGCCTGAGTATGAGCAGTACACCGAGATGGAAACCCTTAATTCCATGGTTCCCATCTGGCAGCGCGCATCCAAGGATGTGACGCAGGAGGAGTATGATTCCTTCTACCGGGAAAAGTTCTATGACTATAACAAGCCTCTTCGCACCATCACGATGAATGCAGAAGGCTCTGTTTCCTTCAAGGCTCTGCTGTATGTGCCCGGCAAGGCACCTTTTGATTTCTACAGCAAGGATTTCAAGGCCGGTCTGCAGCTGTATTCTTCCGGCGTCATGATTATGGAGAACTGCGAGGAGCTGCTGCCTGAGCACTTCCGCTTTGTCCGCGGTGTTGTGGACTCTCAGGATCTGTCTCTGAACATCAGCCGTGAGATGCTCCAGCACAACCGTCAGCTGACTATCATTGCCCGTAACATTGAAAAGAAGATTAAGAATGAGCTGAGCAAGATGCTTGAGTCCGACCGGGAGCAGTATGAGCAGTTCTTTGCGGTCTTCGGACGCCAGCTGAAGTACGGCACAGTGTCTGATTACGGCGCACACAAGGATTCCACCAAGGACCTGCTGCTGTTCTGGTCTGCAAAGGAGAACAAGCTGGTTACCCTGAAGGAATATGTGGATGCCATGGTGGAAGGCCAGGAGAAGATCTACTTTGCACCCGGTGAAAACAAGGATCATCTGACCAAGCTTCCTCAGGTCCGCACCCTGCTTGACCGGGGCTATGACGTGCTCCTGTTTACGGAAGAGGTTGACGAGTTCGTACCTCAGACGCTGATGAACTATGAGGAGAAGGCATTCTGCAATGCAACTTCCGAGGATCTGGGCCTGCAGTCCGAAGAGGAGAAGAAGGATCTGGATGCCCGTGCCGAGGGCATGAAGGGCCTGCTGGACTTTGTAAAGGAAACACTGGGCGACCAGGTCAAGGAAGTCCGGATTTCTGCAAACCTGGGAGATCATCCCAGCAGCCTGTCTCCGGATGCCGGCATGAGCTTTGAGATGGAGAAGTATATGAAGCGGGTCAGCCCGGAATATGCATATTCCGTGGGCCGGATTCTGGAGCTGAATCCTGATCATCCTGCTGTGGCAGCAATGGAAAAGGCAATGACGGAGGAGCCTGAAAAGGCAAAGGACTACGCCAAGCTGCTGTACACGCAGGCTCTGCTGATGGCGGAACTGCCCATTGATGACGTGGCTGCCTACACGGAGCTTGTCTGCAAGCTGATGAAGTAATCTGCATAAAACAGCCAGCAGCTGCCGGAGAATATTCCGGCAGCTGTTTTTGGCAGATTTTCAATATCGCAGTGACGAATCTTTCTTGATTTCCGCAATTGACTATGCTAATATGAACCCATGAAAAATCACAGAAAGAAGGGTGACTTATGAGCTTTAGTTACAGCTACACCGGAGATATCAGCGGCATGGAAGAAATAATGCCTGCGCTGATTGCCGCACTTGCAATTCCGCTGCTGATTGGATTTGCAATCGGAATTACGGGCTACGTCCTGCGGGGAATCGGCCTGTATACCACCGCCAAACGCAGAGGCATCAGCCATGCATGGACTGCGTGGGTGCCTGTAGCCACCAGCTGGCTGGAAGGATGCATCTCGGATCAGTACCGGTACCTGACAAAGGGTCTGAACAAGAAGCGGCGTACCGTGATGCTGGTGCTGCATATTCTGAGTGTGGTTTTTACAATTCCTATGATCGCCAGCTATTGGATGTTTTTCAGCGCTGCCTTTTCGGCAGAGCTCAGCGGAAATGCTGTAATGTCGGATCAGATGGCACTGAAAATGATGTCGTATATGGTGGTCATCCTCGGATGCTTTGTGCCGATGATGGGCATTTCGATTACCTATGCTGTGTTCCACTATCTGTCCGCATATGACTACTATATGGCCAGCAGCCCCAAGGATGCGGTCCTTTATGTGGTGCTGGGTATCTTCTTCAATATTGTAGAGCCGATTTTTATTTTCCTCTGCAGGAATAAAGACGAAGGTATGCCGAGAAGAAAGGAATATATTCCCAACTGCTCTCCGGAACTTCCCAACTGACAAAAAATCCCAGCCGCATGGTCGGAAGTGCTAAGGACAGTTTACTGAAATTAGTATGCTGAGCATTGCGACTGGGAAAAGAAAAGCCGAAAAGGACTGTAAAAAGTTCTTCTCGGCTTTTCCTATTATGGGCTTCGCACATTCGTATTTCAGGTCTGTTTCCTGTAAAATGAAAGCAGAATCAAATTACAGAAGATCAAAATGATGGAAAAGGCATTATTTGAGCAATGTCGTGGAAGTTACTCTCAGCAAGGCAATTATGTGTTACCGGATGTAAAGCTGCCGAAACAGAATTACTGCGATATTGGCATATGGGGCCAGTGCTGCAGACAATACCTCAAGCAGCACTATCGCATCAAGTATTACAACATGCTGACCCAATGCACGCGCTATCTGCATCTTGCTGATGTTGAGCAGCAGGCACAGGAGATGTTTCCCCGGTTGGCAGATCTGCTTTCCGAAAAAGAAGATGTCACAGAAAAACGCAACACTGAAAATCAAATGCTCTGGGTGCAGCGGATGAACAACATCTGAAACAGTGCAATGGAAATCGTCAATGCCGAACGAATCTGCGCATAACAATCACCGGATGAAGGCTGAATTTTTTCTTAAATCGCTTTTCTGAAAACAAACCATAAATACAATTCATTTTAAGATTATGTTGCTTTTGTACAGCCTGTTGCTATAATTATAGCTGTATTATGCTAAAAGTATTTCACCAGAAAGGAGAAGCTCCAATGGCAGATATGAAGCGGATCTTCGCAGACACCTTAATTGAGATGCTGAACGAAAAATCTCTTAACGCCATTACAATTACGGATATTGTCAATCAGTGTGGTGTATCCAGGCAATCGTTTTATTACTATTTCGACGATATTTATGATTTGCTTGAATGGCATTTTATACAGGAAACAGAAAAAGCGTTAAATGAATA
>RCNH01000010.1_pt1 | contig 102140 bp, 89 predicted proteins | sample 2041161 | NCBI WGS metagenome assembly RCNH01 (sample SAMN09708215, study PRJNA481090) | Feces metagenome, whole genome shotgun sequencing project. | biome: feces | host: Leptonychotes weddellii | place: Antarctica: Sion Island | collected 2010-03-01 | reverse complement strand
CTCGAAGCAGCTTATTTATTATATCTCATTGTGTTCCGTTTGTCAAGAACTTTTTTGAGATTTTTTTGAGCCGCTTTTTTGAAGCGCCGTCGTTCCTGACGGTTCCTTAATAATACTCCATAGTCGTACTTTTGTCAACCGTTTTTTGCAAAAAGTTTCACATTTTCTTGAAATTCCCTTTACATTCCTTTTCAGGCTTCCGGGCATTATATATGTAATATATATTATATATAGGGCCGGGGGCTTTTTGAAAAAGGGTCTTTTCATTTAGTATGGGATATGATATAATTATCGGTACAGCAATGATGTGCGTCCGTAGCTCAGTTGGATAGAGCGTTCGGCTCCGACCCGGAAGGCCGCTGGTTCGAATCCAGTCGGGCGCACCATAAACAAAAAGATCCCCCTGCCGTATGGCAGGGGGATCTTTTTATCGCTTTACTTGCGATCCAGCGCTTCGATGATGCGGTCGGTATTGGTGGTTACATTCTTCTTATTCTCGGTATACTCAAGAGCACCCTGAATTGCATTGTGTACCGCCCTCAGCTTGCCCGCCTGGGTAAACGGCACCGAAACCGCATAATCATTGCCGCCGCGCTGAATGAACAGCGTTGACTGAAATGCCCCGGCAATAATCAGCACACTCACCGCCAGCCCCAGCAGTGCCGGCAGCGGCTCCTGCGTCACAGACGTCAGACTGCACAGTGCAAGAAAAATACCGCCGGCGAGCATTTTGCCCCGCACGTGGCTGATTACCTGAGATGCCGTGACATTGCTCATGGGGATGTTCTGATCGGCCTTGCCCACAGGAATCACATGCAGCAATGTGGTGGGCTCGGTGATCTGGATATTGTTTTCCGTTACCTCAATTTTGCTGCGCAGCCAGCGGAATACCAGGCTCAGGTCCATTTCAGCAGTAAAGTAATTCATTTTCAATTCCTCCGTTTTTTCAGTTCGTTTCTACATTTTTGACAGACGAAATCGTTCCGTCAGTTGTCACCATACAGATACCACAGCGTGTAGGGGTCCCTGTCATCGCCCATATGCCCGATTGCGCAAAACGCAATCAGTATGGCCGTAACGGTCAGGAAAACGCCGGCGGCCACCAAAATCGCAGATCCATCCAGTGCCAGCCCCAGAAGCAGTGCCGCACATTCCTCCCAGCTGCCGTCTCCCTCCCCCTTCAGCACCTTTTTGCTGTAGCAGATGGGGTGCCGACAGCACGCTGCTGTTTTACGGAACAGGCTTTTGCAAAATTCGATCACGGTGTTTCCTCCTTTAAGCGCTTTCTCTTTCCACTATTTCTTTAGGGGCCGCAAAAACAAAACGTTAAGGCTTTTTTCAAAAAAAATCCCCAAAGCCGAACAAACGGTTTTGGGGATTTTTATATATCGGAAATACTTCAGCCCAGAAGCTCCCGGATTCGCTCACTTTCCCTGCTGCGCAGCCGGGACCAGAAGCGGTTTGCATTTTGCGATACCGCACCGGCACTGACGTGCTTATACTCTGCCACAGTGGCGTTCAGCGGCTTGCGGCACAGCCGCCCGATGACCAGATTGCGAACGGTATTGGGAACCGGCTCCGGGTCATAGACAAAGTCCAGATAGCTCTGGATAAAGATGCTGCGCCACAGCAATTCCTCGCGGCTGAGCATGGCCTTTGCGCACAGAATGCGGTCCTGCTCAATCAGTTCTTCGCCCTTGAGCAGCCCCACCAGCAGATTGGTGAGGAACAGCCGGGGATACTCCTTTTGCTCCTGATCGGCAATCAGCTCCAGCAAAGCACACAGGCTGTCCAGCCGTTCGGGCGCAACCAGCCGGGTCAGGGCTGCGGGGTCGGGCTGCTGATCCATCAGATCCGGCAGTGCATTTCCCTCTTTATCCTGACAGGCCGTATTGTCCGCCATCTGTTCCTGAATGGCCAGAGCAATCAGCTCGCGAAAATCGGCAGGGTCCATCTGCATCATCCGCGCATAGACGGGATACAGCCCCGAGGGCAGTTCTTCGGGCTTATACTGGCCAGTTTTGTGCAGCACGGTCAGCAGCTTTTTGATCTGCCTTGCCTTTTTTTCGCCCATGGACAGACTGCGCCGTCCGGTGATTTTATACTGCTCGTCCTGCACTTTTCTGCGCTGACGGCTGTAGTAAAAGCTGAAGCAGGCCAGATAGGAGCCGCGCTGCGGGTCATACGCGGCAAGGCTCTGGGCAAAGGCCTCCATAAAGGCCACGCTGTCGAACACGGTTTTTTTGCCGGTCAGCAGGGCCTGCTCATGGGATACCAGATTCTGTTCCACGGCCTGCTGCTCAAACCGGAAATATTTCATCAGCAGATGGACCAGCTCCATCCGGTCGCCCTCCTGCAAACGGTTTTCCCTTGCTGCCTGAAGGGCGGGGTGCGTTTCGATCTGCTGTGCCAGGCGCTCCAGCTGTTCGGGATCGTACTTTTTCATTCAGCATCCCTCCAGCAGCATCCGAATGGCATCCTCCTTGCTGCCGCCATCCGAATCAGCCACCAGATCCACAACGGAATTCAGCGAAAACAGCACACTCATATCATACATCCGGGTTTTTACAATCTGGCCGTTCCGGCGCAGAGCCTCCTGATAATAGATGCCCGCCACCTGGGTGTTGTCCAGAATTTTTTCGGCGTAATTGAGCACCGATGCCAGCACCAGCGGCCAGGCCTTCGTGCCGAAGGTCATGCAGGCATAATAGCAGGCATCCGGTTCCAGCACTTCGATCATGGAGCGGAACATATGCATCAGCACATTGCGGCTCTGGGATTCCTCCAGCGCAAGATCACGAACCTGTACATCGGCAAGGTGCAGGCTTTGCAGCTCTTGCAGAATTGCATCGTAATTTTCATTGTGCTGGCTGTTGTGCTGGCGCACAATGACCAGTTCCGCCTGGTCGCCGGGCTGCATGGTCTGGGCCATAACGCGGATGATGGGAAAACAGCGGGGCTGCTGATCCTTCAGATCAAAATTGACCGGCTCGGGCACCGAGGGCTGCAAAACGAAATTGCTTTGCAGCGGAATCGCGGTAAAATAAATGCGTTTCATTGGCTGATCTCCTTTGCTGGGGCGCCTTGTGCGGGAATCACCCCTGACTTACGGTGAAATAGCTTGCAGCGTTGGCAACGGTTTTGCTGTACACATCGTTCAGGCTCTCGCCGCCCTTGTTGCTGTAGTCGGCCACCTCGTGCTGCAAATCCACGGTAATGGTGCCGTCGGGTGCCTTTTTCAAATCGGGATAGCTGACGCCGTAATAGAAGGTGCAGCCATCGGGATTTCTGTCATCCACGGCCTGAATCTTGTACACGCAGGTTACAAAGTTGTTCAGATCTCTCTCAGAGCTGACTTCCTTGCGGCTGCACAGATAGGTCTGCTCCAGCTCGACGCTTTGCAGCTTGGGAGTGGTGTTGCAGTAGTAGCCGCGAATATGGTTATAGTTGAGTCGGTTGCTCTCAGAGCCCAGATTGGTGGTGATATAATCCCGGCACTGAGCATCCAGCGCCTCGAGGACATCCTCGGTCAGATCGCCCACGCTGGTAACCAGAGTGCCCAGACCGCTGACCGTGTAGGTGCGGCTGCTTTCGGGCACGGCAATCTGCTTGTCGTCGGCCTGCTGCTGGTCGTAGGACACCGTTACCAGTACAGACTGGCCGTTGCTCAGGTTCTGGTTCTCCTCCACCGAGAAGGTCATGGAACGGATAAAGGCATCCTCCGAATGATTGGTCACCACAGCGGTGCCGAATCCATCCAGGCCCTGGAAGGTGACTTCCAGATCGGCAAAGGCATCCACCGGGTTGGCCTTTTTCAGGCCCTTTACCTTTACAATGGTGGTATCGTCTTTTACCTTCAGGCGGCTGCGCTCAAAGGAGCTCGGATCATAGTGGAAGGTTACGGTGATCTCATCGCCGTTGTTCAGCAGTTCTTCCTGATCCAGCGTGATGCTGGTTCCGCGCAGGGCGCCCCGGCGCGAAGAGCTGACCGAACCCAGCAGGCCGTTCCAGTCCACCGTGAGCTCTGCGGTACCGCGGCTGTCCACGCCGGTTACATTAACCGTGATGTACTTGCTCCAGTCCACCTTGGTGGGCCGCTTGAGGAACCCGTTCAGCAGCATCAGCACAGCCAGCAGGGCCGCAATCAGAATCACCAGCTTTTTCACCGGCATATTCTTGCCCGCCACCTGTACATTCTGCTCAAGGCCGTCCTGCACTGCTTCTGCTGCGCCGCTGACAGCCTGCCGTCTTCTTGCTGCCTTCTGTGCGCCTTCACAGCTGCATACCTGACCTTCTTCCAGTGCTTTGCCGCAATACTCGCAAAAATTCATGTTTCCTGCTCCTTTTCATCCTCGCACATTCTGCTTGCTTTTTTCTTCACTTTAAACTTGCAGGCCGCCCGGCAAAAAAGTTAAGCCTGTATTTTTATTTTTTTCCGAAAATTCCGCCGAACAGCCCCCGGGCCACCCTGCCGATGCTGGGACTTTCCATCATGCCGCGCACCCGGTCTGCACATTCCTGCGCACCGTTAACGCCCTTTTCCGCAGCACGCTGATACCAGTTCAGTGCAAATTCCAGATTTTTGGGCGAGCGGTTGGGATGGGTTTCCCAGAATTCACCCAGATTGAAATAGGCCGGGGGATAATCCTGCTCCATGGCTTTGGTGAAGCAGGTCAGTGCCTGTTCGTCATCCTTCTGAACGCCGATGCCGTTGAGCCAGCACAGACCCAGATCATTGAGCGCCGCTGCATGGCCCTGATCGGCGGCCTGCCGGTAATATTCCACGGCAGCCTCGGGATTGGCCGGTGTTCCCCGGCCGTCCCGCAGGCATCTGCCCAGAATGAACTGGCTGCTGCTGTCACCCTGCTGGGCCCCCGTGCGGAACAGCTCCACCGCCCGAACCTGATCTTCGGGCACGCCCAGGCCCTGCTGATACAGATTGCCCAGGTTGTGATTGGCGATTGCAAGGCCCTTTTGGGCGGCGCGCTCATACCACGCGGCGGCCTGCTGATAATCCACTGCGATGCCCCAGCCCTCTTCGCAGCAGCGGCCCGCCATGTTCATGCCGCCGGAATTGCCGTTTTCGCCGCTCATCTTGTAATAGCGATAGGCCTGCTGGTGATCAACAAGAACCCCGCGGCCGTACATATAGCAGTTGCCCATATTGTACTGCGCCACTGCCAGGCCCAGATCCGCTGCGCGCTTATAGTAGGCTGCGGCGTTTTGAATGTTCTGCTCTGTGCCCCAGCCTTCTTCATAGCAGCGGCCCATCATGTTGATCGAATCCGCATGATTTTGCCGGCTTGCCTGTTCATACAGGCTGAAGGCCTTGGCCATATCCTGAGCAACGCCCTGACCGCCCCAGTAAAGGCCCGCCAGCGCATAGCAGGCATCGGCATTGTTTGCCTGGGCGGCCTTTTCATACCAGACAGCCGCCTGGGCACAGTTTTTATCCGTGCCCTCGCCGTCTTCCCAGCACTTGCCCAGCTTATACTGCGCCACCGTCAGACCCGCCTGAGCCGACTTCTGGCACAGGCTGAACAATTCCTGTGCCGTGTGCTGCTCCGGCTCGCAGCGCGCATACATACAAGCCAGATTGAAGGGTGCTGTAGCATCGCCGGCCCAGGCAGCCTTTTGATACCACTGCGTTGCCATGTTCAGATCCTGTGCAACGCCCCAGCCTTCCTCATAGCAGCGGCCCATCATGTTGATGCAGCTCTTGCTGCCCAGCTCCGCGCCCTTGCGGAAGGATTCACAGGCTCTGGCGGTATCCTGCACAACGCCGGTTCCGTCCAGATAGACCTTGCCCAGGGCATAGCAGGCATCGCCGCTGCCGTTTTCCTGCGCTTTCTGATACCACTGGGCCGCTCTGGGCAGGTCCACCGGAACCAGCTCGCCGATGGAATACATCCGGCCCAGCTCATACTGACTTATCTCATCGCCCAGTTCAGCCGCGCGAAGCAGATATTCCAGCGCCTTTTTCTCATCTTTTTCCACGCCCTCGCCGTTGCGGTAGGCCCAGCTCAGATTGTTGAAGGCCACCGGGTCCTTGAGCTGGGCCGCTTTTTTGTACCAGTAAAGCATTTTTTCGTCATTTCTTTTACCCGAGGGCAGCGAATTGTATCCATCGCTATAGCACACACCCAGAAAGCGCATTCCCTCCGGGCTGCCCTGGGCTGCGGCCTTTTCCAGCCAGAAGGCGGCCAGTTCCAGATTTTCCGGCGCGCCGAAACCGCCCCACAGTGCGCGGCCCCAGCGCCACTGACCCTGCACATCACCCTGCTCTGCTGCCGCTTCGTAGCAGCTGGCCGCCTGCCTCTGATTTTTTTGGCAGCCGATGCCTTTTTCCAGGCAGATGCCCAGCTTTACCTGTGCCGCTGCGCTGCCCTGTTTGGCCAGCTTCTTCAGCAGCTCCAGTGCCTGCTGCACCGAGGCTTCGTCCCCCTGCATCAGATTTTCGACCAGCTTGATCTGCTGGCTCTCATCCTCATCGGAAGCTGCTTTTTCCCGCCAGCTGCGGGCTTCCAGCATACTGCCCTGCTGCTCCAGCAGATCGGCCAGCCGGGCCATGGCCTGCACATTGCCCTGATCGGCCGCCTGCTCATACCAGTGCATGGCCTGCTGCAAATTCCGGGCCACGCCGTCGCCCCGTTCATAGCACCGGGCGGCACAAAGCTGACTTTTCTCATCGCCCTGAGCGGCAAATTCCAGACAGCGCGGCAGATCCCAGCCTTCCTCCAGCATCTCGCTCTCAAACAGGCGGGACGCATCCGCCAGGCCGGCATCCTGCGCGTGCTGCTTCCAGCTCAGCGCCTTGACAAAGCTGTGCTCCACACCCCGGCCCTGCTTATAGCGCATGGCCAGCTCCATCATTTTGCGGGCATCGCCCTGCCCGGCCTGTGCGGCGCGGATAAACCAGGCTTCGGCCCGGTCGGGGTCCTGCGGCACGCCCCGGCCTTCGGCATAGCATTCGCCCAGCAGCTGCATCGCCTCCCGCAGACTGCACTCGGCAGCGCGGGTCAGATATTTGATGCCGCTGGCATCATCGCCCTTTGCCAGCATTTCCTCTGCCAGCACCATGCAGGCATTTCCCTGCCCCTGCTCGGCAGCGCTTTCCAGATAGCGGCGCACATCCCGCTCTGTGCCGGGGATGTTATGCTCTTTCAGATACACGGCCACCTGATACATGGCCTCGCTGTCGCCCTGCTCGGCGCGGGCACACCACTGGCTCAGGTTGCTCTCGTTCAGCTGCTCGGTTGTTTCCTGCTGACGCAGCGCCTGTAATGCCGGTTCATAACCCTGATCGGCGGCTTCCTGCATCCAGGTGCGGGCACGCTGGGCATTGGCCTCCACGCCCCGGCCTTCCAGATAGCACAAACCCAGCTGATACTGCACTTCCGGGTTGCTCTGATCCTCTTCCAGCAAATCCAGATAATCCATTTGTTCCAACATCTTATTCTCCTTGCTCTGTTTGCAGCGGTCCGACAGTGCCGAACTCCACAGGGTTGATGGCGTTCTCTTTGGGCTCATTCCAGGCCAGTAAAATCAGACTCAGATCATCGCGGCTGCGCTGAGAAAATACGGCCTGCATATTTTTTTTGAGAATTTTTTCCACAAAGTCTTCGGAGTGATCCTGCATCCAGCCTGCCATAACCCGGCACGCCGGGGCCGGCTGACCGGTGCTGTGCTGATAAAGGCTTTGCCCGGTTCCGTCGCTCATCATCAGCAGGGTGCCGCTGCCGGAAAGGCTGCCCTTATAAATGCGCAGATGCTCCAGCGCATCCGGCGAGGTGACAAACCAGGTTTCGTTGAGCTGATCGCCGTTTTCCGGGGCGCTGAACACCCGTATTGCTTCGTTCTGCACCCAGATCTGCACCCCGTCGCCCAGATGGCCCGCAATGAAACGGCCATCCCGATGGGCGGCAAAAAACAGCAGTGTGCTGGCAAGCTCGTACAGGGCAGCGTCCAGCGTTTGCAGCCGTTCCAGACAGGCCCCGTGAACCCATTGCGCGATTTTTTCGCCGGGATACTGCCACAGCCTGTCGAACTCTTCGCACAGGGTGCGGCAGGTCTGACGGGTCACCTCTGCCGCGCCATGCCCGCTGCTGCGCCGGCTGCCTGCGCCGTCGGCCAGAGCCGCACAGCACACCGTGTCGGTTTTCAGCACCCACACCTGATCCTGCATGGACTCCGGTGTGTGCAGCGCGCCGGGAACCGCAGCCCGGCTCACTTTATACTCCATGGTTCAGCGTCTTGCCTCCAACTTCTTCACTTCACCCCAGGTGGTGGTGGGTGCCAGCAGAATCTCTTCGCCCTGCATGGACTGGCTGGTTTTTTCGATGCTTCTGCTCAGCCAGCTGAAAAATTCGCGGAATTTCAGATCCCGCAGATAGTACACCTGTCCGTCCGGAGCAAGGCGGGCCAGCGATGCATACTGAATGGCTTCCTCATCGCCCACCGTGATGCACAAAACGTTCAGGTGCTTCTGATCGTATTCCCGGCGCAGAATCCGGGCCATCTCTTCCAGTTCGCCCGGTGCGCTCATATCGTCATCATCATCGCCGATGATGATGAGCCAGGGGCGGAAGCACTCGTTGCCGCACCGCTGATACTGTTCACGGCGGCGGCGCAGCACCTCCAGCGCGGTGCGCACTGCGTCCGCCAGGGGCGTTGCTCCGTCCGCCACCAGCTGCGGAATCTTTGCCTGCTCTGCACTGCAAAACGGCATGACCTCCCGGGCCATTTTGCCGCCGAACGCCACAATGCCCAGTTCCAGAGAATCCCGGGCCACCGGATCGCTGAGAATATCCTGCCGAAAGCTTTCAATGCCTTCCAGCACCCGGTTCAGGCGGCTGTGCTGACGCATGGAGAACGAACAGTCCACGCAGATCAGCACCGGGGCCAGCGGATTGGCGTTGTTTACCAGATCCGAGGTGTTCAGCAAAAACTCCTCCGGATCGCTGTACTCATAGAACCGTCCCGGTTCGTTTTCCCATGACATTGCAAATCATTCCTTTCTTTCGGCCTGCGGATCAGCGGTCCCGCAGCATACGCTCCAGACACTGCGGACACAGCACCTGCCGGCCGCTTGCCCGCAGATTGGCCAGCTTTTCCGGCCAGATGCGGAACTCGGTGCCGCACGCTTCGCACTGCACTGTGGGCCGGCTGCCGCGGCAATCCGGACAGATGGGCTCACGGCCCTGCTTTTGCAGCGCCTGGGCCCGGTCGCGGTCTAATTTGTATGTGCCGCCGCACCGGCTGCACTTGAGCGTTACCTGTTCGCAGGCGGGACAGTAAACCTTTTTGCCCTTTTGCTGCTCCAGCCAGTCCAGGGCTGTGCCCTCAAACGTTTTGCCGCAGTGGGAACAGAGAATCCGCTTGGGCATACCGCGCATGACGGTGCGCAGACCCTCATCCACCGAGCAGAGAATCGGCTCGCCGCGGTGCTTTTTGCTCTCATAGCGGTCCTTGGCCATGGTGAACACGGTGTGGCAGCGCTCGCACTCCACCTGAACCATGGCGGTCACATCCTCATCGCTGCTCTGGGAGATATCCTTGAAGCCGCGGGGCACCAGATCATCGGTGCTGTAGCCGCTCTCGATGGCATAACCGTATTCTGCCATGGTATCCCGCCAGTCGGATGCGCTGGGGCGGTCGTCGTTTTCTTTGGTAAAGGTTGCATAGAACTGTTTTTTTACTTTAAAGGTCGTGTGACTCCAGATGTCCCGCCACTGCCCCAGCGGGGCTGCCATGCGGCTGTTCTGACCGGAGGTGCCGTCCTTGAAGGGATAGGGAAAATCACCGGCAATGATCGCGTCCACCACGTCTTCGGCGTCGTTGTTGCGGCTCACATAGGGGGCCTTGCCCAGCATGATGACCTCGAACAGCAGCACCGCCAGCGAATAGCGCTCGTTGTGCTCGGTGCGCACATAATTGAAGCCCTTCTGTGCGCCGGCCTTAATCCGGGTGTGTACCTCCGGAGGCGTATACAGGTCGGTGCCTACCGGGCAGCTGTATCCGCCGAACTGGTAGCTGTCGCAGTCCACCAGATACACCTTGCAGTCCTTGGTGACCAGAAAGTTGCGGGGGTTTACATCGCCCATCAGGATGCCCTTTGCGTGCATCTGGGCAAAGACAGCGGCGATGTTTTCGGCAATTTTTGCCAGACTGCGCCGCGTCCAGCCCATATCCCTGGACAGCCGCTGACAGCCGCGGCCCGGGCGGAACACGGTGGTTGCCAGTTCCTTGCCCCAGGCGCGGGGCATCAGATAGCCCACAAAATCGCCGGTTGTATTGTGCAGCGTTGCCGCCGGCCAGCAAAGCCCGCTGATGCGGGGATTCTGCTGCACCATGGCTTCCAGTTTCCTGTGCCGCCGGGCGGCATCCTCGCTGCTGTGGTAAATTTTTGCCACCTGATCGCTGTTTGCACCGGCTTCGTAGATTACACCCTCGCCGCCTTCGCCCAGTTTTTTGCCCAGCTTCAGACTGCTGGGGCCTTCCGGGCCCTGTATCAGCACGGTATCGCCGCTCCGGGGCATGGGGTGATCGCCGGTTCCGGCGCCGCCGGAGAAAGCCGTGGGCTGCCCGATCTGTGCGCCTGCAAGCATCTGCCGATAGACGGGGTCGCACACCTTCCAGATCAGCAGCTCCATCTCACGCGTAACCTTGAGGGCCACGGCGTTTTTGCCGGGAATCTGCACCAGTTCCTCGGCCAGATTGCCGTCCATGGTGAACACCAGAAACGGCACGGTATCGCTGAATTCGGCCGCCCAGCGAATGTTTTCATAGCTGTGAGGGCTGGTGATAGGGCTGGCCGATACCTGTAAGCAGCCCTCTTTGCAGGCATAGGACAGCGCCTTGATTGCCCGCTTATAGTCCCCGTGAATTTCACGGCGCATGGCAGCTTCCTGCTGGTTTTCCGTGCGGTCGCCCTTGCCGGTGCTGCGCAGCACCCGGAACAGTGCGCTGACCACCGATTCGTCCACATAAGCACTGCGGCCCACCCGCTTGAGGGCCGGAACCAGACAGCGCTCCATAAATTCCAGACCCTCTTTGGTCAGAAGAATGGTTTCGTCCAGCATGGGGGTAAAGTTTTTCACCAGCGCATCCACGATGTGGGCCTGTGTGGGCAGCAGCCGCCCCGACACCGACCGCAGCTGCATCAAAGACTGCCCCTCCATCACCCAGGGACGCTGGCTCACCGGGATCGTGCTCTGCCGACTCGCCTCCACCGACTGCTGCAAATTCTGCCGGTCGCGCTCTTTCTGGGCAAGCAGAGCCTGCTTACAGGCCTGCTGCTTTTTTTCGTCCGCGCGGCGGCGCTCGGCCTGCTTTTGCTTTGCCTGCTCCATCAGTTCCGGGGTGATCTTCACCTCTGCCCCGGGCGCAGTAAGCGTTGAGCGCAGCACCAGGCGCAGCATATCCTCATCCACGCCCCGCACCAGATGTCCTTCTATATTGAACAGGCCCAGCTTGTGCATGGCCTGAAACAGCTCCGCTTCCTGCCTGGGGGTCAGGTCATCGGCGGTCATCAGTACTTCCTGTGCCAGTGCGTAAAAATCCACCGGCGGTGCGCCAAAGCGCTGAGCATATTCCTGTTTTTTGGTAACCCAGTACTCTTCCGGAGACTCCAGCTCCGGATGGCCCGCACACCAGCTGCGGCGCCGGGCCAGCGGATCGGTCTGCAAGCGCAGATTTTCAATGGACTTTGCCAGATCGTCCGGATCTACCTGCTCGATGGATACTTCATCGTTGTGCGAATACAGATTGCGCAGCCGGATGGACTCCTGCAAAATTGCCCGGTAGTTTTCCTGATTGCTGATGCCGAAATAGCGGTAAAAATCCTGCCGATGGTCGTTTGTAATCCGGCCCTCGGGGCGAACCACGTTGTTCTGCGCACCAAAATACAGGTATTTGTTGCAGGCCTGAAAATCCAAAAGGCTGTAGGGGTCCTGATCCGGATATTGCTGATGCTTGCTCTGCACAGCGGGCCCGGCCAGCGGCGGATAATATCCGGCCTGATTTTCCCGGGGCTTTTGGGAAAACAGAATCCGCCAAAATTCCTCGTTGCTCAGGTTTGCCGCGCGGTGCGCATCCCGCAGACCTGCCGTCATATAACGGGTACTGTGGTCCAGCAGCTGCCGAAAAAATGTACCTGCGTCCTCTTTGTCCTTTGTTGTCCAGACGTTCTCCCGCAGATCCGTTTGGAGCACATTTTCTCCGTCCCGTTCGCTCATGGTTTCTCCCCCCGTTTTCTATCCCATTCCGCAATTTTGCGCCGTTTTCTCAGTTTAATTTTAACATCACACCAAAACAATGTAAATGATTTCATCCTGCTGTCCGTGCCGGAGCAGGCGCTTTGTTCACTTTAAAATTAGGGGCATCCGTTTCGCCTTGTTAAGGGGGAAAAAAATTTTTTATAAAAAACAGCAGCCCCTGCTCCTTTGACGGCCGGGGCCCTTTCTGCATTTTCCGTTTTATGATATACTGGGCACAAATTAACGAAGGAGGGCTGCAAAAATGAATCCATCAAATCGGGCCGAAGAGCTGCTGAAACCGGGCACGATTGTATCCCATTTCAAGCGGTTTGAGGGCAGCTGGGCTGACCCCATGCAATATTTATACGAAATTGTGGGTGTGGCGCGGCACAGCGAAACCCGGGAAGAGCTGGTGGTGTATCGTGCTCTTTACGGCGACGGCGGCCTGTTCTGCCGGCCCCTGGATATGTTTTTGAGCCCGGTGGACCGGGAGAAATATCCCAACACGGTGCAAAAAGAGCGCTTTGCCTTTTATCGCACCGGCCGGGCCGAACTGTAACCTGCGTTCTTTGTGCCGCGGGCTGCTTTTGCAGCAATCCCGGCATATGAAAAGAGCGGATCGAAATTCGATCCGCTCTTTTTTGTTCTGCATTGCGTTCGGCTATTGAGCCGTGGGGGGCAGCATCAGCCGAAAATTTTCTTTTTCATGGCAAGGCCGGTGGGTGTCACCGCCAGGCCGCCCTGAGCTGTTTCCTTCAGTGCGCAGGGAATGCTGTCGCCCACCTGACGCATGGCTTCCACCACCTCGTCCACGGGGATTTTACTCTCGATGCCCGCCAATGCCATATCGGCGGCGGTGAAGGCGATGGCAATACCCGACACATTGCGCTTAATGCAGGGAATTTCCACAAGGCCCGCCACCGGATCGCACACCAGACCCAGCTGGTTTTTGATGGCAATGGCACAGGCATTGGCCGCCTGCATGGGCGTGCCGCCGACCATTTCCACCAATGCTGCGGCGGCCATGGCGCTGGCAGAACCGCACTCGGCCTGGCAGCCGCCGGACGCGCCGGCGATGGATGCGTTTTTGGCAATGGCCATGCCGATGGCACCTGCGGTAAACAGGGCCATAACGCCCACCTTTTCGTCCATACCCCGGTCTTCCATCAGGCTGACGATGGTGCCGGGCAGGATGCCGCAGGAGCCTGCGGTGGGGGCAGCCACGATCTTGCCCATAGCTGCATTGTACTCGGCCACGGCGATGGCGCGGGTCATGGCGCGGCACATAAAGCTGCCCATCAGGCCGCCGTTCAGCGAATACTTCTCCATGCGGGCAGCATCGCCGCCGGTCAGGCCCGACACACTGCGCAGGTCCGGATTTTTGCCGGCCTCGATGGCCTGCTGCATCACGTGCAGGTTGTTGGCCATGCGGTCATACAATACCTGCGGGCTCTGCTCGGTCTGCTCGGCCTGATCGGCCAGCACCAGCTCTGAAATCGAAACACCCCGTGACTGAGCCTCCTCACAGAGTGACTGAATGGAATTATATTCCAACATGGGGGTTCCTCCTTTAAATTGCCCGCACCAGCACAACCTTGATAACGTTGGGCAGGATGTTCAAATTTTCGATCAGATTTTTGGGAATGTCGCCGTCCACCTCAATGGTCATCAGGGCTTCGCCGCCTTTTTTGGGCCGGGCAAGGCGGAAGTTGCCGATGTTCATGGTGGAGTAAGCCATATAGTTGGTCACGGCCGCAATGGTGCCCGGCTTATCATAGTGCTGCACCAGCAGCGTATTGTGTTCGGCGGTAAAGGATACCTCCATGCCGTTGATCTCGGTGACCAGAATGTTGCCGCCGCCGATGGATGCACCCTGCAAGGTGCACTCGGCGCCGTTTTCGCCCACCAGATGCATCCGCGCGGTGTTGGGATGGGCACCGGGAATATCCCGGGTTTCAAAGCTGTATTCCATGCCGTGCTCGGTGGCGTATTCCAGCGAAGTGCGCAGACGTTCATCGTCCGACTGCATTCCCATAATGCCGGCAATCAGGGCCTTATCGGTGCCGTGCCCCCGGTAGGTCTGCGCAAAGGAACCAGACAGAACAATATCCGCCTTGACCGGGCGTTCGCCCAGAATGCTGTGTGCCAGAAAGCCCAAGCGGGCGGCACCGGCGGTGTGGCTGCTGGAAGGGCCAATCATAACAGGCCCGATGATGTCAAAAACAGTCATAATAGCTCCTTCCAAAAAGAGGGACGGGTAAGACCCCGTCCCTCCCTTTTTATTTTGATTATTTTTTAATCCACTTTTTATAAATGGTATCCACGATGACGCCGATGGCGTTATCACCGGATACGTTGCAGGCAGTGCCGAAGGAATCCTGCGTGATGTACAGGGCAATCATGATGGCCTGCAGTTCCTCACTGCCCAGGCCAACCATGTACAGGAACGGCAGAGCAGTCATGATGGAGCCGCCGGGAGCACCGGGAGAGGCAACCATGGCCACGCCCAGCGTTGCAATGAAGGGAACCACTTTGCCCAGACCGATGGGGATTCCGTTCATCATACATACGGCGGTAGCGCAGGCGGTAATGGTAATCATGGAACCGGCCATATGAATGTTTGCACACAGCGGCACCACAAAGTTGCGGATTTCAGGAGAAATGCCGTCCGCCTCGGCACACTGCAGGTTCACGGGGATGGTAGCGGCAGAAGACTGGGTGCCAACGGCCGTTGTGTAACCGGGAATCTGGTTTTTGAGCAGGGTCAGAGGATTCTTTTTGCCCACGGCACCGGCCACGCAGAAGGCGAACAGCAGGTAAACCAGGTGCATCACGATAACCACCAGGAACACCTTCCACAGGATGCCCAGGATAACAAAGGTCTTGCCGGAGCGGGTCATATCCACAAAGGTTCCGCAGATGTACAGGGGCAGCAGCGGAACAATAATGGTGTGCAGCACCTTGTCGATGATGGCAGAGAAATCGTGCATCAGATCATACAGGGTATTGCCCAGACCTTTGCCGCGCATGGTGGACATGCACAGGCCCAGAATGAAGGCCAGCAGCACAGCTGCCAGAGTGTCCAGCAGCGGGGTGATGGTCAAGCTCAGAAAAGGTTCTACCGAAGCACCGGTGGTTTCAGCAATCTTTTTCAGGGCGCTGGCTTCCATAAAGCTGGGGAACAGGCCATTGGCGACCAGAAATGCAACCGAACCGGAGATCAGGGTGGACACATAGGCAATCACTGCGGTAACAGCCAGCAGCTTGCCTGCACCCTGTGTCAGGTCTGCGATACCCATGGTTACAAAGGCCAGAATCATCAGCGGAATGACGAACTTCAGGAACATACTGAACAGACTGGAGGCAGTTACTACCAGACGGCAGATTCCCTCGGGAAGATACATACCGATCAGTACGCCCAAAATAATGCCTATGATCAGGCGGGGCACAAGGCCCAGTTTTTTCTTCTGTTTTTCCATGTTCTACACCTCACCAGAGCTTGCGGGAGCTGTTCCGGGGAGCCGCTCCCTGGATAAGTGGGATTCCTCTGTTTGCAGACTTCTCCGCCTGCTGACATTTGGAAATTTGCAGCTTGCTGTTCCCACCATTGACCGTACTCCGTACAGTCTTGACCCTGTAAGGCTTTTATACCGCAATACATCAACGTCCGCAGCTTTGTCACAAATGCCCAAGAATCCCTTTCGGTTATTGTACATAATACATATTTTTTCGCAATTTGTAAAGGCCAATTTGCACAATTTATCTACAATTCGTTTGAAAAAATATTATATTTGTTAAGCTGCGTCATTTTTTTCGCCAATTTTTTTCAAATTTTTTTGCTGTGCACGCCGCACAGAACGGCGAATCCGGTTTACTGCATCCGCACGCTCACCTCGCCGAAGTTCACCTCTTCCCTGCTGCCGTCCGGCAATGTGACCAGCAGATGCCCTTCGTCCGTAATGGATTCCGCGTGTGCAGGGCGGCTTTTTCCGTTTTGCAGAATCTGAATGTCCCGCCCCGGCACCAGATTTCTGGCCCGGTACTCCTGCATAAAGCTGCCGCCGGGCAGTTCTTCACACACCTGCATCAGCTCCCGGGCAATGGCCGCCGCCAACTGGCAGCGATTTACCAAAGCGCCTGCCGGCAGCACCGCCCCTGCAATGCTTTGCAGTTCTTCGGGCCAGCCGTTTGCCGGGGGCAGCAGGTTGATGCCCACGCCCACCACCAGATAATCCAGACCGCCGGTTTCCAGGTCGGCTGCGGCTTCGGTCAGGATGCCGCAGCACTTTTTTCCCTTGTGGTAAAGGTCGTTCACCCACTTGATATCCAGCGAAACGCCGCAGGTTTTTTCCACCGCACGGCACACTGCCACTGCCGCAGCACTGGTCACCAGCACCACCCGCTCCATGGGCAGCACACTGCGCACCACCATGGAGAGATACAGCCCTGTGCCTGCCGGGCTTTCAAAACTGCGGCCCCGGCGGCCCCGGCCCGCGGTCTGGCTGTCTGCCACCACCAGCGTGCCATGGGGCGCTCCCGCTGCCGCCAGCTCCTTTGCGCGGCTGTTGGTGGAGCCGATCTGCGGATACACTTCCAAAGGCAGGTCCTGCTGCCGGCAGCAGCGCACACCCGGAACACTGAGCACATCGCTGGCGCAATCCAGCCCGTAGCCCCGGTTGGGTACGGCGTGAATGATATGGCCCTGCGCCCGCAGCTCTTCCACTGCCTTCCACACCGCTGTGCGGCTCACGCCCAGCTGCCGGGCCAGCGCCTGACCGGAAATTGCACTGCCCCGACACTCTTCAAGCTTCATCAGCACCTGCTCCAGAGTTGTCATGCAGATCCCTCCCTTTTTCTGCCCCTATTATAGCGTTGCCCTTTTTAATCGTCAACGCAATATTTTAAAGTTGTTTACAATTTGCCGGTTCTGCCATTTTGCTCCCCGCATATATCAGAATGAGGAAAATCTGAATTTTTTAAACTTATTTTTTCATCTTGACATAAAAAGCGCACCTGCCACACGGCAGATGCGCTTTTTTGCGTTATTCGCCACAAAACAACAGGCAAAAAATTGCGTGCTGTCAATCCAGTTTCAGACTTTGACCGAATTCATAGGCACGCTGCAAGTGGTTGGTCTTGTGAATACAGCGCGGAACAACCGTACCGCCGCAGCCACCGGCTGTGAGCATTCCCAAATCCGTCCAGCGCAAATAGCGTACCATTCTGTGATAATACTGCTCCACCAATTCAAATGGCCAGAAATGTGAATCGCTGTCTGCGCAGGTTGCCAAAAGCACACATTTTTTCTGCGGATACTCATAATATCCGCGTGGGGATGCTTTGCCCAGTGCATACATCCGGTCAATCACCAGTTTCAGCTGTGCGCTGATATTCCAAAAGTACAGCGGCGTTGCCAGTGCTACGATATCGCATTCCTGCAACGCATCCAGTACCTGCTTCATATCATCGTTCTGAACGCATCCGGTTCCTTGTGCGCATCCATTACACCCCATGCAGGGCTTCAGCTCCAGCTGGCCCAGATGAATTTTCCGGACTTCCACCCCCTGTTCCCGAACGCCCTTTAAAAAAGCATCTGTGAACAAATCGGTGTTTCCGCCCACCCGGGCAGCTCCCACAATGGCTAACAGTTTCATTGCGTCCTCCTTGCAGCACGGCGATAGACAAGCTTTGCCCCCTGCACCATCTCTTCAGCCTGACCCAGTGTCTGCAAATAATCAATATATGCATCCACACTGCGCTGCGCCACTCTGAGACGGAAGGGCCTGCGGTCACGCACCTTCAGCCTGTCCACCACTTTTTCCGTGATTTCCTCCCGGGTAGACCATGACTCCATGCAGTCCAGCACTTTGTCCAGCTGCCGCCGCAGCGTTTGTTTGTTGGCATTGGCAGCAGCAGTTAAATCTGCTTCCACACCGCCATGGGCCAACACTCCGCAGCAGCAATCCAGCTTGCAGCCTTGTTCCATGCTTTCGATTGCCTGTTCCCAGCACAGCGCATACAGCATCTTTGCCCTGGCAAGAGGTTTTATGCCCAGCATCAGATCCGCCAGGTACGCCACCCCATCCGGCGTAACATAACAGGTATGGGAGTGCGCGTGTCCCGGCAGCTGCACCACACGAAAGGCCGCACCGTCAATTTGCAGCTGTGTCTGATCCGGCATCAGCACACGATCCGCTTCACAGATCATGTAATCATACAGACTGCGGATATTTTCCAGCCGTTCATTGCGCAAAACAGCCTGCATGGCCAGGGGGCTGTGCATAACTGCTGCATCAAACCTGCTTGCCCAAATTTCGGCTCCATCGCTGGCGCGGATACGGTTGTGATTTCCCACATGATCAAAATGCGCGTGAGAAGTCAGAATGGCGCGTACATGAAAGCCCGCACCGTGCAGTGTATCCAGCAGCTCCGTGCCCTCCTCTGTAAGGCCGGAGTCCATCAGTACGACCTGTCCATGCCCCAGATGATAAAACGGAACCGTCATAGAGGCAGTTTTTATCGCATAGCTCTGTCCTGTGATCCGTTCAATTTGAGCCAACGCGATTTCCCTCTTTCTCCATGTGCGATACACTGCTGAATTTTTCAGCTGCCATTTGCCGCAGCATCGACTTTTTCACCTTGCCGGTTGAGGTAAGCGGCCACTGATCCTCGGCAATGTAAACAAAATATTTGGGGCGCTGGAATCTAGCCAGATGCTCCCGGCTGTACTGTTCGGCCGCACAGCGGTTTTCCTGCGTATCCTCGGTAAGCTGAATGAAGGCCACTCCCACAAAACCGTGGAGTTCATCCGGGATTCCCACCACCTGCACCCGCACGATCTGCGGGCAATCGCACAGGCAGTCTTCCAGGAATTTGGGTGATACGTTTTCACCGTTGATCTTATACATATCATCCATACGGCCCAGCAATGCCAGATACCCGTTTTCATCAAAAAAGCCGCAATCTCCTGTGCGGAACCAACCATCGGGCGTAAATGCCTGCCGGTTGACTTCAGGCCGTTTGTAGTACCCTTTTGCCACTACGGAACCTCTGCACCACAGCTCTCCCGGCTTTCCCGGAGCGGCATCCAGGCCGCTTTCCCGATCCACCACGCGATACTGAATCATTCCGCCGCCATATTCCGGGCTTCCTGCACAGCCCGCAGGAAGCAGGCGGCCTACGCGGCTTTCCAGTATGGCATCCGAATCATTCGCCAGTGTCTGCGTAGAAGCACCACACACCTCGCTCATGCCATATCCTGTGATGACATCCGACACGTGCAGCGTTTCCCGGATTCCCGGCCATACCCAGGCTGGGCACAGCGATGCCGAGCAATACACCGCGTGCAGATGCGGCAGCCGCATGGGATGCTCCCGCAGGTAACGAATCAGGGTAATCATTTGGGTGGGAACCGCCAGGATATCATTCGCACCGGCCTGCTGCATAAAATCCAGCACCGGGGCGGGCTGAAAGCGTCCACGGCGCACCAGAAGGGTGCCCTGAGCCAAAATGGTGGTGAGCATTCCTTCCACATAACCGTACACGTGGAACATGGGCAGCGGAACAAACACACTGCGCCCCAGTTCAAAGCCTCTGCTCATGCAGCTGGCGTAAGCACTGCGCAGCAGCATATCATGGCTGAGCATTACGCCTTTGGGCGCACTGGTGCTGCCCGAAGTGTACACAATATCGCTGGGTTCACTGCCTTGTGCCTGAGGATTGGGCACAAACGAAACCTTTTTACCTGCTTCCAGCATTTCTGTCCACGAAATAGCCGGGGCCGGAACCGCTCCCGTTGAATCAATGGAAATTACCTTTTTCATTGCGGGCAGCCCGTACTCTGTGCCCGGAAACGGAACACGATCTGTAATAAAATAGGATGCATCGGACTGAGTCAGCACATAGTTCAGTTCTTTTTTACGCACTTGGGTATTCACAGGGACCTTTACCGCTTGCAGTGCCGCCAGCGCCAGCGCAACGGATACCTGACGGAATCCATTGGACGTTTGCAGGGCTACGTGATCGCCTGCTCGTACTCCCAGTGCCCAAAGGCCGGCTGCTGTCTGCAAGGCAGACTGCCGAATGCGTTCATAGGTAAAACTTCCCTGCTCCTCCACCATGAGAAATGTACGTTGCGGAACCTGTGCCGCAGTGTGCTCAAACGCCTGCCAGATCGTTCTTTCCACCCAATGGGGATACAGTCGGCTCAAGGCCTCCTGCCTTTCTTGGATTGAGCCTTTCATGGTTGTCTCCTTTTCGCATCATTGAAACAGGCTTCGCCGCAAAGGGCCTGCTGTTGCGTTAGCCCCTGTTCGGCGAAGCCCGTTTTCATTAATCTTTAACTACTTCAAAATCAACGGATTTTGGCTTGCTTAGCCAATGGGATACATGATGGATGCCAGGATGATGGCTTCGATCAGTACCAGAATCGATCCAACCACTGTGATGGCAAACAGATGGCGGTAGCCTTCCTTATGAGTCAGGCCGCAGCAAGCCAGCACAGTAACCATTACGCCGTTATGCGGCAGAGAATCCAGCGTGATGCAAGCGCAGGAAGCGATCTTGTGCAGAACGCCCGGATTGATGCCCATAGCCAGGTAGCGGGGTGCCAGAGTTTCCAGTGCCAGAGTCAGGCCGCCGGAACCGGAGCCGCATGCACCGGACAGCAGAGCGGTACCCAGCGAGAAGGAAACCAGCGGAGAACCGCCCATGTTGGTAGCGGCATCCACCATGGTTGCATAGCCGGCAGTCAGCTTGGCAACACCGCCGAAGCCTACCACTGCGGAGGTGGCAAGAATTGCCATGATGGCATCGCTTACGCCGCAGTTCAGAATCTCTACCTTGTTGTCGATCTTCTTCCAGTACAGCAGTGCAATGGCAATCCAGCCCATCAGCAGGGTGTACAGCACGTCCACACCGAAGAACAGAGGTACAACAACCAGTGCCAGAGGAATGATTGCCAGATATCCGTTGCCGTGCTCCTTCAGTTCATACTCTGCCATCATTTTCAGAGTGGCTTCGTCTGCGCTGAAGTGCTCATTCTTCTTGCGGGAGCGCTTTTCCTGCCACATGCAGTATGCAGTTGCCATTGCAAAGAAAGATGCAGCCAGAATAGCCGAGTAGACCGGCAGCACAGTAGCAGAAGTGTTCAGGTACTTAACCGGGATATTGTTAACAACAGAGGGAGAACCGGGGCCGATGTTTACGGCAGTGAAGGAACCGGCTGCAATAACAGCGGGAACCAGGTGACGGGGCAAATCTGCTTTTTTGAACATATTCAGTGCAATGGGGTACATAACGAACACGATCACGTAGCAGGAAACGCCGCCGTAGCTCAAAACCAGAGTGGTCAGGCACAGCACCGGAATAACATATCTGGTGCCCAGCTTTGCAGTGAGCAGGTTGGCCAGATCCTCTGCGCCGCCGCCCAGCTGCATTGCCTTACCGAAGCTGGCGCCCAGGAAAATCAGGGGCCAGTAGCTTTGAATGTAACCTACAAACGAAGCCATGTAGTCCGATGTCAGGCAGCTGTAAATATTCAAGCCGCTCATCAGAGCCATCAGGCCCGTGCAGATCAATGCAGAAACCGCAATATTTACTCTTCTCCAAATCAGAATGACCAGCAGAATCAGCGGCAAAACAATTGCCATAACATTAAAAACATTTGACATGCTTTGATTCACTCCTATTCGTTTTTTTCTTCCTTACAAGTAATTACCCGCGCTTTCGATCCATACGTTTAGCCAGGATGCACAATGTAGCTGCAATGACACTGCATCCTGCCGCAAAGAGGAATGCACCGGAGTAGCTTCCCGTAGAACCTTTAATAGCTGTTGCAACATTGGGACCCACAATGGCCGCAATGCCATATCCCGTAAAGATGATGCTGTAATTCAGGCCATTGTACCGGGGACCAAAGGTATCCGAAGTAAGTGCCGAAAATGTTGCCAAAGTACCGCCAAAGCACACACCGGCAATGACGATTGCTGTGACAAAGCCCATGAAGCTATGTACTCTGGACAGGAACATCATATCCAGCGCACAGGCCACCATCACACCAATGACCACCTGATGACGACCGATCACATCGGACAGCGAGCCCAGCACAAGGCGGCCCAGGAAGTTTGCCACTGCCATGATGCCCACCAGCAGTGCGGCTTGTGCAGCAGTAATTCCGGCCACTTCCTGACCGATCTTGGATGCGTGTCCGATCAGGGTAAGCCCGGCTACGGATGCAAACAGCAGGGTAGCCCAAAGCAGTACGCCGCGCGGATCACGCAGCATTTCACGCCAGTTTTTGCCCTCCAGCACCGGAGCGCCGCTGGCCTGAGCCGAATTTTCTGCGGGGCTGTCGATGTACCAGGAGGTAGCCAGCGAAACAATCAGGAACAGGCCGCCCACGATCCGAAACGCCGTAAAAGCGTTAAACCGAGTGAGCAATGCATTGGCCAAAGGCGCTACAATCAGCGAGGCCATACCGCAAATGCCCACTGCCATGCCGGAAGCAAAGCCTTTTTTGTCCGGGTACCAGGACACTGCCGTGACAACGCAGGGCGTATATCCAAAGCCCGATGCGCTGCCTGCCAGAAGGCCGAAGCTGAGGTACAGCATGGGCAGACTGGTGGAAAAACCTGTGAGCAGCCAGCCAAGGCCCCACATAATTCCGGCAATGCGAATCAGTCTGCGTGCGCCATAGCGCTGCAGCAGAATGCCGCCCACCAGACCCATGGCTGCAATGGTCATGAGCATGATGGAATATGCAATCGTAACCTGACTGTACTCACAGCCCATCTGAACTGCCAGTTCACCGGAAAAGGCACTCCAGGCATATACGCCGCCCAAACAGAAGGTGTTGGCGCAGATGCAGGCCAGCATCATACCGCGATTTTTTGTTTTTGCTTTTGTTTTTTCCATCAGGCACCTCATCCCTCGCGGGGAATCAGGCCCATCTCCATGGCCTTTTCCGTCAGCTCTGCGCGGAATTTGGGATGTGCAATGGCAATCAGTGCCTCTGCACGCTGACGCACTGTTTTGTAACGCAGTGCAGCGATACCGTATTCCGTTACCACGTAGTCAATATCATAGCGGGAAACCGTGGTCACATTGCCGGGCTGGAAATAAGGAACAATTTTAGAAATTGTATCATTTTTCGCCGTGGAACGCAGTGCCAAAATGGACTTGCCGCCTTCGCTGAGCTGTGCACCGCGCACATGGTCCAGCTGACCGCCGATGCCGCTGTACTGACGGCCGTTGACCGTTTCGGAGTTTGCCTGACCCTGAAGATCCACTTCCAGGCAGCCGTTAATGGAGGTCTGCTTGTAGTTCTGGCCGATTACGTAGGGATCGTTTACATAATCCACCGGATATTCTACGAACATGGGGTTGTGATCCAGGAATTTGTAAAATTCCATGCTGCCCGCGGCCTGGGCACCCACGCACACGCCGGGATTGATGGTCTTGCACTTGTTGGTGATTACACCGGCCTGTACCAGCTCCATCATGGCTTCGGTCAGGGTTTCGGAATGTACGCCCAGATCCTTTTTGTTCATCAGATTGCGGGCAATGGCATCCGGCAGTGCACCGATTCCCAACTGAATGGTAGCGCCGTCTTCCACCAGGCTGGCGCAGTAATCTGCGATCTTCTGAATGATTTCGCTGGGTTCGGCACGGCCCACCGTGTAAATCGGCGATTCCTGCTCCACAATGTAGTCTGCCTTGGTGATATCATAGCGGTATCCGCCCAGTGCAGGCATATTGGGGTTGATCTGAACAATTACCTTGGCCGCGGTACGTACTGCGGGCTCGGTAAAGCAGCAGGAGTTGCCGAAGCTGCACATACCATCCTCATCCGGGGGTGCTACCTGTACCAGTGCCCAGTGCGGATTCAGATCCGGGTTTGTGGCAAAAATTTCGGGCCAGGTGTGGAAATTGCTTCCGCCCAAAAAGTCTGCACGGCCTTCGTGATAGGCAGGCCGGGACTTGGGGCCGATAAACATGGAGGTGTGATGGAAATGGCCGGTATACTTTTCATCCAGATAAGCATTGGGGCCGGGGCTCATGCCGTGGATAATCTCCACATTTTCCAGTTCTTCGTATCGTGCAACCAGTGCATCCACCAGTGCGGGCGGTTCACCCACCCAATCCGCAAAAATAACCTTATCGCCGGACTGGATATGGCTTACTGCATCCTCCACGGTTGTGATTTTATCTTTACAAACTTCTCTCCAGCACATTGCTGAATCCATCGTCCTTTCTTACGCAGACTTTCGTATACGCGCTCTGCGTGTATTTGAAACTGTTTTCTTCGCTCATGGGTTCGCAACCGGCAGCCGGGCAGGCATTGCTGCCCGCCGCAGCTGCTTTGCTGGTTTAGAACAAAGTATTGCCGCCATCCTCAATCCAGGTCTGGCCGGTGCAATAGGAAGCTTCGTCCGAGCCAAGGAACAATGCCACAGAAGTGGCCTCATCGGGTTCGCCAAAACGGCCCATGGGAATGTTGCGCAGGAACATTTCACACCGTTCCGGATTGTTGCGCGTACCCTCGGTAAGACGGGTGGCATGGGTGCCGGGGCCGAATGCACAGACGCGAATGCCGTATTTTGCCATTTCCAGCGCTGCGAACTTGGTAAACATCGTCACGCCGCCCTTGCTGGCGCTGTATGCACCGGTGTTGGGCGAAACGATCTGAGATGCTACAGAACTGGTGTTGACCACCACGCCCTTGATGCCCTGATCCACCATATGACGCACAACAGCCTGAGTCATAAAGAAGGTACCGTTCAGGTTCACATCAATGACCCGACGCCACTGTTCCTCGGTGCTGTCCAGCAAAGACTGGCGGCCAATCATGCCGGCAATGTTGAACAGGGCATCCACATGGCCGAAGTGCTGAATTACCGCATTCACGGCGGCATCCACCACAGCCTTGTCGGAAACGTCTACCTGCACGGTCAGCACGCGATCCTCATGACCTTTGAATGCTTTTTCCAGATTTTCCTTTTCGTAATCCAGGGCACCCACATAGGCGCCTTCTTCCAGCAGACGGTAAGCCAGATTCAGGCCCAGGCCGTTTGCGGCTCCGGTTACGATGCAAACTTTATCTACATATCTGTGATGCTCGTAATGCATTTGGAAACTCCTCTCTTTTGTTCTGCCTTTCTGGCGCTGTTGGCAGCAGCAAGACAGTGTAATTTCAAATTACTCTTCCCACTTGAGCATGGTGTTCATATAGCCGGTCTGGCACACCTTGCCGTCCTGGTTCACAATGGCATATTCCAGATTCAGTACGCCGCGATCCGGCTTGGAGGCAGAACGCTTTACATCCTTTACTGTGATTTCGCAGTGGATGGTGTCACCAATGGGAATGGCGCCCACAAATTTCCAGTAAGTATCCAGAGCGGCAATGGCAGAGCCATCCACCAGACCCATGCGGCCCCACAGGCCGGTTGCAATGCCTGCGCCCAGCAGACCATGTGCAATCCGTGTGCCGAAGGGCAGTTTTTCTGCATAGGTTTTATCGGTGTGGATGGGGTTTTTGTCACCGGTGATTCCTGCAAACAGCACCACGTCAGTTTCTGTAACAGTCTGGCTCAATGTGGTAAACTTTTCACCCACGGTGAACTCGGAAAGATAACGAAATGTACGATCCATGATAAGTTTCTCCCTTCAAAACTTAATATTCCTTCAGTACATGGCCGCTGATAACCATACGGCAGATCTCAGAAGTGCCTTCACCGATGGTGAGCAGCTTGGCATCACGGTAGAAGCGCTCGATCTCGTATTCTTCGCACAGGCCGTAACCGCCCAGAATCTGTACGCCCTTATCGCACACGCGCACGCACATCTCAGAAGACAGCATCTTAATCATGGTGGCTTCCTTAGCAAAGGGAACGCCTGCTTCCTTCATGCGGCAAACATTGTAAAGCATCATGCGGCAGGCCTCGATCTCGGAAGCCATCTCTGCCAGCTTGAAGGAAATGCCCTGATACTTGCAGATGGGATTGCCAAAGGCCACACGCTCCTTGGCGTAGCGGGTAGCACGCTCCAGTACGCCCTGAGCCATACCGATTGCCACAGCAGAAATTGCCAGACGGCCTTCATCCACGCAGGACATGAACAGCGGGAAGCCCTTGTTCAGTTCGCCCAGCAGATTTTCCTTGGGAATGCGGCAATCCATGAAGGACAGCTCGCCGCTGTAAGAGCTGTGGTTGCTCATCTTCTCTTCGGGCTTGCCGATGGTAAAGCCGGGGGTGCCTTCTTCCACAATGAAGCAGCTGATTCCGCGGCTGCCCTTGGCTTCCAGATCCGTTTTGGCTGCCACCACAAAGATGCCGGCATAACCAATGTTGGTGATAAAGGACTTGGTGCCGTTGATTACCCATTCATCGCCGTCCAGCACAGCCGTGGTCTTGGTACCGGCCGAATCGGAACCGGACTGAGGCTCAGTCAGTGCAAAAGCGCACAGGGTTTCACCGCCGGCAGCGGGCACCAGATATTTCTGCTTCTGCTCTTCGGTACCGGCCTTCAGAATCGGCTGGGTGCCCAGGCCGGAATGTGCATCGATGATCGATGCCAGAGAAGAAGAATTGCGGGCCAGTTCTTCCATAACCAGAATGTGGGACAGGCAGTTCAGACCTGCTCCGCCGTATTCCTCGGGCACTTCCACGCCCAGGAAGCCCATCTCACCGCACTGCTTCACCTCGTCTACGGGGAACAGATGCTTGCGGTCCAGTTCGGTTACGCTCTTAGCTACTACTTCATCGGAGAATTTCCGCGCCATATCGCGAATCATCAGTTCGTCTTCCGTCAAAAAATACTTGTTCACAGTTGTTTTCCTCCTACTGCTTTTATAATTTTATTTTCGTCCCCAACCTGAAATCCGCCTGTTGGGGTATTGCAACAATGATGAAATTTTTCAAACACCGTTTCCGATGTCATATCCTTCACGGATATTTTTATAACCGTTTTTGGTTCCGGCAGCATCGCCCGCCGCAATCACCGGACAGCCGCATTCCCGCAGCTCTTCCAACAGCGGATGATAACTTTTAACGCCCATGGCATTTACCAGCATATCCATATGTCTGAATTCCACCGGCTCGCCGAATTCTTCGGCATAGATCGTGCCGTTGGCATCTACCCGCGTCAGACGGGTGCAGGTGTGTACCTGCACATGATACTTGCGCAGATGCTCCAGCAAACAGGCTCTGGGCTGCGATACCGCATCCGTTACAATATCCGGTGCCATCTCAATCAGCGTAACCTGACAGCCCTGCACCGCAAGGAACACGGCTGTTTCTGCGCCGGTCATACCGCCGCCGGCCACAACCACGCGCTTGCCCAAAGCGGTACGGCCCCGCAGCACTTCAAGTGCCGTTTTTACGAATGCTCGATTTTCAAGGCCGGGAATCGGCAAAAACAGCGGTTCGCTGCCGGTGGCAACAATGACCTGATCCGGCTTTTCCTGCTGCACAATCTCACGTGTCAGCGGAGTATTCAGCCGAAGCTCTACGCCATAGCGCTCCATCATGCGGCGATAGTTTCCAATCAGGGAAGCGTATTCCGTTTTTCCCGGGCAGGCCATCGCTGCAAGCCACTGTCCGCCAATTTCATCTTCGGCTTCAAACAGCACTACCTTGTGTCCGCGCTCTGCTGCTCCCTGCATGGCGGACAGCCCGGAAACACCCGCTCCGGCAATGTATACTGTTTTCGGCTGGGCTGCCGGCGACAGATCGTACTCTGTTTCTCGGCAGGTATGGGGATTTGCCAGGCAATTTACCCGGTTGCCCACAGCCGTTTCTCCGGTGCAGCCCTGATTGCAGCCAATACAGTGAATGATGCTGTCGGTCTGCCCCTGCTGTGCTTTTACCGGCAGATCCGGATCTGCCAGCGAAGCCCGGGCCATTGCAATAAAGTCTGCCTGCCCGCTGCGCAGCGCCGACTCTGCTGCATAGATGTCATTAAATCGGCCTACTGCAATTACGGGAACGTTTACCGCCGCTTTAACTGCGGCCGCGTTCTGTATAAAGCTCATGGGTGCGATAAAGGAGGGTGGAATAATCGTTTGCTTGGATGCAAACATTCCCTGTGTGCAATGCAGCGCATCCACCCCTGCCTCCTCCAGCATTCTGGCCATGATTACAGCTTCCGGCAGCTCAATTCCGCCTTCCACATAATCGCAGGTATTAAAGCGGAAAAAGATCGGATAATCCGGCCCGGTTGCCTTTCTGCATTCAGCCAGAACCTCCAGAGGGAAGCGCATCCGATTTTCCAGCGTACCGCCGTATTCATCCGTGCGCTTATTGGAAAACGGAGACATAAACTGATTGATGAGATAGCCGTGTGCGCCGTGAATTTCAATGCAGTCAAAGCCGCAGGCTTTGGCACGCGCTGCACATTCGCCAAAGGCACGCACCAGCTGATGAATTTCTTCTATGGTGAGCGCCCGCGGTACATACGGCATTGCCGGTTCCTTCACCGCCGAGGGTGCCACCGGATGGGTGGGATAGGCTTTCAGCGCACGCTGACGGCCCGCATGATAGATCTGTGCACCGATTAAGCTGCCGGCCTGATGCACCTGGCGTACCGTTTCGCTCCAGGCCGGAATCTGTTCATCTTTCCACAGGGAGCCTACTATCGGGTCGCTGCCCGCATCCTGTGTTACACCCAGGTCCTCGGTGAAAATAAGGCCCCAGCCGCCCTGTGCTTTTCGCACAAGATATTGGTTTACCGCCTGATTGGGTGTGCCGTCCTCATTACCCATATGTGACGACATTGCGCTTACAATCAGTCGGTTCCGCAGCTTCATGGTGCCGATCCGGCCCGGTTCAAAAACATTTTCTAATTTCATGATTTCATCCTTCCCAAAGGATTCTTCGACCGAACTTTGTACTCCGCTTTGTTTTTGCTGTAGAGTGTACTCTATTGTTAATAATACAACAACCTCAGAAAATTCCTATCGGTAATCTACCCTATCTTTTTTCAAATTTATTGTGCTTTTCAGCGATGAATCGATTCACTGTTTACCATATTGTTCGATTATTATTGAATCGTTTATTTCTTTGTGTTATATTAAAGAATAGACCTTTTATAGAAACACTTTTCAAAGGAGGGAATCAGGCCTGTGAATCTGGATAACATCGAATTGGATTTACCCAAAAAATTACAAACGATGGATACCCGGGAGCGTATCTATGATGCAGCTGCCACCTTGCTTCGAGAACGTGGTTTTAACTATCTGACTGTTGCCAACATCTGCAAACTGGCCCAAATTTCTAACGGTACATTTTTTTACCACTTTAAATCCAAGGGCGAGTTGTTCTCCGGCTTTACCTATCGGGAGTTTTCAGCTTTCCGTGAGCGCAAACATTTTGATGAAGAAGTGGCCGATCTGCCCTTTTACGAAAAAATTCTGCACTTCTATGATTGCTGGGCTGACTATATGATGGAACTGGGTATCGACTTCTTTTCCAATTTCTATAACACACAGAACAGCTCTCTGGATGTTCGTCTGTGGAACCATCGAACCCCCACCAGTGTATGGAACTATCCCGGTAAGTGCCTGCAGGACGCCAAGGATGCTGACCTTTTAAAGGATGATATCTCTGTTGAGCACTGTGCCGAAGTTCTCGGCACCCTGGTAAAAGGCGTTGCGTTCAACTGGTGCCTGAGCCACGGTTCTTTTGATATGCATGAGCGTATCCGCGAAGTAATGGTTCCGTATCTGAACAGTATCTGCAAGCAGCCCATCTGCGGCTGAGCACCCACTTGATTCTGTAGGATCAAATACCCGCAAAAAGCAAAACGGAGTGTGCCGAAATTCGGCACACTCCGTTTTTTTATTCTGCTGCGGCCCGGAAACCCGGACGTCAGCCTTTATAGACCACTTCAAATTCCTCGCACACAACTTTCATTGCGGGCGAAAACTCCAGATTTACTTCTTTCAGGCATTCTGTAAAAAATTTCTCGTGTACTTTTTGCCAATATGCCAAAGATTTATCGCCTTCGCCCTCTTTGTATGCCTGTTCCGAAGTCACTGCATCAAACGTTGTAACGTATACTTTTGTGGTTTGAATGATGCACACGGCTTCGTCCCGAGAATCCAGAATGATATTATAGGCGCCCACCTGGGGCAGCGGCTCATTCTCCAGTTCGTATAACGGGTACGGGGATGCGGTAGCTGTTTTTTCGCCATCCACAACCAGCTTTGCAAGCAGATCTGCCTCTTCACCGAAAGACCACGCCTCATACCGGCAGGGCGCGATCCCGTTTTTTTCGCTGAACTGCTTCCAGAGTTCTTGTGCTGTCATAAAAAATTTCTCTCCATTTCTGATGATTCTCTCCGTCGCCCCGGGAACTGCTGGTTATACATCCAGCAGGAACTGCTGAACTGCCCAGTAAAGCAGCGGACTGTGCACCACGTATCCGGTGTGCGTCTGGCCCGGAAGGATGCACAGACGTGCCCCCGGGATGGCTGCCGCCAGGGCCTGGGTATGGGCCGGGGTAACCACGTCCTTTTCACCGGCCAGCACCAGGGTTGGCACGGCAATATCCGCCAGCTGCTGCTGCGAGATATGCGGCTGGGTAAGCATCAGCTCCTGCCGGGGGTCATGGGTCACCCGCCAGGCTGTGTGAATCTGGAACCGACAGAAGGCAGTAAGGCCCTTGGGGTCCGTGTTGGCACCGCACACCACCAGGCGGCTCAGCAGGCCGGGATGCTCCGACGCCAGAATCAGGCCGATGATGCCGCCGTCCGAAAAGCCCAGATACACCGGCTTTTCCAGCTCCAGCACCCGGATCAATTCGGCCACGTCACCGGCCATCTGCCCGTAATCATAAAAATTGGTGCGGCTGCTGCGGCCATGGCCGCGGCTGTCCAGCGCGTACACGGTAAAGTTCTGACTTAACAGCGGCAGAACCTGATCGAAGATGGTGTGATCCTCGCCATTGCCATGCACCAGAATCAACGGCGCACCCTGCCCATGCTTTTCACAAAACAGGCGCACACCGCCCACATCCACATACATCTGCATATCGCTGCCCTCCTTTTACTGATAAAAAACGGTCAGTTCTGTTTTTGTACGATCTTATACTCGTCCCCCATCTGGAACCAGGGACAGGATCGGTTGCTGCCCTGCAAAAAACGCAGCATCTCGTCCTCGTCCAGATCCACGGCGCAGACATAGGTTTCGTACTCGTCATCCCAGCAGTAGTTGGTGCACCATTCACAGTTCGACTGCATCGGCGCTTTTCCCCCTTCATATCCCGCCTTTCGGGCGCGGATTTTTCTCTGACCAAAGTATAACCCGCCCCAAAACATTTTGCAACAAATAAGACCTTGCATTGCGCGTTCGTTCTGTTATGATGATTTTGTAAGAATCTGTGCCGGGGCACTGTCTTGTGTCGCCCCCAAACCAGGAGGTTTTTCTATGTCCGGTACCAAAAAAAGTTTTTGGCAGCAATACCGTCTGCTGCTGAGCCTGCTGATCGGCATTTCCGCAGGCTGCATTCTGGGCGTTCTGGCCCCGGAGTTTTCCAAGGCTCTGTCCCCACTGGGGGATCTCTTTCTCAATCTGATGTTCTGCATTGTGGTTCCGCTGGTGTTCGTTTCCCTGAGCAACGCCGTGGGGCATATGGTCAGCGCAAAACGCCTGGGGCGGATTCTGGGCTGCACGCTGCTGGTCTTTTTCGGCACGGGGCTTGTGGCCGGCCTCATCATTCTGGCGGTGGTCACTGCATTCCCGCCTGCACAGGGCACCCACATCGCTCTGGAAGCGGCGGAGCTGGCCCAGAAACAGAGCATCGGCTCGATGATTGTGGACGCCGTTTCGGTGAACGACTTCCCGCTGCTGCTCAGCCGCAGCCATATGCTGGCACTGATTGTTTTCAGTATTCTGTTCGGCTTCTGCGTATCCAGCTGCGGCGGTGCCGACAGTCCGGTGGCCCGGCTGCTGGAAAATCTGTCCCGCGTGGTCATGAAGATGGTGGATCTGGTCATGTGGTACGCCCCCATTGGTCTGGGTGCCTATTTTGCGGGCCTTGTGGGCGATCTGGGTGTGTCCATCCTGAGCGACTACGGCCGCGCTCTGCTGATTTATCTGCCGCTGTGCGCGGGATATTTTATCCTCTTCTTCCCCTTATATGCTTTTCTTGCCGGCGGGCGCGAGGGGGTACGCCGGATGCTGAAAAACATTCTGCCCCCTACCCTGACCAGCCTTGCCACGCAAAGCAGTGTGGCCACCATTCCGGTAAACGTGGATGCCTGCCGCGCCATCGGTGTGCCCGACGATGTGCGTGACATTGTGCTGCCCATGGGCGCTACCATGCACATGGACGGCACTGTGTTCAGCGGTATTCTGAAGATTTCCTTCCTGTTCGGCGTATTCGGGCAGGACTTTACCAGCCCCGGAACCCTGATTACCGCCCTGCTGATTGCCATTTTCAGCGGCGTGGTGATGAGCGGTGTGCCCGGCGGCGGTCTTGTGGGCGAAATGCTGATCGTATCCGTTTACGGTTTCCCGCCGGAGGCCTTTCCCATCATTGCCACCATCGGTGTTCTGGTGGATGCCCCCGCAACCTGCATCAACGCCACCGGCGACACCATTGCCGCCATGCTGGTGAGCCGGCTGGTGGAGGGCCGGAACTGGCTGTCCCGCGCTGTGTGCAGTCAAAAGCATTCGTAAGACCGATGCCCTTTGCCCTGCTTTTTCCCGATTTCATCCCTCTGAGGCCCCCGGCCGGTTTCCGCCTTTGTGCGGATGCTGCGCCGGGGGCCTTTTTGCTTGCGCCCCGGCCCCGCCGGGCTTATAATGAAAAACGAACAGCACAGCGGATTTATGTCGCTTTTGAATTTGATTTATCCGGTGTAAAGAACACTTATTATAAAGGAGGGCTTTTTTATGAGCCAGCATTTTAAAGATCTTGCGGATTTTCTCGATCACAGCCCCAGTCCCTTCCACGCGGTGACCAGCGCCGCCCGTCGTTTGCAGGACGCGGGCTTTACAAGCCTTGAAGAGAGCAGCATCTGGAATCTGGAGCCGGGCAAGGGCTACTACACCACCCGCAACCAGAGCAGCATCATTGCATTCCGGATGCCCCGGGGCGAACTGTCCGGCTGGCGCATGGCTGCCAGCCATTCCGACAGCCCCACCTACCGGGTCAAGGCCGATGCCTGGGCCGGGAGCAATCCCTGCGGCATGGTGCGCCTGCCGGTGGAAGGCTACGGCGGAATGATCGCCGCCAGCTGGATGGACCGTCCCCTGACGGTGGCCGGCCGTGCACTGGTGCGCACCGAAACCGGCATTGAAAGCCGTCTGGTCTTTCTGGATCGGGATCTGCTCACCATTCCCAGCCTGGCCATTCACATGGAGCGCAGCATCAACAGCGGCCGCGAGCTGAATCCTCAGCGGGATATGCAGCCGCTGTACGGTCTGGAGGGCGGCCCCAGCCTGACCGAGCTGGTGGCTCAGCAGCTGGGCGTTGCCGCCGAGGACGTGGTGGACACCGATCTGACCCTGTGCCCCCGCCAGAACACCGTTCTGCTGGGCGGTGCCAACGAGCTGATTCAGGGCCCCCGTCTGGACGATCTGGAATGTGCATGGGGCACTTTGGGCGGCTTCCTGGCCGCAGCCCCTGCCAACGGCATGGTCAACGTGTGGTGTATGTTTGACAACGAAGAAGTGGGCAGCGGCACCCGCCAGGGCGCACAGGGCACCTTCCTGCCGGATGTGATGGCCCGTGTGGAGAGCGTCTGCGGCGTAACCGCCCAGCAGCATCATGCAGCACTGGCCAACAGCCTGCTGCTGAGCGCCGACAACGCCCATGCACAGCATCCCAACTGGACCGACAAGGCCGACCCCAATGCCCTTGTTGCCCTGAACGGCGGTGTGGTGCTCAAGTACAACGCCAGCCAGAAATACACCACCACCGGCCTGACCGGTGCTCTGTTCACCCAGATCTGCAAGCAGGCTCAGGTTCCGGTACAGCGCTTTACCAACCGCGCCGATATGCCCGGCGGCAGCACGCTGGGCAATCTGCTGAGCGCACAGGTCAGCATCCCCATGATGGATGTGGGTCTGCCCCAGCTGGCCATGCACGCCTGCATTGAAACCGCCGGCGCCAAGGACCCCGAATATCTGCTGACCGCCTGCACTGCATTTTACAGCGCAGCCGTAACCTGCACGGCCGACGGCGCTTACACTCTGGGCTGAGGAGCCGATTATGACCGACACACTGCGTGCAGAGCTTGCGGCTGCTGCCGAGCCTGAGTACCAAAGTTTTCAACAGAAACTGTGTCCCGGTGTGGAAAATCTGATGGGCGTGCGTCTGCCGCTGCTGCGCAAGCGGGCAAGCGCACTGGCAAAGGGAAACTGGCGGGTGGAATTTGCCTGTCCGGATGAAACCTTTGAGGAACTTTTACTGCGGGGCATGGTCATCGGGCTTTTGGCGGGCCGCGTGGAAAAAGAGGAATATTTTGCGCTGATTCGCGCTTATATCCCTTTTCTTTGCGACTGGTGCAGTTGTGACACGTTCTGCTCTTCGTTGAAAACAGATAAATTATACAAAGAGGATTATTTTAGTCTGGCTTTGGCGTGCGCCGAACGCCCGGAGGAATTCATCTGCCGTTTTGGCGTGGTGCTGCTGCGGCACTGGGCTGCACCCGACACGCTGGATGCTGTTCTCGCCGCCCTGCACACCGCCCGCTGTCCGGCCTTTTATGCCCGGATGGCCCGGGCCTGGTGCTATGCCGACTGTGCCGCCGTGGCTTTTGAGCCCACCCTGCGGGCCATGGAAGCCGCATCTCTGGATGACTTCACCTGGAACAAGGCCCTGCAAAAAATGCGGGAAAGCCGGCGCATAACCCCGGAACAAAAGGAGCTTTGCAAGCAATGGAAACGACACTGAACCCCCAGACATCCCGGCCCGTGGTGGGGCGCTTTGCCCCCAGCCCTTCGGGGCGGATGCATCTGGGAAATCTGCTGTGCAGTCTGCTGGCGTGGCTGAGCGCCCGCAGCGCCGGCGGCCGGGTGGTTCTGCGCATTGAGGATCTGGACCCGGAACGCTGCCCCCGGCACTTTGCCGACCAGTTGGAGGAGGATCTTGCCTGGCTGGGGCTTGTGTGGGACGAAGGCGGCAGCGCCGGCGGCCCGGCCTATTACCAGAGCGAGCGCACCGCTGTTTATCAGCAGGCGCTGGATCAGCTGGACGCGCTGGGCCTGCTGTACCCCTGTTTTTGCAGCCGCGCACAGGTACACGCCGCCAGCGCCCCCCATCGGTCGGATGGGCAGGCCATCTACCCCGGCACCTGCCGCCATCTGAGCGAGGAAGAGCGTGCCCTGCGCCGCAAACAGCGCAGCCCTGCCACCCGCCTGATGGTTCCCGACGAGGTGTGGAGCTTCACCGACGGACACATGGGCCGCTATGCGGAAAACCTGTTCCGGGACTGCGGCGATTTTATTCTGCGCCGGTCGGACGGGGTATTCGCCTATCAGCTGGCTGTAACGGTGGACGATGCCGCCATGGGCGTAACGCAGGTGGTGCGGGGTGCGGATCTGCTGTCCAGCACACCCCGGCAGCTGTACCTTTATAAGCTGCTGGGCTTGCAGGCCCCGGAATTTTACCATCTGCCGCTGCTGCTGGCCCCGGACGGCCGCCGTCTTTCCAAGCGGGATGGTGACGTGAGTCTGGAACAGCTGCGCAGCCGCTACTCGAGCCCCGAAATTGTGGGCCGTCTGGCCTTTCTGGCGGGGCAGCAGCCCGAACCCGCCCCCCGCACAGCCGAAAGCCTGATTGCGGATTTCGACTGGGCCAGGGTACCCAAAGAGGACATCCTGCTGCCCCCGGATCTTTTTTAATCCCAACGATACCCGTTTTTGCCTTTTCCCGGGCAAAGCGGGTATTTTTTATTGGCTTGCAGCCACCCTTTTAAAAGAGGGGCCTTCCGCTTTTCAGCAAACCTCACAAACTTTGTATCCTGCTTTGGTGACAAAGTTCCAAAGCAGAGGGCAAACCCGTTGACATTCCGCCTGGGCTATGGTATTTTGTATCACGTAGACACCCCCCTGGGGGTGGGGTGCAAGCGAACCGCTTTTCCGCTTGCTGCTCCGCCTGTCCGGGGTTTTCAAAAGGAGGTTACTATGGAACAATATTCCGTTACCGGCATGACCTGCAGTGCGTGCAGTGCTCATGTGGAAAAGGCGGTTAACGGCGTGCCCGGTGTAAAAAGCTGCACTGTGAGTCTTTTGACCAACAGTATGTCTGTGGATGCCGACGCCAGCGTTACCGCCGCCGACATTGTAAAGGCCGTGGAGGAAGCCGGCTACGGCGCCAAGCCCCAGAACGGTCAGGCCGCAGCTGCCGCCCCCGGCGAGGATATGCTGGCAGACACCACCACGCCCCGCATCCGCAAGCGGCTGATTGCGTCCCTTTGCTTTCTGATTCCGCTGATGTACGTCACCATGGGTCACATGGTGGGGCTGCATCTGCCCTCTTTTCTGGACGGGCCCGAAAACGCCGCCAGCTTTGCGCTGGTTCAGCTGATTCTGACCGTTCCGGTTCTGATTATCAACCAGAGCTTCTTTGTCAACGGCTTCCGCAGTATGCTGCACCGCTCGCCCACCATGGACGCGCTGGTGGCGCTGGGTTCCGGTGCATCGCTGGTGTACGGCATTTTTGCACTGTTCCAGATCAGCTGGGGTCTGGGCCACGGCGACATGGAACGGGTCATGACCTACCGCAATGATCTGTACTTTGAAGCTTCTGCCATGATTCTGACCCTGATCAGCGTGGGCAAAATGCTGGAAGCCCGCAGCAAGGGCAAAACCACCGACGCTCTGCGCAGTCTGATGCGTCTGGCTCCCAAAACCGCCACGCTGGTGCGGGACGGCGCACAGGTGGAGGTTCCCATTGAGGAAGTTCGCACCGACGATGTTTTTGTAGTGCGTCCCGGCGAGAGCATCCCCGTGGACGGTGTGGTTCTGGAGGGCGAAAGCGCCGTGAACGAGGCCGCCCTCACCGGTGAAAGCCTGCCGGTGGACAAGGCATCCGGCGACGGCGTTTCCGCCGCCACCATCAACCAGAGCGGATTCCTGACCTGCCGCGCCACCCGCGTGGGGCAGGACACCACCCTGAGCCAGATCATCCACATGGTGCAGGATGCCGCCGCCACCAAGGCCCCCATCGCCCAGATCGCCGACAAGGTGAGCGCCGTCTTTGTGCCCACCGTTATCACCATTGCCATCCTTGCAACCATTGGCTGGCTGCTGGCCGGTTACGATTTCAGCTTTGCGCTGGCCCGCGGCATCAGCGTGCTGGTCATCAGCTGCCCCTGCGCACTGGGTCTGGCCACGCCTGTGGCCATCATGGTGGGCAGCGGTCAGGGTGCCCGCAGCGGCATTCTGTTTAAAACCGCCGCCAGTCTGGAATCCACCGGCCGTGTGGACACCGTTGTACTGGACAAAACCGGCACTGTAACCGCCGGTGAACCCAAAGTCACCGACATTCTCACCGCCCCCGGCGTGAGCGAATCCGAGCTGCTGGGGCTGGCTGCCGGGCTGGAAGCCAAGAGTGAGCATCCTCTGGCCAAGGCCATTCTTGCCTATGCACAGGAGCAGAACCTGACCGTTACCCCCGCCGATGACTTCCAGGCTCTGCCGGGCCACGGTCTGCGGGGCACACTGGACGGCGCATCCGTCACCGGCGGCAACGCCGCCTTTGTGGGCGCATCCGGTCAGCTGGCTGAGGAAGGCCAGCGTCTGGCCGAAGAGGGCAAAACACCCCTTTACTTTGCCCGCGGCGATATGCTGCTGGGTCTGGTGGCTGTGGCCGATGTGGTCAAGCCCACCAGTGCACAGGCCATCCGCGAATTGCAGGGCATGGGCGTGCGCGTGGTCATGCTGACCGGCGATAACCGGCGCACCGCCGATGCCATCGGCCGTCAGGTGGGCGTGGACGAGGTGATTGCCGACGTTCTGCCCGCCGGCAAGGAAGCCGAAGTGCGCCGCCTGTCCAAAACCGGCCGCGTGGCCATGGTGGGCGACGGCATCAACGACGCACCCGCTCTGACCCGCGCCGATGTGGGCATTGCCATCGGGGCCGGTGCGGATGTGGCCATCGACGCCGCCGACGTGGTTCTGATGAAGAGCGATCTGCTGGATGTGCCTGCCGCCATCCGTCTGGGCCGGGGTGTGCTGAAGAACATCCACGAAAACCTGTTCTGGGCGTTCTTCTACAACTCCATCGGCATTCCTCTGGCAGCGGGTCTGCTGTTCCCCATCTGGGGCCTGAAGCTGAACCCGATGTTCGGCGCCGCTGCCATGAGCCTTTCCAGTTTCTGTGTGGTCACCAACGCCCTGCGGCTGAATCTGCTGGACGTTCACAGCACCAAACACGATCATAAACGCAAAAAGAAAGCTAAGAAAGAAGGAGCAACTACCATGACAAAGACTCTGAAAATTGAAGGCATGATGTGTATGCACTGCCAGGCCCATGTGGACAAGGCCCTGAACGCTCTGGAAGGCGTACAGGCCACCGTAAATCTGGAAGCCGGCACCGCCACCTGCGAGTGCCCCGCCGATTTTGACGTGGATCTGCTGACCAAGGCTGTCACCGAGGCCGGCTACACCGTAGTGGGTGTGGAATAATGCAGGCGGATTCTGCGCAAATTTCCCAGCTGCTTAAAACAGCCCGCGGCCAGCTGGACGGCGTGCTGCGCATGGTGGACGAGGACCGCTACTGTCTGGACATTGTGAATCAGATTATGGCGGCGCAGGCCATTTTGAAAAAAGCCAACCGGGAAATTTTGCGGGCGCATCTGGCCCACTGCGTCACCGACGCGGTGGAGGCCCAGAACGCCAATGAAAAAATTGCCGAAATGGTGGATCTGTTTGATAAAATGACCAAATAAACTCCGTCCACTTTGGCGTTAATTCCAAAGTTTTTTGGCAGAATGTACAAAACCCCCGGCACAGTTTTCACACTGTGCCGGGGGTTTTTGCATTGTGTTAACTGGTATGTACCATGCTGGGATAGATCTGCCGGAGCCGTTCGTCCGGGAAGCGCTCGTCCATCGCCTGCTGCCAGGCACTGGTGGCGGGCACGCCCTCGTACCGCTGCGCCATGCGCAGCACAGCGCCGCCGCTGACCAGACTGTTTACCAGCATAAAGGCTGCCAGCACCCAGGCCATGGTCACGCCCCAGCGATTGGCCAGATGACGCTGCACCCAGCCGGAAATGCGGGGATACAGCTCTTTGACCCACGCCAGACTGAGTACGCCCCAGAAGAAGCAGTACAGCAGGTTGATGCGTCCGTTCAGGTTAAAGGTAAGCTCGCTGTAATCCCAGCTTACCGTGCCGGTAACGGTTTCCTGAAGCCAGCTGCAAAAATACTCAAAGGTGCCGCCCAGAACAGCGCCGCCCACAAAAATCCAGCGGTCGTTTTTGCCCTGAAAATGCCGCAGGCACAGGGTCAGCAGCACCGCAGCGCTGCCGTAAATCAGGTTGAACGGGCCCCATACCAGACCGGTACGCTGCATATAATGACCGGTGCGCACAAACACAAAGATGGTTTCCACCACCACGCCCAGAAAGCAGCAGATAAAAAACACCCAGAACAGATTGAACCAGTTGATCCCGCGATTTACGCTGACCGCCGCAGCTTTGCCCCGCTGGCGCCGATTTTCCAAACGCGCCAGAGCTTTCTGCTCCCGGGCATTGATGCGCTCCAGCTTGCGCTGAAGATTCTGGCGCTTTCTCTCATAATGTTGGCGGATCTCTTCCATAGGGATACCCCTCCTTTTTCCTGATCAGCCCCGCAATGCGGTATTTTCCATGATATTTCAGTATACATCCCGCCCGCTTTGCAGTCCATGTCGAAACCAATCAATTTACACCTTTTGCTCTGCACTCTTTACGGATGGGCCCGAATCGTTTATGATATACTTCGTTTAACCATCCATATGTATAGCAAAGGAGTTCATTTATGCAGCCGTCCACCGTTTATTTTACCGACCTGCGCGCCCTGCCGGGCACCAACCTTTTAAAGAAACTGGAAAAGCTGATCCGCACCGCCGGCATTGGCCAAATCGACATGGAAAACAAATTTGTTGCCATCAAAATGCACTTTGGTGAGCCCGGCAACCTGACTTTTCTGCGCCCCAACTATGCAAAGGTTGTGGCCGACGTTGTAAAAAGTCTGGGCGGCATTCCCTTTCTGACCGACTGCAACACCCTGTATGCGGGCCGCCGCAAGCACGCACTGGAACACATTGAGGCCGCTTACGAAAACGGCTTTTCGCCCTTCTCCACCGGCTGCCAGATTCTGATCGGCGACGGCCTGAAGGGCACCGATGATGTGGAGGTTCCCATTCAGGGCGGCGAATACCTGAAATCCGCCAAGATCGGCCGGGCCATCATGGATGCGGATGTCTTTATCAGTTTGTCCCACTTTAAGGGCCACGAATCCACCGGATTCGGCGGTGCCATCAAAAACATCGGCATGGGCTGCGGCAGCCGTGCCGGTAAAATGGAACAGCACCACAGCGGCAAGCCCATGGTCAAAACCGAACGCTGCCGCGGCTGCGGCAGCTGCGCCAAGGACTGCGGTCAGGACGCCATCTCCTTTGATGAAAACCGCAAGGCTGTTATCAATCAGGACAAGTGCGTGGGCTGCGGCCGCTGCCTGGGCCGCTGCAACTTTGATGCCATCTACAACCCTGTCAGCAGCGCCAACGACGAACTGTGCTGCAAAATGGCCGAGTACGCCAAGGCTGTGGTGGATGGCCGCCCGCACTTCCACATCAGTCTGGTGATGGATATTTCTCCCTACTGCGACTGCCACGGCGAAAACGATGCGCCCATTCTGCCGGATATCGGTATGTTCGCCAGCTTTGACCCGGTGGCTCTGGATGAGGCCTGTGTGGATGCCTGTCTTGCACAGCAGCCCCTGCCCGGCAGCCTGCTGAGCGATCACATGGCCGATCCCCACTTCTGCGACCACGGCGATCACTTTGCCAACACCAGTCCCAACACCCACTGGCAGACCTGTCTGGAGCACGCCGAAAAAATCGGTCTGGGCACCCGCAGCTATGAGCTGAAGGTCATCCGATAACCTCTTAAAAACAGCAAAGAACAGCCGGAGAATACTTCTCCGGCTGTTCTTATTTTTTATGTTTTGAAAGCGCTGCTCCCGCCGGGCTGCCCGGCTTTTGCTTACAGCAGCTTTTTGCGCAGCTCTTCGGGGCTCTGGGCGCTGTACAGAACCGGCGGAATATCCAGCACGGTGCGGCAGCCGCTCTCGCCCTGCTGGGCCAGACGGTACACCGCACGGGCACAGGCCACCAGCATACTGCTGGTAAACTCGGGGTTCGAGTCCAGATCCAGATGGAACTCCACCACCTGATGATGCTCCTCTTGCCAGCCGGTCTTGCCGCTGCGGATTACACTGCCGCCGTGGGGCAGCTCCTTGTGATCCCGGTCCAGCTCTTCCTGGCTGATAAAGGTCACGGTGGTGTCATAGTCTGCAAAATAGGCGGGCATGGTCTTGATTTCCTGCTCGATGCGGGCCTTATCCGCGCCCGGCTTTGCCACCACAAAGCACTCACGGGTGTGCTTTTCCCGGGTGGTCAGCCGGGGCTGGCTGCCGCTGCGCACAGCTTCCAGCGCTGCGGGCACCGGAACCGTATACTGCCGGGCATCCGCTACGCCTTCAATGCGGCGGATGGCGTCGGAATGGCCCTGGCTGACACCGCGGCCCCAGAAGGTATAGGTTTCACCCTGGGGCAGCACGGCACCGGCATAGATGCGGGCCAGCGAGAACAGACCCGGGTCCCAGCCCACCGAAATGGCACCCACGGTGCCGGCGGCGCGGCAGACTTTGTCCACGTCTGCAAAGTGCTGCGGAATGCAGCTGTGATTGTCGTAGCTGTCCACCACGTTGAACCACTGGGCAAATTCAGGGGTCTGGGTGGGCAGGTCGGTGGCGGAACCGCCGCACAGGATCATCACGTCGATTTCGTCCTTGTGGTCGGCTGCGTCAGCTGCAAAATACACCGGCACACCGGCGGTGAGCGGTGTCACGGCCGACGGACCGCGGCGGCTGAACACCGCTGCCAGTTCCATGTCCGGATTCTGCCGCAGGGCGCACTCCACGCCGCGGCCCAGGTTGCCATACCCCATAATTCCGATACGAATGCTCATAATACTTTCCCTCTCTTTTTAACAATCAGGCGATCAGTTCAGCACCAGCTGCACGCCGCCCACAGCCAGCACCAACACGCCCAGGGCGATGCGATACCAGCCGAATACCTTGAAACTGTGCTTTTTTACATAATTCATCAAAAAGCCGATGGCCAGCAGGCTGACTGCAAATGCCACAATCATGCCCACCAGCAGCACACCGATTTCCATGCCGGTAAGCGCAGCACCGGCCGCAAAGAACTTGACCAGCTTCAGGCCGCTGGCTCCGAACATGACCGGAATGGCCAGATAAAAGGTAAACTGTGCAGCCAGCGGACGGCTGGCACCCAGCAGCAGGCCGCCGATGATGGTGGCGCCCGAACGGCTGGTGCCGGGAATCAGCGCAAGCACCTGCCACACGCCGATGATAAAGGCATCCTTATAGGTGAGCTGGCTCATTTTGGTGATGCGGGGCCGGCGCTCCTTATCCACCAGGAAGAACAGCAGACCATATACAATCAGCATGGCTGCAACCACCCAGTAATTGTACAGGTGCTCATCCATCCAGTCATCCAGCAGCAGACCCAGCACGGCGGCGGGCACGCAGGCCACCAGAATCCTGAACCACAGCGCCCAGACATTCTTTTTAATATAGTGCTGCTCACGCTTTGCACTGAAGGGCCACAGCTTATCAAAGTACAGCACCACCACGGCCAGGATGGCACCCAGCTGAATCACTACACGGAACATCTCCATAAAGGCATCGGACAGCTGAAAATGCACCAGCTGTTCCAGCAGAATCATATGGCCGGTACTGCTGACGGGCAGCCACTCGGTAATACCTTCCACAATGCCCATCAAGGCGGCTTTTAAGATTTCTATCATCTAAGGTTCTCCTCTCTGATCCGGCCCGCCGGGCGCTCTCTCCCGGCGGCAAAAATCATTCCTGCTTATTATAGCATAGTTCTCTGCGTTTCCAAGCGGTTCCTGCCTCACTTTACTTGCGTTTTCGCGCAGGGTGAGAGTATAATAGGATGATGCTTCCGTATGGAACGTTTTATTTGTATCATAATCATATACAGGAGGAACTTTTCCTATGAATATCCTGGTAGTAGGTTGCGGCCGCGTGGGCGCCAACCTGGTGCGCGAACTGGATGAGGCCGGTCACGATGTGGCCGTATTGGACGACGACGTGGACAGCTTGAAGCGGCTGTCTGAATTTGATGACTACGACTTTGCCGGCGTGGCTGTTGTGGGTGTTCCCATTGACGTGGACGTACTGCGCAAGGCCGGTCTGGAAACCTGCGATGCGGTGGCTGCCGTTACCGACAACGACAATATCAACATCATGGTGGCCCAGATTGCCCGGGACATTTTCCACGTACAGAAAGCTGTGGCCCGCGTTTCCGACCCCGGCCTGAACCGCACCTTCCGTGAGCAGTTCCAGCTGGATACCGTGTGCCCCACCGACCTGACTGTTCAGGCCGCCTTATCTGATCTGACGAGCGGAGGTACCCAGGCATGAGCGAACAGAATAAAAAAATGAACATCTGCATTGTGGGCGGCGGCAAGGTTGGTTTTTACATGGCCAAAACCCTGCTGGAGCACGGTCATCGTCCCACTGTCATTGAGTCCCAGCCGCATTTCTGCGAGCGTGTGGCCAATCGTCTGGATATTCCGGTGCTCTGCGGTGACGGCACCTCTCTGGAAGTTCTGGAAGCTGCCGGCTGCGGCGAATCCTCCACCCTGGTTGCTGTTACCGGCAACGACGAAACCAACCTGATTGCCTGCCAGCTGGCAAAAAAGGTGTTTGGCGTGAAAAAAACGGTGGCACGCGTCAACAACCCCAAAAATGCCCAGGTTCTGAAATCGCTGGGTGTGGATATTCCGGTTTCCAGCACGGACAATCTGGCCCGTCTGCTGGAGCGCGAGGTGGAAACCGCTGCCATTCAGCAGCTGCTGAGCCTGGCCGGCGGCACCGCCAGCCTGACCGAAATTCTGATTCCCGATGACTTTAAGTATCGCGGCCAGGAGCTGAAGGAAATTCAGATGCCCGCCGACACTGTGGTGATTTCGGTTACCCGCGACAACGAACTGATTGTTCCCCGCGGCAACACCACCCTGCTGCCCGGCGACCGCGTGCTGACCCTGGCCAAAGACACTGCCTTTCACACCCTTGCCACCGACTGGGGGCTTTAATCGCCCAACTCTAGGAGGCCTGACTCATGGATTTTAGGCTGCATCCCTGTGCCCCGCTGCTGCTCAGCTTCTGGCTGAGCTTGCCGGGACTGCTGTGCTGCCCATTTATCTTTTGGCAAAGCCAATACGCCGGTATTGTTTTTCTGCTCATATGGCTGGCGCTCTCTGTGCTGCTGGGCCAGGCTGTGGGCCGCACCCTGCGGGGCAGCGCCCGCGCCGGACAGCTGAACGTGAGCTGCGGTGTGCTGTTCAAGTGTACCTGGCGCCTTCCGCTGCGGTTCGTTACCGGCATCACCCGGCTGGAAAGCCCCCTGATGCATCTGTTTCACTGCTGTACGCTGATCATCCACACCAGCGGCCGCGTGCTGGTTCTGCCCGCTTTGAGCAACGCAGAAGCCATCCAGCTGAGCGCCCTGTTCCAGCGGGAGGCCGGCGCATGAGTGAATTTCGGCATTTTCATGTAATCTACTCGTTAAAATTCATACAGAAATCTCTGATCGTGTGCCTGATTCCTCTGGTCAAGGCCCTGTTGGACTTTGACCTGCCCAGCCTGTACACGGCCCTGATGCAGGAGCTTGCCCTTGCCATCACCCTGACGCTGGCCGCCTGGCTGGTCTGGCTGCGGGGCGGCTGGAAGCTGCAAAACGGCGCACTCACCCTGCGCACCGGAATTGTGCTGCATCGCACCCGCACCCTGACCCCCAGCCAGATTGCGGTGGTGGAGCTGCGCCGTACCGTGCTGCTGCGCCTTGTGGGAGCCACCCGGGTCACGGTCTATCTGGCCAAGGGCGCTTCACTGCCCAAGGCCACTTTTTATCTGTCCAAATCGCAGGCCGCTGCTCTGGCCGAGGATCTGATGCCTTCCGGCGGGGCCACCAGCTTTTTCCGGCCCACCGGCGCACAGCGGCTGAGCCTGGTGATGCTCAGCGCCAACCTGATGACCACTGCGGCGCTGGCCTGGTTCACCCTGCGCCAGACCCGCATGACGCTGGGCGAGGTTCTTCCCCGCAACTGGCAGATGACCTTCAGCAATGTGACCATGCAGAACCTGACCCTGCTGGAGCGGTTGGTGGAACACTTTCTGCCCGCGGGCATTGCTTGGCTTTTTACAGCCCTGCTGCTGCTCAGCTGCCTGAGCCTGGTGCGCAGTCTGCTGCGCACGGCCCGGTTCTCGGTATCCCGGCACGGCGGCGTCATTCTGTCCGAAGGCGGTCTGTTCTCCCTGCGCCAGACCCGCGTGCGCGCCGGCGCTGTCACGGTGTGCGATGTGCGCACCACCCTGGCCGCCCGCGTACTGCGGCGGTATCCGGTATATCTTTCGGCGGGCAGCTACAACGGCGGTGACATTCCGGTTCTGGTGTACGGCCACGGTCAGGAGCGGCTGCTGGAACAGCTGATGCCGGAGTTCCGCATTCCCCGCCCCGGCGATCATCCCGCCCGCACCAGCGGGCGCAGCATCCCTGCGTTTCTGGCCATTCCCGGCACCCTGCTGCTGTGCTCCTGGGTGCTGTTCTGTGTGGCGGGCTGGCGGCTGCCAACGCTTGCCCCTTTCTTTCTGCTGCTGACACTGGTTCTGCTGGTTCTGGTGTTCATCCACGCTCAGGCCTTTTTCATCGAGGACGCCTGGTGCGCTGAGAGCGGCGTTCTGACCGCACGCTATGTGCGGGGCTTTACCATGCACAGTGTGTGCGTATTCACCAAGGATGTTTCCTTTGGCACCTGGCAGACCCCCTTCAGTGAGGCCCGAGGCCGCTGTACTCTGCGTCTGCGGATGCCCTTTCACCGTCAGGTGCGGGTGCGCAGCATGACGCTGGTCTGCGCACAAAGGCTGCATCTGCCGCTGTAATCGGTTGTTTTTGGCCCCGACCTTTGTGTTCGGGGCCAATTTTATATCAAAGGAGTTTTTTTATGTTCCAATCCGTGATCTTTGATCTGGACGGCACTCTGCTGAACACCATCGACGATTTGGCCGATGCAGGCAACTGGGTGTGTGCCCAAAATGGCTGGCCCACCCACCCGGTGGATGCCTACAAGCACTTTGTAGGCAACGGCATTCCCAAGCTGGTAGAGCGCTTTACGCCGCCGGAGCACCGCTCGGAGGAAGTGCTGGCCCGCGCACTGGAGATGTTCAGCGCCCGCTATTCCGCCCATAAAGAGGACAAAACCGCACCCTATCCCGGCATTGCCGATGCCCTTGCCCGGCTGAAGGCCGCCGGTGTGCAGATGGGTGTGCTGAGCAATAAAGAGAACCGGCTGGCACAGCTGGTGGTAGAGCACTACTTCCCCGGCGTATTTGATTTTGTGCGCGGCGCGGTGGCAGGCTGTCCCACCAAGCCCGACCCCACCGGCTTGTACGCCCTGATGGAAAAGATGGGTGCAGACCCCGCAAGCACCCTGTTTGTCGGTGACAGCGATGTGGATGTATTCACCGGCAAGAACGGTCACCTGCCGGTATGCGGCGTTCTGTGGGGCTTCCGCGGCCGGCAGGAGCTGGAAGCCGCCGGTGCCGACTGGATTGCTGCCGATGCCGCCGCTCTGGCTGACCGCGCACTGGCCGGCTGATTGCTTTGCTGCGATAAAAAAAGCCCCGCCCGAAGGCTCTGTGTGAACCTTTTTTGGGCGGGGCTTTTTATCGGAATTTGTCTGCCGGAAAAAAGAAAGAACGGCAGGTTCCTTTTGCAGGAATCTGCCGTTCTTTTGGTGACCCGTCCGGGAATCGAACCCGGGTTACCGCCGTGAAAGGGCGATGTCTTGACCGCTTGACCAACGGGCCTTAAAAATACAGAGTTTTGCTAAAACAACAAGCTACTTCGTCCGCTATTGCGAACGCCCCCAAGTATCTTAGCGAAACTCTGTATATTTGGTAGCGGTAACTGGATTCGAACCGGTGACACTTCGGGTATGAACCGAATGCTCTAGCCAACTGAGCTATACCGCCATATACGTTCTCTCGCTGAATCAGCGCAGTACCTATTATATGCGATATAGGCCTTATTGTCAAGCATTCTCGGCATAAAATTTTAACATTTTTTAAAAAAATTCTTCTGCGCTTTGAATATCCTGTTTTGCGGGCTTTTATCCCCTGCCGGAAGGGCTTTTTAAAAAAGCGCCCCTTTCCCTGCGGGAAAGAGGCGCTGCGCAAAATCAATGAGCCGAAAAACTTAGTGCTTGGGCACCAGCTTTTCCTTGCCGCCCATGTAGGGCTGCAGAACCTTGGGGATCAGCACGGAGCCGTCGGCCTGCAGGTTGTTCTCCAGCAGGGCGATCAGCATACGGGGCGGAGCCACGCAGGTGTTGTTCAGGGTGTGAGCCAGGTAGTTCTTGCCGTCGGCACCCTTGATGCGGATCTTCAGGCGGCGGGCCTGTGCATCGCCCAGGTTGGAGCAGGAGCAAACCTCGAAGTACTTCTGCTGACGGGGGCTCCATGCCTCGATGTCGCAGCTCTTAACCTTCAGGTCGGCCAGGTCACCGGAGCAGCACTCCAGCTGACGCACGGGAATATCCAGGCTGCGGAACAGCTCTACGCTGTTCTTCCACAGCTTGTCGTACCATTCGGCGCTTTCCTCGGGACGGCAGACCACGATCATTTCCTGCTTCTCGAACTGGTGAATGCGGTATACGCCGCGCTCCTCGATGCCGTGAGCGCCCTTCTCCTTGCGGAAGCAGGGGCTGTAGCTGGTCAGGGTCTGGGGCAGCTGGTCCTCGGGGATGATCTGGTCAATGAACTTGCCGATCATGCTGTGCTCGCTGGTGCCGATCAGATACAGATCCTCACCCTCGATCTTGTACATCATGCTTTCCATATCGGCAAAGCTCATAACGCCTTCCACCACGTTGCCGTGGATCATAAAGGGAGGAATCACATAGGTGAAGCCCTTCTTGTCGATCATAAAGTCGCGGGCATAAGCCAGCACTGCTTCGTGCAGGCGGGCAATGTCGCCCTGCAGGTAGTAGAAACCGTTGCCGGCCACGCGGCGGGCAGCATCCAGGTCGATGCCGTCAAAGCGCTCCATGATATCGGTGTGATAGGGCACCTCGAAATCGGGCACGGCAGCCTCGCCGAAGCGCTGTACTTCCACGTTGGCGCTGTCATCGGGGCCGATGGGCACGCTGGGATCAATCATCTGGGGAATAACCATCATGATATGACGGATCTTCTCATCCAGCTCTGCTTCCTTGGCCTCCAGCTCCTTCAGGCGGTCGGCCTGAGCGGAAACCTGTGCCTTTACAGCTTCAGCCTCGGCAGCCTTGCTGGGGTCCTTCTTAGCCTGGCCCATCAGCATACCGATCTGCTTGGACAGACTGTTGCGCTGGGAGCGCAGAGTGTTGGCCTCGGTCTGAGCGGCACGGTTCTCGGCGTCCAGAGCAATCACTTCGTCCACCAGGGGCAGCTTGGAATCCTGGAATTTCTTGCGGATGTTTTCCTTGACGGCTTCGGGATTTTCCCGAACAAAGCGTAAATCTAACACAGGTAATTCTCTCCTTCATCCCATTTTGTTTATTATTTCTCGCAGTAACGTTATAAATTTGTTCTGCAAGGCGTATCTTTTTCTGCACCGGCAAACAGCGGCGCATCTTCGGCCTTTGGCCGGATCAGGTTTCTTCTTTTTTATACCGGCCCAGAAGATTTGCAAAGGCCGCCAGCTGTTCATCGGAATAAAAGTGCAGGGTCAGTGTGCCCTTGCCGCCCTTTTTGTAGGCCACCTTTACTTCGTTGCCAATGGCTTCGCGCAGACTCAGCTCCACTTCGCCCGCGAAACTGGGGCGCAGCTGCACCGGCTTGGGCTGAGGTGCCGGCCGTGCCAGCTTTTTGCACAGCGCTTCGGCCTGACGCACGTTCAAATCCCCGGCCACAATCAGGTCTGCCGCCTGCTGATGCAGCTCACTGGGCAGGCCCAGAATTGCCTTGGCATGGCCCATGGTCAGATGACCGGTTTTGAGCAGATCCAGCACCTCGTCCGGCAGGTTGAGCAGACGCAGACTGTTGGCCAGCGCACTGCGGCTTTTGCCCAGCTTTTCGGCGGCCTGCTCCTGTGTGAAGCTGCACCGTTCCATCAGCTGACGCACGCCCTGTGCTTCTTCCACCGGGTCCAGATCCTCACGCTGGAGGTTCTCGATCAAAGCCAGCTCCATGGCCTGCTCGTCGCTCACCTCTTTCACGATCACCGGCACCTGTGACAGGCCGGCCATCCGTGCGGCACGCCAGCGGCGCTCGCCCGCTATGATGCGGTAGATGCCATCTGTTCCGGAGCGCACCGCAATGGGCTGCAGCAGCCCGTGTTCCTGAATGCTGCGTGCCAGCTCGTCCAGACTTTCGGGCGTGAAGGTCTTGCGGGGCTGGTCGGGGTCCGGCTCGATTTCCCGCAGGGGAATCTCGGTTACCTGACCGCTCTCGGGGCTTTCGGCTGCGTCCTCAAACAGACTTTCCAGCCCGCGGCCCAGGCCGCCCTTTTTTGATCCCATGGAACAACTTCCTTTCCGGTTCTAGTTTCATTTGCTCCTGTCAGAAGCAATCGCTCGTTATATCGTATATTATTTGCGCTTGTTGTTTTTCAGCAGCTCTTTTGCCATATCACGGTAGGCCTCGGCGCCCTTGCTGCCCTTGTCATAAAAGTTGATGGGCATACCATAGCTGGGTGCTTCGGACAGGCGCACATTGCGGGGAACCGTGGTCTTGTACACCTTATCGCCAAAGAATTTTTTAACCTGATCCACCACTTGCAGGGTCAGATTCAGGCGGCCCGCATACATGGTGAAGACCACGCCCTCAATTTCCAGATAGCGATTGTACTTTTTGCGCACGGTCTTTACGGTGCTCATCAGTTCGCTCAGGCCCTCCAGCGCATAATACTCGCACTGAATGGGAATCAGCACCGAATCGCTGGCGCACAGGCTGTTCAGGGTGAGCAGATCCAGACTGGGCGGGCAGTCGATGAAAATAAAATCGTACTGCTCCACCACCGGTGCCAGCGCATCCCGCAGACGGCTTTCGCGGCGGTCCAGCATGACAAGCTCAATACCGGCACCTGCCAGCTGTGTATTGCTGGGAATCACATCCACGCCGAACTCGGTGTGAATGGCGGCCTCCTTGGCGCTTACTTCGCCCAGAAGCAGCTCATAGGTGCCCTTTTCCACCGACCGCTTGCTGATGCCGTAGCCGCTGGTTGTATTGCCCTGGGGGTCCAGATCCACCAGGAGTACCTTCTTTTTCTTTTCCGCCACGCAGGCTGCCAGGTTCACGGCTGTGGTGGTTTTGCCCACGCCGCCCTTCTGATTGGCCACGGCGATTACTTTACCCATGGTGTTTCTCCCCTCTTTTTTACATACAATCCCCCTGAGTGGGGCTTATTCGTTATTATAGCATAGAACAAAAACTTTTTAAACCGCTCGCTGACTGGATTTTACCCCTTTCAACTGCTTTTCAGCGCATTTTACTCGTTCCGCGCACACAACAATGTTCCACGTGGAACATTGTTGTAAAAATATGCCGCTGCACCTTTTTTGCAAGGCACAGCGGCATTGATTTTTTTCAGCAGCTCTTTTCAAAGGGTTTTGGCCGCACGGTTCCGTTTTGCAGCATACAAACCGGGCCGTACAGCTGCTCCAGCAGCGGCCCCTGCACCAGCTGCTGCGCCGGGCCCTGCGCAAGCACTCTGCCATCCTGCAAGCACAGTGCCTCATCACAGTACCACAGCAGATGGTTGGGGTCGTGGGTACACACCAGAATGGTGCGTCCCCCATCCCGCAGTCTGCACAGGGTGTTCCACACCAACAGCTGATTTTTGAAGTCCAGCGCACTGGTGGGCTCGTCCAGCACCAGAAGAGGTGCATCCTGACACAGTGCCCGGGCAATGAGCACCAGCTGACGCTGACCGCCGGACAGCTGCGTATACGGCCGCTGGGCAAGCTCCTGCACGCCCACTTCGGTCATGGCATCCATGGCGGCCTGACGGTCTGCCGCCCGCGGCCCGGACAGTCCGCCCAAATGGGGTGTGCGGCCCATGAGCACCACTTCCTGCGCCGTAAAGGGAAATCCGGTGCGGTGCTCCTGGGGCACATAGCCCACCAGCTTTGCCCGCTGGCGGGGTGTGAGCGTGTGCAGCTGCCGGCCGAACACTTCTACCCCCTGCACCGGCAGCAGACCCACCACGCATTTCAGCAGCGTGGATTTGCCGCAGCCGTTGGGGCCAAACAGGGCGTGCAGCTTTCCCTGCCGGAATCCGGCGCTCACATCCTTGAGTACGGCATCCCCGGTATAGGCAAAATTGAGATGGGTCAGGGTAACAGCTTCGCTCATTCAAACACCACCTGTCGATTTTTTCGCAGCAGATACACAATGTAAGGCGCCCCCAGCAGCGACGTGAGGATGCTTACCGGCAGCTCGCCCATCACCAGCGTGCGGGCCAGCGTATCGCACAGCACCAGAAATCCGCCGCCCAGAAATGCGGACAGGGGCAGAAGATACCGGTGATCCGGGCCCAGCAGCATTCGGGCCATATGGGGCATCATCAAACCCACCCAGCTGATAATGCCCACCTGAGAAACGCACAGCGCTGTGACCAGCGTTGCCAGACCCAGCAGCAGAAATTTCAGCCGGCCCACTGCAAGGCCCATGCTTTTGGCTTCGCTCTCCCCCATGGAGAGCACATTCAGCTGCCAGCCCATGGCCCGGAAGGCCACCAGACTCAGCAGCACCACCGGGGCCACAACCGCCACCTTGTTCCAGCTGGCGGTGTGAAAGCCGCCCATCAGCCAGAAGGTGATCTCCCGCAGGGCACCGTCATCCGCCAGATATTTCAGCAGATTGAGCACCGCGGTGAACACGCTGGATATTACCGTGCCCGCCAAAATCAGATTGACCAGCGGAGTTTGGTGATCCACGGTGGCGATGCAGCTGGCCAGAACCATGGCCAGCACCGCAAATGCAAAGGCCATCAGGCTGCCGGAGAGCCACCCGGCCGATGCAAGGATTCCCTTGCCCGCCAGCACAATGGCCAGAGCCGCACCGCAGGCAGCGCCGCTGGACACACCCAGAATGTAGGGTTCCACCAGAGGATTGCGGAAAACGCCCTGAAATACGCCGCCGGAAAGGGCCAGGCCCATACCGCACAGGGCTGCCAGCAGCACACGGGGCAAGCGCACGGTGCAGACCACCGTTGTGACGGTGGGGTCCTGAGGCGGCTGCGCAAGGCCCATGGGAGCGGCCAGAGCCTGCCAGACCTGCCCGACCGTGAGCGCATAGCTGCCCCGGGTTACGGCCCACAGCATCAGCGCCAGACACAGCGCCGCAGCCAGAGCAATCAGGCCCCGCTTGCCCTTTTCCTCCTTGACCAGACATCCGTTTTCCCGGATCATGGGCGCACCTCCTGCACCGGCTGCCATTCCAGCCGCACGTAATGGGTTTGATCGCAGAAGCGCCAGCCCCCATTGGGCAGCGGCCGGTAATGGTTTCGGATGTACTCCTGCAAAACGGGCTCGAAGCCCTCGCCGATGCCCAGCCGTCCCTGCAAATTGAGTACGGCTGCCTGCATCGAGGGGTAATCATAGCTGAACTCTGTGTCTGTCAGGGGAATCACCCGGGGCGAAAAGCCCAGCTGACACAAAGCACCATAGAGCAAATCGCTCTTGGGCTGGGGGCAGAATTGCCGCCCCACCGTAACCGGAAGCAGATCCACCTTGAGCTTTTCCCAGGTGGCAAGGCCGCTGAACCAGTAAAGAATCACCTTTTTGCGGGCCAGCGCATTCATCTTGCGCAGCGCCGGGCCGATATCGGGCATATTCAGCGAATAGGACGCGATTACATAGTCATGCACTCCCACCTGATCGGGATCGGCATCCTCCCAGCGGGCGGGCAGAACGCGGATGTTCTCTGCCCCCTCCTGCCGGATATGCTGTTCCAACAGGCTGCGCATTCCCGCCGAAGGCTCCACAGCCGTGATGCTTCCAACCAGCGGTGCCAGCGGCAGGGCCAGCGTTCCCGGCCCGGGGCCGATATCCAGCACGGACGCATCCGCTTCAAAGCCAAATTCCTGCGCCCGGCGCTGACCATCCAGCCGAATGGGCAGTGAATCATCGTAGCGGGACGCATTGCCGGGGTCATCGTAATAGCCGGGCTGTTTTTTGGGGCAGCCGTGCGCAAGCTCAAACTGTTCTTTCCATAGAGTGCAATAATCCATGATCTGTGTGTTCCTTTCGGCTGAATTGTTCCACGTGGAACATTGGGGAATCCAATCAGAAATCTGCTTCGTCCATCCAGTCCAGCTGCTGTACTTCCTTCAGATGCTGGGCCTGTTCTTCATCAAGACCATAGAGCTGGCTGTGATACTCATTGAGCCACCGGCCCACCTGAATATCGCTGAACTGCTCCGGATAGGCACTTTTTGCGGCAATCAGCAGCACGGTGGGCAGCTCCAGGCGGAAATCGCCCCACCAGGTAAGCAGGCCCAGACTGGTAACGCGGTCATTCTGCACGGCGGGCAGGCTGCTCAGAACCGCGTATTCCGGCTGCTTGAGGATGTCCGGATGCGGACGCACCGAGTTTGTGCACAGGATCATGACATCGGGATTCAGTGCCAGAATCTGCTCGGCGCTCATCTTTTCGCTGCCGTGCTCTGTATATGCGTTGCGAATGTGGGCCACCTCTGTGCTGAACTTGGCATCGCCGAAGTCCTGTCCCCACACATTGCCCACGGCATCCTTGTTCGTCAGGCCGATGTACATTACCGCAGGCTTTTCCTCGTCCGGAATATCACGGGTGCGCTCGTCAATCAGGTCCAGGGTCTTTTTCATCTGATCCACGATTGCTTTGGCCTTTTCTTCCTGTCCGAACACCTGACCCAGCAGTTCCACGCCCTCATACTGGGCTTCCAGACTCACCGGATTGTACACGCCGGGGCCGTTGACCACCACCAGCGGGATATGGAACTCCTCCTCAATGCGCTGGATGGCCTGTGCGGTCACATCGCTGTCCTTGATGTATTCGGAGTTGCGCAGAATCACCAGATCCGGTTTTGCGGCTGCCAGTGCTTCAAAATCCACAGCGTCTGTGGGGTATCCCAGCTGGGGCAGATCCAGCAGCTGAGGGCACAGGGTCAGGCTGTCCCGCTCTTCGGCCATGGACGTGGCCTGCACCAGACCGCCGCTGGCCACAATCCGGTCGCTGACACCCAGAGCCGTCATGGTCTGGGTCACAAAGCCCTTGTCGAAAATAGCCACACGCTGCGGGTCGGCCGGAATGGTTACGGTTTTGCCGCGCATATCCGTTACAGTGCGGGTTGCAGAATCCGTCACTTCGGAAACCGACTCTTCCTGCGCCGGCGGCGTGGCCGAACCACAGGCCACAAAGGTCAGGCACAGGCAGAGCGCCAGCACCAGAGACACAGCGCGTTTTGTTTTTTTCATGGTACAATCCATCCTTTCATCGCCGTTCCCCTTGTGTTTCAGCACGCAGGAAGCGGCAAAAAAATAAAGCAAACGAACGCTCTCCCTTCGTGGCAGAACGCACTTTGCTTTTTGTATCAGAGGAATTTTAAGTTTTGAGTTTTGAGTTTCTGATGGGACGGCCGCTGCTTGTGCAAACGGCACGCCCCGTTCGCCGGACTTCTGCCGGCAGGACGCAATGCTGCTGCCCTCTCCCGGCTTCGTGCCGGTGAGATACCTTTATTATATAAGGCCGCTCTGCGCTTGTAAACCCTGCCGGCACAAAAATGTTCCACGTGGAACAAAAAGGCCCAAAGGCTCCCCGCAACCACGGGAAATCATCCTTTGGGCCATGTTAAGGGTTATTTTGCTGCGGTTGGAATGCGCACGGTGTATTCGATGTAACCTTCGCCTTCCCGCCGCTGGCTGCTGGCCGGAACGCCTGCGTCCACCATCAGGCGCACCGCCCGATTGATGGTGTTCACAAACAATCGCACATCCCGCACCATGGGCACGGCACGCCGATGGGGCTTTTGCTTGCCGGCAAGCAGCTTTTCCACATACTGATCTGCCTGCCGGGCTGTCATCTGGGCGGCGGCCATCTGGGCCAGAGCCGGTGTGCGCTGTTCCGGACAAAGCCGCAGCACGGCACGGGCATGGCGCTCTGTCAGGCCGCTGGTCAGCACAAACTGCTGCTGCTCGGGGGTAAGCGACAGCAATCGAAGCTTGTTATTCAAGGTGGGCTGTGCCATGCCCAGACGCTGCGACGCTTCCTGTTGGGTGCAGTTCCACAGCTCCAGCAGTTCCCGAATCCCCCGCGCCTGATCGAAGGGGTTCAGATCCCGGCGCTGGATGTTTTCCAACAGGCCCAGAGCCGCCGTTTCCTGATCGTCGTACTCACTCAGGATTGCCGGAACCTCGGTCAGCCCGGCCAGCCGACAGGCGCGCAGTCTGCGCTCGCCCGCCACCAGCTGATACTGTCCGGATGCCGCCGCCCGCACGGTGATGGGCTGCAACAAACCGTTTTGCAGAATGCTTACCGCCAATCGGGCCAATTCCTGTTCATCAAACTGCGTTCGCGCCTGATAGGGCGAAGGTTCCACCGAATCAATGGGCAGCAGCACCACCTTTCCGGCAGTTTTGGGGCGATTATGAAACATGGGGCACCTCCTTTTTTGAGCCTTTGTGTTTTTCACATTTCAACGGTTTTCACATTTAAAACTGCATCCGGGTGCTTTGCTGTAATGGTTGGCGGCCGGGGGCCTGCTTTTCGCCGCATGGGCTGCCGCATAAGCCGCTTTTGCCTTTCACGGGCGGTGCATAAAAAATCCCCTGCGGAATCTGCACCGGACAAGGCGGACAGCTCTTTGAGCACTTTTCCGCCCCCAGCATCAGCTTACCACAGGGGAAGATTATTTTCCAGTTATTTCCATTTACAAAATTCGACGATTCTCTGTTTATTTTAGCGGAGCTTTTGCAATCTTTCCGCCGTTTCGGGGGTATTGGGGCGGAGTTTGCGAAATCTTTTTGCACAAAATCAGGCTGCGCTCATCGCCGTGGGGCAGCGCAAAGGTGCGGCTCTCCACCAGCTGGCCGCCCAGCTTGCGAATGGCAGGCTTGGCACAGGCCAGTTCGTTTTCTGCGTTGGCGGCCTTCATGGCAATGAATACGCCCCCCTCTTTGACCAGAGGCAGACAGTATTCCGCCAGCACGTTCAGGGCCGCCACCGCACGGGCACTGGCCACATCGAACTGCTCACGCCACACCTTGCGGGCGGCTTCTTCGGCGCGCTCTTTTGCAAATTCCACGCCATGCAGACCCAGCTCGGCACAGGCGTACTTCAAAAACTCCACACGCTTGCCGGTGGGCTCCATCAGTGTCAGCTGCAATTCCGGCTTGTAGATCTTGGCTACAATGCCCGGAAAGCCTGCGCCGGTTCCCACATCCACCATGCGGCCCTGCACTTCGGGCTGACTGGCAAACAGCAGGCTGTCCACAAAATGCTTGTCCTCAATGCCTTCCGGGTCGGTGATGGCGGTCAGATTTACCTTTTCGTTGTACTCCACCAGCACCTGCGCATAACGGTCCAGCAAAGCTGCCTGCTCCTGCGTGAGCGGAATGTTCAGGGCGGCACATTTTTCAATCAAACGGTTCCGGTCGATCATGTTCAGTCCTCCTTGGGGTCATGTTGGGGGGCATGAAGGCCCGCAGCCTTCAGGGCGATGGCCAGCACCGCCATATCACTGGGCGAAACGCCGGGAATGCGGCCTGCCTGACCCAGATTGCGGGGACGAATCTTAGCCAGCTTTTCCCGGGCTTCCAAGCGCAGGCCGTCCAGCGGGGCATAGTCAAAGTCCTGCGGAATCGGGGTCTTTTCCTGACGCTCCACCTCACGGATGCTGCGCTCCTGCCGGGCAATATAACCGGCATACTGCAATTCGGTTTCAATGCGGCCTGCCATGCGGGAGTCAATCCCCTCGCCCCGGCCGATCACCCTGGCCAGCAGATCATAGCTCACATCCGGGCGGCGCAGCAGCTCCAGCGCGGTACCGCCGTTGGCAATGGGCTTTGCATCTGCGGGCAGCATTGCGTTCAGATCTGCCGCCTTTACGCGGGTGGTGCTCAGCCGTTCCAGTTCGGCAGCCTTCAGCTGCTGGCTGTGCTCATACCGTGCCCAGCGGTCATCGTCCACCAGACCCCACTCCCGGCCGATGGGGGTCAGGCGCTGGTCTGCGTTATCCTGCCGCAGGGTCAGGCGATACTCACTGCGGCTGGTCATCATGCGGTAGGGGTCCATGACGCCCTTGGTCACCAGATCATCCACCAAAGTGCCCAGATAACTGGTATGCCGGGCCAGCACCAGCTGCTCCTGACCCAGTGCCTTGCAGGCCGCATTCAAACCGGCCAGCAGACCCTGCGCAGCGGCTTCCTCGTAGCCGCTGGTGCCGTTGAACTGACCTGCACCGTACAAACCCTGCACGGCCTTGCACTCCAGCGTGGGATACAGGGCGGTGGGGTCGATGCAGTCATACTCGATGGCATAGGCTGGGCGCATGATTTCAATGTGCTCAAAGCCCTTGATGCTGCGGTACATGGCAATCTGCACATCCTCGGGCAGACTGCTGGAAAGGCCTTGCAGATACATCTCCTCGGTGTTTTCGCCGCAGGGCTCCACAAACACCTGATGGTGATCCTTATCGGCAAAGCGCACCACCTTGTCCTCAATGCTGGGGCAGTACCGGGGGCCGATGCCCTGAATATCCCCGCCGTACAGCGGCGAGCGGTGCAGGTTGGCGCGGATGATGTCATGGGTGGTCTGATTGGTGAACGCAATGTAGCAGTCCACCTTATTATGCATGGGGGTGTCCGTGAGGAAGCTGAAGGGCTGAAGCTCTTCGTCCGGATCGCCGGGCTGACGGGTCAGCTGACTGAAATCAATGCTGCGGCGATGCACACGGGCCGGGGTTCCGGTTTTGAAGCGGCGCAGCGGCAGACCGCATTCCTTCAGGCTCTGGGTGAGCAGGTCGGCAGCGTGCTGACCGTCCGGGCCGCTGTGGAAATTGGCATCGCCCACAAAGATTTTGCCGCCCAGATTGGTACCGGTGGCAAGCACCACGCAGCGGGCGCCGTAGTAGCCGTTCAGGTGCGTGTACACGCCTTTGACCTGACCGTCCTGCACATCAATGCCGGTGATCTCGGCCTGGTGAATGTCCAGACCCGGGGTCATTTCCAGCGCGTGCTTCATGTACATATGATACGCCTTGCGGTCGGTCTGGACACGCAGGCTGTGCACAGCCGGGCCCTTGCCCCGGTTGAGCATTCGGCTTTGCAAAAAGGTGGCGTCGGCAGCAATGCCCATCAGGCCGCCCAGAGCATCCACCTCCCGCACCAGGTGGCCCTTGGCGGTACCGCCGATGCTGGGGTTACAGGGCATATTGCCGATGCTGTCCAGGCTCATGGTGAACAGGGCGGCCTTCACTCCCTTTTTGGCTGCGGCATGGGCAGCTTCAATGCCCGCATGGCCTGCGCCAATCACGATGACGTCATAATCTCCCAAGTGATTCAATGCTGGTTCCTCTTTCTACTGAAAGTATGTTTTTGTTATTCTATACTGTTAGTTGTTTATTTGTAATCCTCGCACATCCCCTGAATCAGGGCTGACGCAAGGCCGTATATTACATTTAGTACTTTTTATGATTTGTGTACTGTTTGGATTTCAGTTGTCGTTTTTGACTCTCCTAAGCGTCTGTATATTTTTATATAGAATATACAGATTGTTTATATGCTGCAACTAATTATCGCTGTTTCGTTGTTTTATTTTCGTGAGATTCCCGTTTTTCCGACGTTGCTCACGTGCATTTCAGCGTGCAGACGGCTCTGCGGCAGCGCAAAGCAGCCCCGGTCACGGCCGACAGCTCACAATTCAGGCAAATTCAGGGGTTCCTCCCGGTCATGGGGATGAATCAGGAACATGGGCATTTCCGGCGGACAGAACAGCCGCAGCGGCAGGGCGGATTCGCCCAGACCCGCACTCACATACAGGGTTGCACCCCGCACATGGAAAAAGCCGTGGAAGAGATCGCCCGTGTAATCCGGCATCCAGAAGCGCTCTACCTTGGGCAGATGGATCTGACCGCCGTGCGTATGCCCGGCCAGAATCAGGTCGGCTGTTCCGGGCGGCACAAAGCGGGCTGCCACCGGTTCATGCACCAGCAGCAGTTTAAACCCGGGTTTATTTTTGAGCTGTTTTAAAAAGCCGGTGCGGGTCAGGCCGTACTCCATATCGTCCAGGCCGATGATATGAAAGGGTTCACCCCATGGAGTTTTGATGCTCAGCCACTCATTGTAAAGAAAGCGGAAGCCCCCGGCCTCCAGCATATTCACCACCTGCTTGCCATCGCCCCGCAGGTCGTGATTTCCCCGAACCGCATACTTGCCCAGAGGGGCCTGAATCCGGCTCAGCACCCGGCCGATGGCCTGTGCCTGCGGCATGGGTGTGCCCCAGCGCAGAAAGTCGCCGGTGAATACCACGATGTCCGGTTTTTGGGAATTGATCTGCCGCACCAGCGCCGCCAGATGACTGATCCGGGTGTTCACGTGCAAGTGCATATCGGTGAGGTGCAGCACCCGAAGTGTGCTGCCGCCGGTCTTGCTGCCCAGATGAAACTGCGGCACCGATGCCACCTTATAGCTGCTCATTGCCATGCCTTCTTTTTTTGTATGATGTAAAACGCCGGATCACTTACCCACGCAGAAGGTATCGAACACAGCGTCGATTGCTGCCTCGCTGGCGCTTTCGCCGGTCAGCTCATACAGGGCGGTGAGGGCGTCCTCGGTGCACACGCCCACCGCATCCAGACCAAAGCCGCCATCCAGTGCATCCAGCGCTTCGGCCAGTGCCTTCCGGGCATTCAGCGCTGCCGCGTACTGCCGCTCGCTGACCAGCGCCGCTGCATTGGGGTCCAGAGCGGCAACGCCCAGCACTTCCTCAATGGCGTCTGTCAGAACCTCCCGATGGGCCGGGTCGGTGGCACTCAGCTCCACCGTTTTGCAAAAGCCGTCCGCAATGGCCTTGGGATCAAATGCCCGGGGCAGATCGGTTTTATTCAAAATTGCAATGGCGGTGCGGCCCGCGCACTTTTGGGCCAGGTCCAGATCCTCCTGGGTCACCGGACGGCTGGCATCAAACACCGCCAGCACCAGCCCTGCCTGCTCCAGCTGAGCATAGCTGCGGCGAATGCCCTCGGCTTCCACCACATCGCCGGTGTCCCGCAGACCTGCGGTGTCCGCCAGCTCCAAGCGAATGCCCCGCTCGCCCACCATCACGGCCTGCTCCACCACATCCCGGGTGGTGCCGGCAATGGGGGTGACAATGGCTCGCTCAAACCCTGCCATCAGATTCAGCAGCGTACTTTTGCCCACGTTGGGGCTGCCCACAATGGCTGCCTTCACGCCCCGCTGCAATACAGCGCCTGCGCCGTATTCCCGGATCATGCGATCCAGCCGGGCGCGGCCCTCCTCCAGCGTGGTGCGCAGCACCACAGGCGAAAGCTCGGGAACGTCCTCTTCGGGAAAATCCACCCAGGCATCAATGTGGGCCAGCAGAGCGGTGAGCTGCTGCTCAATGGCCCCCACCTCTTTGGCAAGGGCGCCTTCCATAGCCGCCGAAGCCAGCGCCGCGCCCTGACGGCCCGCCGCCGAGATCACGCCCATCACGGCTTCGGCCTGCGTCAGACCGATACGCCCGTTCAAAAATGCACGTTTTGTAAATTCGCCCGCGCCCGCAGGCACTGCACCTGCTTCATAGCAGGCCGCCAGCAGCTCGCCGGACACGGCACTGCCGCCGTGGCAGCTCAGTTCCACCACGTCCTCACCGGTGTAGCTTTTGGGGCCGCGAAAACACAGGGCAATGGTCTGGTCGCAGGAACGGCCCTGCCGCCAGAAATGCCCGAACAGTGCTGTATATCCCTTTGCCTCTTCCAGCTTTTTGCCGGAATCCATGGGCTTAAAAACCCGTGCCGCAATTTCGTATGCGCTGGGGCCGGAAATGCGCACCACGGCAATGCCGCCCGCGCCGGGCGGTGTTGCAAGGGCGCAGATGGTTTGTGTCATGGATAAAGCCTCCCTTTTGCGCCCGAACTGCTGTGGCGCGTAACCTTCTTCCAATCTTTATATTATATCACAGATCTGTATAAAAAAGAAAAACTGGCTTTTGAAATGTTGTCGGTTTTCGCCCGGCCCGGCCAGAATATTACAATGGTTTACATAAGAGTAAAGGAATGATGCAAATACTTGAAAATTTATTTCATTAGTGATAGGCTAAAAGATGGTGAATTTGTTACAGAACGTTAAGTGTAACGTAAAAGTGCAAAGTAATTTAATTGGGAGGTAAATCTTTATTATGTTTCGTATGATGATTGAAAAGCTGAAAAAGCACCCGAAGCGCATCGTCTTCACCGAGGGCAGCGACCCTCGTATCCTGGAGGCAAGCGCACGTCTGCTGTCCGGCACTTTCCTGACCCCCGTTCTGGTGGGCAACAAGGAAGAGGTTCTGGCTGCCGCAGAGCGTGAGGGCTTCAACATCCGCGGCGCTGAAATTGTGGACCCCGAAACTTATCCCCGTTTTGACGAAATGGTTGACAAGATGGTTGAGCTGCGCAAGGGCAAAATGACTCCTGAGCAGTGCCGCGAACTGCTGCACCAGGGCAACTACTTCGGCACCATGCTGGTGAAGATGGGCGATGCTGACTGCCTGCTGGGCGGCGCTACCTACTCCACCGCTGACACCGTGCGTCCCGCTCTGCAGATTATCAAGACGAAGCCCGGCAACAGCATCGTTTCCAGCTGCTTCATCCTGGTTCGTGACAGCGCTACCGGTGAGAACGAAGTTCTGGCCATGGGCGACTGCGCCATCAACATCGAGCCTTCTGAGGACGATCTGGTTGAGATCGCTTACGAAGTTGCCCGCTGCGCCCGCGTGTTCGGCGTTGATCCCAAGGTTGCAATGCTGTCCTACTCCACCCACGGTTCCGGCAAGGGCCCCGTTGTGGACAAGATGCGCAATGCTACCGATAAGATTCTGGCCGGCGCTCCTGACTTTGAAGTTGACGGCGAGCTGCAGTTCGACGCTGCTGTTGACCAGCGCGTTGCTACCACCAAGTGCCCCGACTCCAAGGTTGCAGGTCACGCAAACACCTTCATCTTCCCCGATATCTCCAGCGGCAACATCGGCTACAAGATCGCTCAGCGTCTGGGTCACTTCGACGCTTACGGCCCCATCCTGCTGGGCCTGAACGCTCCCATCAACGACCTGTCCCGCGGCTGCAACGCCCTGGAAGTTTATTCCATGGCCATCATCACCGCTGCTCTGAGCTGATAAAAACATTCGCTTTTTAAAGCCATGGCTGTAATTTGCCAAAGCCCTGCGCCGTCTGCGGCGTTCTGAATTGGGCGGCGGCAGCGCCCGGCACAAGGCCGGGCGCATGACAGCGATGCAAGACAACACTGCTTCGTTTCATATTCCCTGAACATTTGCTTCAGGGGCTATTATCATCGCTGTCCTAAGCTGATTGGACCATCAGCATCCCTGCCCTCTGGCTCTCGAAGCCGGGGGGCTTTTTTATATAGATAGGATGAATTTTTGTTGAAAAGGAAGAGGTATTTTATGAAAAAAGTCATTCTTGGTATCCTGCTGTTCATCGTAAGCATTTGCATGTACAAAATGGGTTCTGCACTGGTCGGCGTTCCGGTTGGTCTGATCCTGCTCACTATGCTGTACGTTGCCATGCAGTTCAGCGGTGTTGCATTCACCGTGGGGGGCATTATCGATATGAAGTATAATCGATAACCCTTTATATTATCTTGCATAATTGAGGATGCGCCGTTTCTCCTGCCATTGGAGAAAGGGCGTTTTTTGTTGCTGCTTTTCCATTGCAGGATGGGCCCGGCGCGGTGTGTGCCGCGCCAAGGCAGTGCCGGAACGGCAGCGCCATATTGATACGCCCGGAACCGTGTGAGTGTCTGTTTTCGCTTTTGGGCCGGCTCCACCGTGGCCGCCCGTATGATACGCCGGGAGCCGTGTGAGTGCTTCTCCGTAATTGTGCAATGCCGGGCCCGGCCCATAACAGTAGGTTTTTTCGTGCGATACGCCCGGCGCCGTGTATGCAGTGTCGATGTGTCCTTCTGCTCTCCGCTTTGCCGGGACGGTCAGGGCACGCCCGGGACCGTGTGCCCGCTTGCAGTGCAGCCCCCGCCCCGCCGTCTGAACCCTGTGCGCACCCTTTTAAGGCACATTCCCATACGCTGCAAGCAAAAAGCGGCACTTCCTTTCCCATGAAAAGAAGTGCCGCTTTTTCTGTTTTTTCAGGCTTGCCCGTCCATTCAGGCTGTTTCGCCCAGCTTGACAAGCAGGGTGCCGTGATACATCTGCATACAATCCTCTGCCGGGTAGCAGGGCATCCTCCGGGCCTGCTCACAGGTCTGGGCCGCTTCCCATCCGGTTTCATCCAGCAGCACCGGTGCCCGCAGCATATATTTAAAATATGCCCGGATAAATTTGGGCTCGCTGTTGGGGATTACCGGCAGATTCAGGCCCGTCATCTGCTGAAGCGGTGCAAGGCTTTCAAGCTGCTCAATCTGGGTATCCGGACAGCCGATAAAAATAACCGGCGTTTCCTGCGGAATATAGTCGGGCTGCATTTCCATGCGTGTGAGCACCCGATTATAAAAGCCCATGGTGGCCCGCGATTCCATTTCCCGGTTCAGATGAATGAGATTTGACACCTGAACGTTATCCAGCAAAATCACCAGCAGGGCCAGCATCGGCACCAGCCTTACCCCCTTTTGGATGCGGGGGCGCAGCCGGGCTTGGTACCGCGGAATCAGCCACTGAACCAGCAGCAGTGCAAAGGGATAAATCAGCCAGATGGCATAGTACATCAGGCCGTGGCTGACCCCATGAGCCAGCACGTGCGCCGCGTTCATGGCAAGCGGCAGGCTCAGTGCCAGGAAAAACAGCAGAACTTTTTCCCGCACGCGGATTTTCCGATCCAGAACCGCGCAGAACAGCACCGCCGCTGCCGTCAGTAGCAGCAGAATGCGGGGCAGCCGCCCAATCTTGAGCCAGGTATAGGCAGTGGGCAGGCAGACCATGGTCTTGCAGGACAGAATCCAGCCCGAGATCAGATCGGCCGCCAGATCGCCGATGGATGCTCCGCCCCGCAGCAGGCTGTTAACCGAGTTTCCGGCCATCACCAGCTGCTGACCGCTGATGCAAAGGGCCAGTTTCACCTCTGCCAGATAGACAACGGCACCGCCCAGCATCATTGCCAGGGCAATAAAGCCCCGCCGAAGAATGGACGCACTGTGTTCCCCATGGAGCAAATCCAGAATCAGGATCATCAGCACCAGAGCCATGGCCACTGCGGAATAGCTTTGATAAATGGACAGGCCGGCCCCGATGCAAACCGCACCCAGACCAAGATTCCATCGGCCGCCCTTTTTCCAAAGCCAGACCGCCAGAACGGCCAGCAGCATGGCGAACATATTCTGATCCATCCAGTTGATGTAGGTTGCCGCCTGCATAATCATGGTGCTGTTGGTGGTGAGCACGCCCGCCGTGAGGAACAGCAGCATCCGGCTTTTTATCTGAAACAGATCCGCAAACAGCCAGAGCGCCAGACTGATCCACAACAGGCTGAGCAGCCCGATCAGCAGGGGCGGGGTCAGGGATGAGCGAAAAATCCACCGATACACCGGGATTCCCACCCGGCCCAGCTGAATCTGCCAGATATTTCCGAATTGAGATGCATCAAATTCAGCCAGGGCATCATGAGCAAACGAACTGTGCAAAAAGCAATATGCGTGTGCAGCCAGCCCCCACCCAAACACATACAGAAAGGATTGGATGCACAATGTCTTTTTTTCCTGTTGCATGATTCTCTCCTGAAGGTGCTAATAAAAAGTAATTCCGAACAAAACTGCTGTCCGGAATCACTTTTTAAGTTTCTTTATTTGTATGCCGCAAGGATAAAATTTTCTTATTCTTCGCCTTCGTCATCGGAAGCGGCTTCATCGGGCTGATTGTCCTCTTCCTGCATGGCAGCCAGCTCTTCATCGGTCAGCTCTTCGATCTCGTCCTCAGGCTTTTCGGTGGGCTCTTCGTCCGAGTGCTCGGTGCGGGCCACGGTTACCACTGCGTCACCCTCGCCGATGCGCATGACGCGCACGCCGCTGCCGTAGCGGCTCTGCACATTGATATCCGATGCGTGCATCCGGATGATGATGCCCTCCTGGCTGATCAGGATGATATCATCCATATCGTCCAGAATCTTGATGCCGGCAACGCCGCCCTTGGCGTAGTTGCGGATGCCCTTACCGCCACGGCCCTGCAGGCGGTAATCGTCCACCAGACTGCGGCGGCCCTTACCCTGCTCGGTTACGGTGAACACGGTTGCATCCGAGCGCAGAATGCCCACGCCCACAACGCTGTCGCCCTCGTCCAGACGGATGGCGCGCACACCGTGGCCCAAACGGCCCATGCTGCGTGCATCCTGCTCGCAGAAGCGGATGGCCATACCGTTGTGTGTGGCAACCAGCAGTTCGTCGCTGCCGCTGGTGATGCGGCACCATGCCAGGCTGTCGCCTTCGTACATGGTCACAGCCAGCAGGCCGCTCTTACGGATGTTGGAGTAAGCCTCGATGGGCGTGCGCTTAATCAGACCGTTGCGGGTGACCATGGTTACAAAGCTGCCGTCGGTGTTCTCGGGAACGCGCATCATGCGGATCACCTTTTCACCCTCCTGCAAGGGCAGCAGGTTCACGATGTTGGTGCCCTTGCTGGTACGGCTGCCTTCGTAGATCTGGTAGCCCTTCAGGCGATACATACGGCCCTGATCGGTGACGAACAGGATGTAATCATGGGTGCTGCCGATAAACAGCTCTTCCACGAAGTCCTCGTCCTTATGGGACAGACCGCTGATGCCGCGGCCGCCGCGCTTCTGCACCTGATAGGTATCCTTCTGCTGGCGCTTGATGTAGCCGGCATGGGTCAGGGTGAACACGCAGTCCTCCACGGGGATCAGATCCTCGATGTCCACTTCGCCGCTCACGTGAGCAATTTCGGTGCGGCGCTCGTCGCCGTACTTTTCCTTCAGCTCCAGCAGCTCGGTCTTGACGATGTTCAGAACCTTGGCATCGTCGGACAGAACATCCATCCAGTAAGCGATCTTGTCGTTCAGCTCGCCCAGTTCGGTCTGAATCTTCAGAATCTCCAGACCGGCCAGACGGCCCAGCGGGAATTTGCAGATTGCATCTGCCTGGGGCTCATCAAAGCCGAACTGCTCTATGATGGCAGCGCGGGCCTCGGCCTGACCGCCGCCGCAGTGACGAATGGCGTAAATCACATCGTCCACAATATCCACAGCGCGGGCCAGACCTTCCAGAATGTGAGCGCGGTCGCGGGCCTTCTTCAGGTCGAACTGCGTTCTGCGGCGAATAACCTCGTCCTGGAACTCCACATAGCGCTGCAGCATGGTTTTCAGGGTCATGATCTTGGGCACACCGTCGTCCAGAGCCAGCATGATTACGCCCACGGTTTCCTGCAGCTGGGTGTAGCGGTACAGCTGGTTCAGCACTACCTGAGGGTTGGCGTCCTTTTTCAGCTCCACCACCACACGCATACCGTGGCGGCTGGTTTCGTCGTTCAGGTCGCTGATTTCGGTGATGCGCTTGCTCTTAACCAGCTCGGCAATGCTTTGCAGCATCCGGCTCTTGTTGACCATGTAGGGAATTTCGGTGATGACGATCTGGAAGCGGCCGTTCTTTTTCTCCTCGATTTCGGCGCGGCCGCGCAGGGTGATCTTGCCGCGGCCGGTGGCGTAGGCAGCGCGGATGCCGCTGCGGCCCATGATGATGCCGCCGGTGGGGAAATCCGGGCCGTGGATGTGATCCATCAGACCTGCCAGATCAATCTCGGGATCGTCGATCAGGGCAATGGCACCGTCGATTACCTCGCACAGGTTGTGGGGCGGGATGTTGGTGGCCATGCCCACGGCGATACCGGTGGAACCGTTGACCAGCATATTGGGGAAGCGGCTGGGCAGAACGGTGGGCTCTTTCTTGGTTTCATCGAAGTTGGGGCCGAAGTCCACGGTATCCTTTTCGATGTCGGTGAGCATTTCCATGGCCATTTTGCTCATGCGGGCCTCGGTATAACGGTAAGCAGCAGCGGGGTCGCCGTCCACCGAACCGAAGTTGCCCTGACCATCCACCAGCGGATAGCGCAGGCTGAAGTCCTGAGCCAGACGAACCATGGCGTCGTAAACGGAAGCGTCACCGTGGGGGTGGTAGGAACCCAGCACAGCACCCACGGTGTCGGCGCTCTTGCGGTAGGGATGGTGGGTGTCATTGCCGCGCTCGTGCATGGTGTACAGGATGCGGCGATGTACGGGCTTTAAGCCGTCGCGCACATCGGGCAGGGCACGGCTTACGATAACGCTCATGGAGTAATCCAAAAAGGCCGTTTCGATCTCTTTCTTTACGTCCCGGATGATTTTTTTGGTGCCGGTTCCCGGGATCATCACAAAATCTTCATTCAAAGTGCTTTTCTCCTTGTTCTCACAGGCGGGGGCTGCCGGGGGCAGTCTTACCGAATTTCACGCGGTTTTGGCAGACGGCGCGGCACTGCCGCGCCCCGGTCTTTTTATACGTCCAGAGTTGCGTACTTTGCGTTTTTCTCGATGAACTCGCGGCGGGGCTCTACCTTATCGCCCATCAGAATGGTAAAGGCTTCGTCCGCCTTTTCGGCGTCATCAATGGTGATCTGCACGATCACGCGGTTATCGGGGTTCATGGTGGTTTCCCACAGCTGTTCGGGGTTCATCTCACCAAGGCCCTTATAGCGGTTGATCTTGGCGCCGGGCATTTCGGCAGACAGCTTTGCCATTTCCTCGTCGTTATAGGCGTACTTGACCACGTTGCCCTTCTGCACCTTGAACAGAGGCGGCTGTGCAATGTACACATAGCCCTGCTCGATCAGCGGCCGCATGAAGCGGAAGAAGAAGGTGAGCATCAGGGTACAGATATGGCTGCCGTCCACGTCGGCATCGGCCATGATGAACACTTTATGATAGCGCAGCTTGCTCAGGTCGAACTCCTCGCCCAGGCCGCAGCCCAGAGCTGTGACCACGGGCATCAGCTTTTCGTTGCCGTATACCTTGTCAAGACGTGCTTTTTCCACGTTCAGCATTTTGCCCCACAGCGGCAGAATGGCCTGAATGTTGGGGTCTCGGCCCATCTTGGCCGAGCCGCCGGCAGAATCACCCTCGACGATGTAGATCTCGGTTTTGGCGGGATCTTTTTCGCGGCAGTCGTGCAGCTTGCCGGGCATACGGCTGGTTTCCAGCGCGCTCTTGCGGCGCACCAGGTCACGGGCCTTGCGGGCGGCTTCGCGGGCACGGGCAGCCTGGGTGGCTTTTTCATAAATGGCCTTGGCGGCAGCGGGATTCTCTTCCAAAAACTCGCGCATCTTCTCGTAAACCATGCCGTTTACAAGGCCGCGAATTTCGGTGTTGCCCAGCTTTGCCTTGGTCTGGCCCTCAAACTGAGCCTCGGTCAGCTTAACGCTGATAACGCAGATCAGACCCTCACGCACATCGTTGCCGGAAAGGTTCTCGTCCTTTTCCTTGATGTAGCCCTTTTCGCGGCCGAAGTCGTTGATTACGCGGGTCAGAGCATTCTTGAAGCCTTCCTCGTGGGTACCGCCTTCGGGGGTGCGCACGTTGTTGGCAAAGCTCAGCAGCAGTTCGCTGAAGCTGTCGTTATACTGCAAAGCCACTTCGGCAATGGCATCGCCCTGCTGACCGTGCAGATGGATAATCTGGGGATGCAGCACGGTGGTCTGACGCTTGCCGTTCAGATACTGCACAAAGCTGGACAGACCGCCCTCGTAGCACATACTCTCGCGGCGGGGCTCGCCCACTTCATCGCGGGACTGGCTGCGCTCATCGGTCAGGGTGATCCGCACGCCCGCATTCAGGAAGGCTTCCTCACGCAGACGGGTGCACAGAATATCATAATCGTACACGGTGGATTCCACGAACATCTCGGGATCGGGCTTGAAGGTGACACAGGTGCCGGTGCTGGCAGCAGGGCCCACCTTGGCCAGAGGAGCGTCCGGCTCGCCGCGCTTGAAGCTCTGCATATACTCAAAGCCATCGCGGCGCACGCGCACGGTCAGCCACTCGCTCAGGGCGTTTACAACGCTGGCGCCCACGCCGTGCAGACCGCCTGCCACCTTGTAGCCGCTGTTCTCGCCGCCGAACTTGCCGCCGGCGTGCAGAACGGTGTAAGCCACGGTGACCGCAGGAATGCCCATTTCGGGCTGAATGTCCACGGGGATGCCGCGGCCGTTATCGGTAACCTGGATCACGTCGCCTTCCTTGATGGTGACCTCGATGTGGGTGCAATAGCCGGCCAGAGCTTCGTCAATGGAGTTATCCACGATCTCATACACCAGATGGTGCAGACCGCTGGGGCCGGTGCTGCCGATGTACATACCAGGGCGCTTGCGCACGGCTTCCAGGCCCTTCAGAACCTGAATCTGGCTGCCATCGTAGTCGTTTTCCACACGAGTGTTCTGTGTGATATTCAACTCTTCTGCCATTCTCTTTTCTCCTTCAAAAAAACGTGCGGGCCGAAACGGCACCGCGCTGATGCGGCCCCACAGCCATGCGGTCGGGGGCTGAAAAAACATTGAAACGGCGGGCCGGGCCTTACAGCCCCAGGCCGCCCTTGGCAAAGCGCTTTTTCAGGGTGGCGCTGCTGATGGGGGTCACGAACACCGTATCCATGGGGAAATCCGTGACCACGAAGCTTTTGGGAATATCGTCACTCAGGGTGACCATGGCTCCCTCGCTCTCCGCCCGGGACAGAAACTGCCGGGTGTTTTTGCTCACCGTGGCCGTGTCCATATCAAAAATTCCAATCACGTCCCGGGTTTTTACAATGTAGTCTTGGCCCAAATGCAGATACATAGCATCCTCCTGAAAAAACGCTTTTCGATAACCTTATGATACACCCGCCTTTCGGCCGCGGGGTATCACCACGGGGACAAAATCCCCTGTTCCATGCGGTACACCTTGCCGGTGGTCCGCTCAAAGGCCGCGGGGTCGCAGGCCGTTACCAGGGTCTGGCCGCCCTCTAAACGGGTCAGAAGGTACTCCTGACGTCCGGCATCCAGTTCGCTCAAGACATCGTCCAGCAGCATCACAGGCATCTCTCCGGTGATGTTCCGGGCTGCCGCGGCTTCGGCCAGCTTCAGGCTGAGCACCGCGCTACGCTGCTGGCCCTGACTTGCAAAGGCCTTGGCGCTCTGGCCGTCCAGCAGGAACTCCACGTCCTCCCGGTGTGGGCCGGCCGTGCAGAATCCCGCCCGCAGATCCACCGCCCGGGCTTTGCTCAGCACCTGAGCAAGCCCCTCCGGCCCGTAGCTGGGCTGGAACACCATTTCCAGCCGTTCACGGCCGCTGCTGATCTCGGCGTAGTTTTTCTGCACAATGGGGAACAGCTGCTCCAGATAGGCACGGCGCTTTTCCGTGAGGATGGTGCCCACACGGGCCAGCTCCTCGTCGAACACGTCCAGCATATCCGCGCCGCCCGGCGTGTGGTTGTAATGCTTGAGCAGGGCGTTTTTCTGGGTAACCAGCCGGGTGTAGCGGCGCAGCGCCGCCAGATACCCCGGATAAAGCTGACACAGGGCGGAATCCAGAAAACGGCGCCTTCCCTGCGGGCTGCCCTTCACAAGGCTCAGATGGCTGGGGTCGAACACCACGGCGGTAAAGGTGCCCACCACAGTGCTGGCCCGGCCCTTGTAGGCTCCGTTCAGCCGCACGGTGCGGCCCGGCCGCTGTGTGCCCGGCAGCCCCACCGTCAGGCGCAGGTCATGCTCCCGCTCGCTGTCCGCTGTCACCGCTTCCAGCACCGCAAAGTCCGCCTCCCGGCGCACCAGCTCGGCGTCCTTGCTGCCCCGAAAGCTTTTGCCGCCGGTGAGCAGCCACACCGCCTCCAGCAGATTGGTCTTGCCCTGGCCGTTGTCCCCGCAGATCACGGTGAGCCCGGCCGCAGGCTCCAGCACTGCCGTGCGGATGTTGCGGTAATCCGTCAGCTCCAGCCGATCGACCCTCACTGGCCGTCGCGCACAATCACGGTGCGGCCTTCCATGGTCACAGTGTCCCCTGCGCGCACCTTTTTGCCGCGCATGGTGCACACTTCGCCGTTTACCTGAACCAGGCCGTCCTGCACCATCTGCTTGGCTTCGCCGCCGGTTTCCACCCAGCCTGCGTATTTCAGCAGAGCATCCAGCTTGATAAATTCGGTATGGATCAAAACACTTTCCATAAAATTCCCCTTCATCCCGGTGCACACAGGCGGATGCAGCTCTGCTGCCGCCGCGCTTATGCGCAATATCCATAAAATATTGTTTTGGACTTTCGTTGCACTATAGATGCAATATCTATAAATCTTTTGCGGTTCCGTGTGCGCCATTCACGCACACGTTTGGGCCGATTCTTCCCCTTGGGCGCAGCGTGCCTTGTACGGCGTTTCTGCTGATTTTGTGTACTCCACATGGCCTGCGACAAATTCTATCGGATTTTTCGGCTTTATATAATACGTTGCATCGTTGTTTTTATCGGACGTTTGCCGGCCCGCCTTCACGAAACCGGCCCGTCTTTCAAATAATACGATACATCGTTTATTTTAGTCATTCTTGAAACGCACCGGAAGCACCAGATAGGTGAAATCGTTGCCTTCCACAGGCAGAACCTTCACGGGGCTCAGAGCGCCGCTGATTTCCAGGCGAACCTTTTCGCAGCGGGCATTTCGCAGGGCATCCAGCAGATAGCGGTTGTTGAAACCGATTTCCACGGGATCACCCTCCACTTTTGCGTCGAACTCATCCACCACTTTGCCCAAAGTGGTCTGGCAGCGCACGGTTACGCGGTTGTTGGCAAAGGTGATGCGCAGCGGATTTTTCAGCCGCTCGGTAATAATCAGGCTGGCGCGCTCGATGGTATCAATAAAGTCGCGGGTATCCAGTTCCACCCGGGTGCGGCAGCCCTGGGGAATTACGCTCTGATAATTCAAAAATTCGCCTTCGATCAGGCGGCTCATAATATCATACGAACCTGCGCTGAAAACTACATAACGGCGGTTGGCGCAAACGCGCACATCCTGGTCATCATCCCCGATCAGCTTGGCCGCATCGGACACGGTTTTTGCCGGAATAATCACGCGGATGTCGCGCTCGGTGTGAAATTCGCGCTCCACAATGGCCAGACGGTAGCCATCCAGCGCAACAATGGTCAGTTTTTCCGGCTCGATCACAAACAGCTCGCCGGTGTGGGCAGGTTTTTTGTCATCCTGGCTCACGGCGTACAGCGTTTTATCGATCATGTCCCGCAGCTGGCCGGCCTTGATGGTAAAAGCATAGCCTGCATCGGGGTTGGGCAGCGGGGGGTAATCGTCGGGCAGCATGGCGGCGATGTCGTATTCGGTCACACCGCCCTTGACGGTAGCATTTCCGTTATCGCCCACAACAATGCTGATTTCGCCGGCCGGCAGACGGCGCACCATGTCACCCAGCAGTTTTGCGTTCAGCACAATCTCGCCGGGAATGCGAACATTGGCTTCAATGGTGGTGGTGATGGCCATTTCCAGGTCGTAGCCGGTCAGGGTCAGTTGAAAACCTTCGGCTTTCATCAAGATGCCTTCCAAAACGGGGATGGAAGAGCGCAGGGTAACGGCTTTGGATACGCCGTCGATGGCGGCGGAAAGCAAAGATTTATCGCAGATAATATCCATGAGCTGGTTTCGGGCAGCGGCGGACGGGCCGCGTCTGCCCTCTCCTTTCTGAAAAGTTGCAGTTTGCAGCGAAGCGGATGGTCTTTTTTTCCGGAGCTTGAGCTTTGCCTTTTAAGAAAGCGTTCCGGATTGGGTTTGCGCAGGAACAGCAGTTCTATCTGCTTTTTTCGTAAGATCAAAGCAGATGAGTTTTTATTTTTTGCAGAACCTTGGTTTTCCCTGCGAAGCCTAAAATCCAAACTCTTAGGAAGCAGTCGTAATAGGGGCGGTGAATTGTGTGGAAAACCCGGGAAACAAAGCGAACACAAGGGTTTGCGGTTTTCCACCGCTTGTTCACCGTGTGTGGAAAGTTTGTGGATTTCAACAACGGCCCTCAGCATTCAACACGCGATGTGAAGAACCCGTGTTGAATGTTGAAAACTCGGTTGAAAATGTTGAAAGTGTTGAAACTCAGTTTCCGGTGGTATTTTTGATGATATCCGACACGGTTTCCTTCAGGCGCTGATCGTTTTCCAGGTCACGATCCATCACCTTCATGGCGTACACAATGGTGGAATGATCGCGGCCGCCGAATTCACGGCCGATCTCTTCCATGCTCATGCCGGTAATTTCGCGCACCACGTAAATGGCCGTGCGGCGGGCAGCTGCTACAGCGGAGTTGCGCTTGGGGCCGCGGATGTCGCTGGGGCTGACATTGTAGGTGCGGGCCACTTCGTTGATGATTTTTTCAATGGTTACCGGAACGGGCTGTGTTTCGCTCAGAATATCGCGGATGGCGTTCTGAGCCACGCCCAGCACCGGGCTGATGCCCTCCAGCATATAGTAGGCGTTCAGCTTTTTCACGGCGCCTTCCAGCTGGCGGATGTTATTTTTCAGGTGATTGGCAATGAACTCGGCCACATCGCCGGGAATTTCCAGGCCCAGCAGCTCAGCCTTGCGGTTGATGATGGCCACACGGGTTTCAAAATCCGGGGGCTGGATGTCGGCGGTCAGACCCCACTCAAAGCGGGTGCGCAGACGTTCCTCCAGGCTCTTGATTTCCTTTGCGGGGCGATCCGAAGCCAGCACGATCTGCTTGCCGGCACCGTGCAGGCTGTTGAAGGTGTGGAAGAATTCTTCCTGGGTGCTCTCCTTGCCGGCGATGAACTGAATATCGTCCACCAGCAGCACGTCGGCTGCGCGGTATTTCAGGCGGAACTCTTCGGTATTGCCGTTGCGGATGGCCAGAATGATCTCATTGGTGAACTTTTCACAGTCCACGTAGACAATGTTGAAATCCGGATGGTTTTTGTGGATTTCGGCCTGGATGGCGCTGAGCAGATGGGTTTTGCCCAGACCGCTGTTGCCGTAAATGAACAGCGGATTGTATGCTCCCGACGGATTTGCCGCCACGGCCTGAGCCGCTGCATAGGCAAACTGGTTGGAAGAACCCTTGATGAAGTTTTCAAAAGTGAGGGCGTAATGACCGCTGGGCACAGCAGGCACTTCGCCGGGGGCCTCTGCGGGATCGGGCTGTACGGGAACCACCAGCTTGATGGTAACGTCAAAGCCCAGTACCGACTTGAAGGCGTCATTCAGCAGGGGGATGTACCGATCGTTTACGATTTTGCAGATAAAATCGTTGCGCACGCTCAGTACAATAGCGCCGCTGGCGTCAAAGCTGATGGGCTCCAACCCTTCGATATATAAATTGTAGGTGGCGTCCACCAGGCGTTCCTTACAGTAGCTTTTCGCCGCCTGTAATACGTCGTTAAAAGAATCCATACGTGTTTTCGCTCCTAAAATTCAGTTTGGACTTCGCCAATATGATACACGATAAAATTATAACACACCAAAAGGGTATTTTACAATGCACGGGGCCTATTTTATAAGTGTATATATAATATTTTATATACAATAAAAGAATGTATTGCCCAAATCGCACAGAAAAACCCGCGGCCGGCGGCTGAAAAAACACAGCAGCGGCACAATTTTGTGGATTTTTCCAAAAAGAAAGTGTTGACAAGCCGGCAGAATGTAAGCTATACTCTTAATTTGCAAGGCTATATTTTGTAAAAAGGGCGACTTGCCTTTTTAAGCCAGCCCCAATGGGGCAATACAAGTGGGAGGATTGAAACGATGAAACGCACCTATCAGCCGAAGAAGCGTCACCGCAGCGCCGTCCACGGTTTCCTGAACCGTATGCGCTCCAAGTCTGGCCGCAAGGTCATCAGCGCCCGCCGTGCAAAGGGCCGCGCTAAGCTGTCTGTCTGATTTTAAATAAGGCAAGCAGAAACAAACACAAGAAAAACAAGGCCGCTTGGAGGGCGGGCGTACAGCCCTGCCCCCTCGCTGGCCTTATTTTTCAATTCAGGGGCAAACAGGGCCCCGGAAAAGAGGATGTCCATGCGCTATCGCCCCATCTGCAAAAATCGTGAATTCAGCCGGGTTTATTCCCGGGGCAAAAGTTATGTGCATCCTCAGCTGGTGCTGTACGTGCTCAAGAACCGCCGCAAATGCACCCGCATCGGCCTGACCGCCAGCAAAAAGGTGGGCAACGCCGTCAAGCGCAACCGCGCCCGCAGAGTGATGCGTGCTGCCATTCAGCAGCATCTGCCCTTTGATGTGGGCGGATACGATCTGATTTTTGTGGCCCGCGGCCGCACCCCTTACTGTAAAAGCACACAGCTGGAAAAGGCTGTGGTCAAGCTGCTGGAACAGGCCGGCTTCGGCGATCAGCTGAACGGCGCAGCAGCGGCCTCTGCTGCCCAGGAAAAGGCCGAGCCGTGATTGCCCGGCTGCTGATTGGGCCCATCCGGCTGTATCAAAAATATATTTCGCCCTGTCTTGGGCACAACTGCCGCTTTACCCCCACATGCAGCCAGTATGCCATTGAGGCATTGCAGACGCATGGTGCCCTCAAGGGCAGTATTTTGGCCGTGTGGCGCATTCTGCGCTGCAATCCATTTGGAAAATTCGGGGTTGACCCCGTACCGCCTAGAGGAAAATGGATTTCGCCGGAGCGGCGGCTGACAAAAAGCCGATAACCCTGCTGGATGCGGCTTTTTTTTTAAGCTCCTTATGACGCGCCGCTTGCACCGGTGTGTCCTTCGATTCCAAAAATAAAAGCCCCGGTGCAAGAGGGGCAGAAGGAAAATGTGAGCACTATGATGAGTTTCATGTACCTGATGGGCAGACCCCTGGGCTGGGTGCTGCGCCAGATCTACAGCCTGATCCCCAGCTTTGGCTGGTCGATCATTCTGTTGACCATTGCCGTGCGTCTGCTCAGCTTCCCGCTGCAGATCAAGCAGCAAAAGAGCATGGCCCGCATGAGCGCCTATCAGCCTTTGATTCTGGAGATCCAGAACAAGTACAAAAATCACCCCAACCCCCAGAAGCAGCAGGAAGAAATGATGCAGCTGCAGCAGGAGTATGGCTTCAGCCCCACGGCCGGCTGTCTGCCCATGTTCCTGAATATGTTTGTGCTGTTCGGCGTGATTGATGCTGTGTATCGTCCCCTGCAGTACATCGTGCGCCTGAGCACCGACGTAATTGCTGCTGCCGGTACTGCACTGGGCTTTGGCGTAAAGGGCAACCTGATGCTGGATACCCAGGTTCTGCAGAAGGTGCAGGAGCTGGGCAGCGGTGCTGCTGCCGCTCTGAACGGCGCCATGTCTGCCGAGCAGATTGCCGCTGTGCAGAACTTCAACATGAGCTTCTTCGGCATTGATCTGGCCCAGAAGCCCACTCTGGCATTCACCAACCTGCTGATCTTCCCCCTGCTCAGCGTTGTTACCATGATTCTGCTGAACGTGGTTACCATGAAGATGAGCGGTCAGGAAATGCAGGGCCCCATGAAGCTGATGCCCTGGGTTATGAGCATCTTCTTCATCACCTTCTGCTTCCAGGTTCCCGTTGGTTTCTCTCTGTACTACACCGTTTCCAACCTGCTGATGTTCCTGCAGAACATCCTGCTGAAGAAGCTGTACAATCCTGAGGAATACAAGGCCCAGCTGGCAGCCGAGATTGCCGAGAAAAAGGCAGCAAAGCGCCGCAAAAAGCACGTGAGCTATCAGAACGAAGAGGGCGAAACCGTAGAAGCGGACGTTGCCCCCAATGAGCTGGCCAAGCTGCGTCTGGAGCTGGCCCGCCGTCAGGATGCTGAAAAGTACGCCAACGAAATCACCACCAACGAAGAGCTGGCTGCATGGCGTGCCCAGCAGAGCGAAAAGACCGGCAAGAAGAAGAAAAAGAAGGAGGATTAATCGTCATGCGCGAAGTGTTTGTGACCGAAAAGACCGTAGAACTGGCCATGCAGGCCGCCTATGAGCAGGCAGAAGCACAGGGTTTTGCCCGCGAAGAAGTGAGCGTGACGGTGGAAGAGCTGCCCAAGCGCGGTCTCTTCAAGCGCACTCCCGCAAAGGTACGTCTGGAGCTGCCGGACGTTGAGGAACAGGCTCCCAAGGCAGAACAGGCTCCCAAGGCTGAAAAGCCCGCTGAGAAGCAGCCTGCTGCCCCCAAGGCCGAAAAGCCTGCTGCAAAGGCTGAGAAGCCCGCAGCAAAGCCTGAAAAGCCCGCTGCCCCCAAGGCAGAAGAGGTTAAGGCTCCTGCACAGGAAGAGGTTCTGCCTGAGGAAAAGCTGGACATCGAGGCCGATGCCCGCCTGAAGGCTGCCCGGGATTACCTGGCAGATGTATTTGAAAAGATGGGCGTGCATGGCACCACCATCACCGCACATCAGCAGGGTGAAGCATCCATCCTGCGTGTGGAGGGTGAAAACGTGGGCGCTCTGATCGGCCGCCGCGGTGAAACCATGGAAGCGCTGAGCTATCTGGCCAGCCTGGTGGCAAACCGTCAGGACGGCGAGTACCTGAAGCTGGGCCTGGATGTGGCCGGCTACCGCAGCAAGCGTGAAAAGGACCTGCAGGCCCTGGCCCGCCGCATCGGCGCAAAGGTTGCCAAGAGCGGCCGCAGCTATGCCATGGAGCCCATGAACCCCTATGAGCGCCGCATCATCCACAGCACCATTGGTGAGATGGAAGGCCTGCGCAGCGAGAGCAAGGGCGAAGGTGCCGACCGCCGTGTTGTGGTGTACTCCACTGCTCCCAATGCCCGCAGCAACGACCGCGGTGAGCGCCGCAATGGCGGCCGCGGCCCCCGCCGTGACAACAATCGCCGCGGCGGCCGGGATCATCGTCGTGACGGTTCCCGTTCCGGCAGTGTTCCTGCCCGTGAGTTTGCAGATCAGCCCCGCGATCCGGGCGCTGCACCCATTGCTCCCAAGCCGGTCCAGCATTTCAACGATGCCGACCTGTTTGACAGCTACGGCAAGCTGGATCTGTAATCCACTCTGAAAATCTGTGTGCCCCGCCCTTTCTCTGTGAAAGGGCGGGGCACTTTTTTGTTGCCGGAAGCCCCGGTGCGGACCGGAAAGGCGCCGCGGCGGCGGAAAACCGGCGAAAATCCGGCGGCCAAAGCGGCGAACAGCAAAAACTGCGGGGGTAAATTTTCCACAAACAGGGCACGCCGCCGTGGAAAATCCGTGTCCCCTGCCCCGGCCGGCACCCAAAACAGCACAGCTGCCGGGAGAGTGCACCGCCGGAAAACTACAAAGAGGCGAAAAAGCGCGGATTTTGGCACAGTTGAAAACTTTTCCACGAATAGAATCACATCCTGTGGAAAACCCGGCAGCCTCTGAAGGCAAGGCCGAAAAAACCGCAAAAAACAGCGGTCAAAGGGGGAAACCCCCTGATTTGAGTTTTCAACAGTGTTTTCAACACGCTGTTGAAAACCTACCGGGCCAACCGGAAAACTCCCCTTAAAAATCGAAAAAACCGCCCGATCCTGTATACAATTTGTAAATCCGCGTCCGCAGGCAAAGCCATCCGCAGCGGCCCATGGATTCTATGCGCCGTGCCATACTGCGGAAGCAAAAACAAAAAAACGCCCCCAACTCGGAGCAGTTCCGAATCGGGGGCGCTGTTTTTAACAGGAATCGGGTTTCTCTGTGGAAAATCCGAACGAAGGCTGCGGCAGGCCTGCTGTGCATTGCGCCGGTGTGCCGCTTTGGGGCAGTTACAGCTTTCCTTCGGCCCGCAGAGCGGCAATCTTCAGAATACCGGCAACTGTTTTGCCGTCCTGAATTTCACCGTTCAGCACCATGCGGTAGGCGTCCGCAAAGGGAATTCTGGCAGGGGTGAGAAATTCGTCCTCGTCCAGATGCATGGGCACCGGATGCAGCCCCGTGGCCAGCCAGGTGTAAATTGTTTCGGTGCAGTAACCCACGGTGGGCAGGAAGGGGTGCAGATCCACAAAGTGATCGGCCTTCAGGCCGCACTCCTCGGCCAGCTCCCGCTGAGCGGCCTCAAAGGGGTCTTCGCCCGGCTCCAGCTTGCCGGCGGGCAGCTCCCACAGCTCCCGCCCAAAGGCGTAGCGGAACTGCCGCACCAGATAGATTTCGTCCTGCTCGGTCAGGGCCGCAATGCAGGCACCGCCGTGATGATGCACCACATCGCGGGTGCCTTCCTTGCCGTTTTCCAGTTCCACACGGTCTGCGGTGACGGTAAATACCCGCCCGGTGAACCGGGTTTCGCTGCTCAGGGTCTTTTCAAAATGAGCCATGCTCCACACCTCCAGCAGATTTACACAGGATCGGCTGCGCAGGGCGCGGGGGTGCGGATGCAGCGCACCTTTTCCACCCGGCGCTCACCGATGGCTTCGGGAATAAAGGTCAGCCCGCCCAGCTCCACCTGCACGGCTTCACCGGCGTTGGGAATGCGGCCCAGCAGATCCACCACAAGACCGCCCACACTGTCGTGCTCGTCTTCGTCCTCGCTTTCGGGCACCGGCAGATCAAAGGCCCCGTAAATGTCCTCCAGATCCAGGGCGCCGTCGGCAATATAGCCGCCCTCGCAGGCCACCAGCGGTTCCTCTTCATCGTCGTATTCGTCCTGGATATCGCCCACGATTTCCTCCAGAATGTCTTCCATGCTCACAAGGCCGGCAGTGCCGCCGTACTCATCCACCACCACGGCTACCATGGTGTGATTGCGCTTGAAGTCCAGCATCAGCTCCTGAGCGCCCCGGCTTTCCGGCACAAACATAGCCTGATGCATGAATCGGGTAACGGGTTCATCGGCGGCTTTGGGATCGGTGAACAGATTCAACAGATCTTTTACATACAAAAAGCCCAGCACATCATCCACGGTTTTGCGGTAGATGGGCAAACGGCTGTAGCCGCTGTCCAGTGCGGTCTGCACAGCCTGCCGGCAGGTGGAGTTCTCTTCCACTGCCACCATCTCCATTCGATGGGTCATGATGTCGCCGGCATTCACATCGTCCAGCTCGATGATGTTGCTGATCATTTCTTTCTGGCTCTGGCCGATGGGGTCCTGCGGATCGGCGTGGTCCAGCTGGTGAAGCAGAGCGTTTTCATTGTCGGCGCTGCTCAGGTTGCGTGCGGCCCGGTATAAGGCACCGGCCAGCCTGGTTTTAAAGTTGGATTGGACGTCAGAGTCCATGGGGATTCAGCTCCTTCGGTTCGTGCCCGGCCGCAGAAGGGCGGGCGTGGTGGCGGGGGTTCCGCGCTGATATACCGTGCAAAAAAGCAGGCAATTCTCTATAATTTTATAAAAAATTTATTCTGCTGTCAAATGCCGAAAAATGAACGCCAGATGCCGCAAACCCAGTAAAACAGGCGATTTCGGGGTGTTGCAGGGGGGGTAAATCAGCCGCCGCGAAAAGTAGCTAAAAGTCTACAGTAAAATTTGTGAATTGCCCGGGTTTACTTTAGCGTTCGATTTTGTTAAAATAGAAGCAAAGGCAGCCCCTATTCGGGGGGGAGTACTGCCCTCGAATGGCACTGTCAATAAAGTTTATGGAGGAAGAAAAATGCCTAGAGCAAAACAATCCATGGACGGCAATACCGCGGCTGCGCATGTAGCATATGCGTTTACCGAGGTAGCTGCTATCTACCCTATTACCCCTTCCAGCCCTATGGCCGACAGCGTGGACCAGTGGTCCGCAGTTGGTCAGAAGAATGTCTTCGGTAACGAAGTCAAGGTTATGGAAATGCAGTCTGAGGCCGGCGCCGCTGGTGCTGTGCACGGCAGCCTGGGTGCTGGTGCCCTGACCACCACCTTCACTGCTTCTCAGGGTCTGCTGCTGATGATCCCCAACATGTACAAGATCGCAGGTGAGCTGCTGCCCGGCGTGTTCCACGTATCCGCCCGCACCCTGGCTACCCAGGCCCTGAACATCTTCGGCGACCACAGCGACGTTTACGCCTGCCGTCAGACCGGCTTCGCTATGCTGGCCGAGTCTAACCCCCAGGAAGTCATGGATCTGGCACCTGTTGCCCACCTGGCTGCTATTGAGGGTAAGGTTCCGTTCCTGAACTTCTTCGATGGTTTCCGCACCTCTCACGAGATCCAGAAGATCGAAAAGTGGGACTACGCCGACCTGAAGGATATGCTGAACATGGAAGCCGTTGAGGAGTTCCGCAATCATGCGCTGAACCCCGAGCATCCTGCTATGCGCGGCAGCCACGAGAACGGCGACGTATTCTTCCAGCATCGTGAGGCTTGCAACGAGTACTACAATGCTCTGCCTGCCGTTGTTGAGAAGTACATGGGCAAGATCAACGAGAAGATCGGCACCAACTACGACCTGTTCAACTACTACGGCGCTCCCGATGCAGATCGCGTGATTGTAGCCATGGGCTCCATCTGCGATGTTGCTGAGGAAGTAATCGACTACCTGACCGCTAAGGGCGAGAAGGTCGGCCTGATCAAGGTTCGTCTGTACCGTCCCTGGGTCAGCGAGAAGTTCCTGTCCGTTCTGCCTGCTACCGCTAAGAAGGTTGCTGTGCTGGATCGTACCAAGGAGCCCGGCTCTCTGGGTGAGCCCCTGTTCCTGGATATCGCTACTACCCTGCGTGAGGCTCACAAGGACGACATCACCCTGATCGGCGGTCGTTACGGCCTGGGCAGCAAGGACACTCCTCCCCGCAGCGTATTTGCTATCTACAATGAGCTGAAGAAGGATGCACCGAAGCCCCGCTTCACCATCGGCATTACCGATGACGTAACCAACCTGAGCCTGGAAGAGCCCCAGGATGCTCCCAACACTGCTGCTGAGGGTACCGTAGAGTGCAAGTTCTGGGGTCTGGGCGGCGACGGCACCGTTGGCGCTAACAAGAACAGCACCAAGATCATCGGTGACCACACCGACAAGTACATTCAGGCATACTTCCAGTATGACTCCAAGAAGACCGGCGGTATCACCGTTAGCCACCTGCGCTTCGGCGACAAGCCCATCCGTGCTCCTTACTACATCAACAAGGCTGACTTCGTGGCTTGCCACAACCCCAGCTACGTTGTAAAGGGCTTCAAGATGGTTCAGGACGTTAAGCCCGGCGGCGTCTTCATGATCAACTGCCAGTGGAGCGACGAAGAGCTGGCCCAGCACATGCCTGCTGAGTCCAAGCGCTACATCGCTCAGAACAACATCCAGCTGTACACCATCAACGCTATCGACAAGGCTATCGAGATTGGTATGGGCAAGCGCACCAACACCATTCTGCAGTCCGCTTTCTTCAAGCTGGCTAACGTTATGCCCGCTGACGAGGCTGTTGAGTACATGAAGGCTGCTGCTAAGAAGAGCTACGGCAAGAAGGGTGACGCTGTTGTTCAGATGAACTACAAGGCCATCGACGCCGGCGCTGAGGCAGTGCACAAGGTTGAAGTTCCCGCAGACTGGGCTAACGCTCAGGACGCTGTTGTGGATCAGAAGCTGGTTGGCCCCGACTACACCGTCAACATGGTGAAGGATCTGATGGAGCCCATCGGCCGTATGGACGGTGACAGCCTGCCTGTTTCCGCCTTCAAGGATTACGTGGACGGTCAGTTCGCTCAGGGCGCATCTGCCTTTGAGAAGCGCGGCGTTGCCGTTACCGTTCCTGTGTGGGATCCCAGCACCTGCGTACAGTGCAACATGTGCTCTTACGTATGCCCCCACGCTACCCTGCGTCCCTTCGCCCTGACTGAGGAAGAAGTTGCTAATGCTCCTGCCGCTATCAAGGCTGTGGACACCAAGCCCAAGGCTTCCGCTTACAAGTTTGCTATTGCAGTGTCTCCTCTGGACTGCATGGGCTGCGGCGTTTGTGTAAATGTCTGCCCCACTGCTGCTAAGGGCACTCTGAAGATGGTTCCTCAGGAGAGCCAGGCCGATCAGCAGGCAGTATTCGATTACTGCGTAGAGAACGTCCGCAAGAAGGACGACGTTGCTGATAAGAAGACCGTTAAGGGCAGCCAGTTCTACCAGCCCCTGCTGGAGTTCTCCGGCTCCTGCGCAGGCTGTGCTGAGACCAGCTATGCCCGCCTGATCACTCAGCTGTTCGGCGAGCGTATGTTCGTTTCTAACGCTACCGGTTGCTCCTCCATCTGGGGCGGCCCCGCTGCAACTTCTCCCTACACCTTCAACAAGGAAACCGGTTTCGGTCCTGCATGGTGCAACAGCCTGTTCGAGGACAACGCTGAGCACGGCATGGGCCTGTACCTGGGCCAGAAGTTCCTGCGTGATGCTCTGAAGGCTAAGCTGGAAGAGCTGAATGCTTCTGCTGATGACGCCCTGAAGGCTGCCATCGCTAAGTACATGGAAACCTTCGACGATGGCGAGACCAACGGCGAAGCTACCAAGGCTCTGGTTGCAGAACTGAAGAAGAACGGCTCCGAGCTGGCTAAGGAGATCCTGGACAAGGAGCAGTTCCTGGCTAAGAAGTCCGTTTGGATCTTCGGTGGCGACGGCTGGGCATACGACATCGGCTTCGGCGGCCTGGATCACGTTCTGGCTTCCGGCGAAGACATCAACGTGATGGTCTTCGATACCGAGGTTTACTCCAACACCGGCGGACAGGCTTCCAAGGCTTCCAACATCGGCCAGGTTGCTCAGTTCGCAGCTGCCGGTAAGGCCATTGGCAAGAAGAGCCTGGCCGAAATCGCTATGAGCTACGGCTACGTTTACGTTGCTCAGATCGCTATGGGTGCTAACCCCGCTCAGACTCTGTCTGCTCTGCGCGAGGCTGAGGCTTACCATGGTCCTTCTCTGGTCATCGGCTACAGCCCCTGCGAGATGCACGGTGTTAAGGGCGGCATGACCAACTGCCAGGCTGAGATGAAGAAGGCTGTTGCTGCTGGTTACTGGAATATGTTCCGCTTCAACCCCGCTCTGAAGGCCGAAGGCAAGAATCCGTTCACTCTGGACTCCAAGCCCGCTACCGCAGACTACAAGGAGTTCATCAGCGGCGAGACCCGTTACAGCCGCCTGAAGCTGGCCTTCCCCGAGCGTGCGGAAGAGCTGTTCCAGCTGGCCGAGGACACCTCCAAGAAGCGCTACGAGCACCTGGAGCGTCTGCAGAAGCTGTACGAGTAATCGAAATTTATGTCAATGCGGCGTGACCGTTCAGATCGCGAGCTGAGCGGCCGCAACGCGGCACAGATAACGATTGAGGCCCCCCACATTTGTGGGGGGCCTTTTTGTGTGCAAAAAGCCCGGCGCGTGTTCTTTTGCGGTGCAGCGCCAGGCGGTGCCGGTTGTCCCGGCGCTTCATGCCTGCGGCCCGGCCGCGTACCCGCCGCAAAAGCCAGGGCCCTGTGCCGGATGCCCTGTTCCCGCTTGCCGGTTTGCTCCCCGGCCGGGTTTTCCACAAAGAGAAGGCTTTTCTGTGGAAAATCTGCCGGCTCTTTTCACGGCGCGGCGGCTGTGGTACACTAAGAAACAGCGGAGCGGGCAGCTGCGGTTCCGCGGCACGTAACAATATCAAGGAGGAAAACCTATGCCTTATATCAATGTCAAAACCAACCTTCCGGTGGATGATCTGACGCAGGAGCAGATCAAAAAACAGCTGGGCCAGGCCATTTGCATCATTCGCGGCAAGAGCGAAGAGTGGCTGATGGTGGGGCTGGAGCCGGAAAGCGCACTGTGGTTCGCGGGCAGCGATGAACCTGCCGCTATGGTGGAGGTTGCTGTTTACGGCGGTGCCGATGCCGAGGATTTCGACCAGCTCACGGCCCGGATCACCGATATTCTGGGTGCTTATCTGGATCTGGACCCGCGCCGGGTGTACGTAAAATATCAGGAGTGCGAGTATTGGGGCTGGAATGGGGCAAACTTTTAATATCTAAGTTTTCCACACTTTCCACCGGGTTTTCCACAACGTTTTCAACTCGCTGTGGAAAGTCCTGTGAAGAACTGGCACAAGATATAGCGAAAAGACCGCCTTTAGGGCGGTCTTTTTGTGTTTGCCGGGAAAAACCGCAAAAAACGGCCCCAAGTTTTCCACAAGAGCGGGTGGAAACGGTGTATAGTTTTTCACAAAACCATGGGTTGTTATGGAAAAATGAAGCGATTACGCGGAACAACTCTGTGTGGTATTTCCCGGCCCAAAGGGAAAATAAAAACACCCCATCGGCACATCCGGTTTGCGGATGAATGCAGATGGGGTGTTTTGAAAACAGAAGCTGAAAATCAGGAATCGGGCGATTTGGCAGTGAACCAGAAGACACTTCCCTGCCCCAGGGTGCTCTGCACGCCAAAGCGGAATCCGTGGCTTTGCAGGATGGCCTTGGTGATGGTCAGACCCAGACCGGAACCAACCTTGCCCGCATCGCGGCGGCTGCGATAGTACCGGTCGAACAGATAGGGCAGTTCTTCCGGCGGAATGCCCGGGCCGTGGTCTTCCACCTCCACCCGAACGCCGTTGGGATCGGGGACTGCCCGCAGGATGAAGGTCTTGTCCGGGCCCAGATGCTGCAATGCATTGCCCAGCAGATTGTGCAGTACCCGTTCCATCATGGCCGGGTCGGCGCGCACCGGACAGGGCTCATCGGCCTCTACCTTCAGGGTGTAGCCGTTTTGGGCACAAACCGCTTCATAGCGCTCAGCCACTTCCTCGCACAGTGCGGCAAAATCGAAATCCACCGGATTGGGCTGGTCGGTGCCGCTGCTGACCTTGCTCAGTTCCATTACGCTGTTGACCAGCGCTGTCAGCCGGTCGGTTTCGTCCACAATCACGTTCAGCTGTTCGGTGCGGCGTTCGGGATTGCTTCCGGTCAGATCCCGCACCGTTTCCGCATAGCCCTTAATCAGGGTCAGCGGCGTGCGCAGATCGTGGCTCACATTGGCCAGCAGATCCCGCTGCAACTGGCTGGCCCGGTTGATCTGGTCTGCCATGTGGTTGAAATCCTGCGCAAGACATCCGATTTCGTCATGGCCTTCCACCCGAACCTGAACCCGGTAGTTGCCGTTGGCCATCTGGCGGGTAGCCGCGGAAAGATGGCTCAGGGGGCCGGTGAACCACCGGCTGAACAGCCAGGAGGCTACCACCGTCAGAACAACCAGAGCCAGTGTGATATACGGCAGGAACTGGCCCAGCACCACACGGGCCTCTTCCACCTGGGCCAGGCTGGTGCTCACCAGAATGGCATATTGACCGTCCCGGGCCAGTGCGCCCACCACCATCTGCCGTGCGCCGCTGCTGGTGGTCAGAATGCGGCTGATCTTGCCGTTCTGAAACAGTTCTGCACGCAGCCGCACCACATCGGAGGTGTCGATGGTTTCCACCCGTCCGGTTACGTTGCGCTCCACCTTGTGCAGCAGACAGGGGTACAGGTTGGCGATGCTATATACCCGGGAAAGGCTGCTGTCGCTGATTTCCATGCAGCAGTTGTGCAGATTCAGCTCGCCCGAGCTGATGGCTCCGTTCAGGGTGAACCAGAAATCCGGGTCCAGCTCCAGGCCCATCACGCTGCGGCGGCTGATGTCCTTATCGTTTTCGTTGACCATGTTCACCAGCTCGGCCAGACTTTGGTCCAGCTGGCTGTGGATGTGACGGTCGTATTCCGGCTGCAAAAAATGGGACAGAAGCAGAAAGACCAGCCCCAGCAGTGCAACGGTCATTAGACAGAGAAAGAGCATCAGCCGATGGCGGATGCTCAGATTCAGACAGGGTCGGGGACGCTTGTGCTGTTTTTTGTGTTTTGTCATGCTGCTCCCCTGTTACTTGTGCGCGTCGGGATCGAACTTATAGCCGATGCCCCACACGGTGGAAATGTAGTTCCGGCAGGGCCCCAGGTGACTGCGCAGCATTTTGATGTGGGTATCCACAGTGCGGTCCTCGCCGTAGTAGTCGTAGTTCCAGACCTTTTGCAGAATTTTTTCACGGCTGAGGGCAAGACCCTTGTTTTCGGCCAGAAATACCAGCAGATCAAATTCCTTGGGGGTCAGCGGAGCTTCCTGACCGTCGATGGTTACGCTGTGGCTGGCCGTGTCAATGGTCAAAGGGCCAAAGCAGTAACGGCCGGTGGAGCTTTGCTCCCGGGGCAGCGTGCGGGACAGCACGGCTTTCACGCGGGCCACCAGCTCCCGGGGGCTGAAGGGCTTTACCACATAATCATCGGCGCCGCCTTCCAGGCCGGCAAGCTTATCGTATTCCTCGGTGCGGGCGGTGAGCATGATAACCGGAACCGTCAGGTTGCGGGCACGCATCTCGCGCAGGCAGGTCATACCGTCCATAAACGGCATCATAATGTCCAAAATCACCAGGTCGATTCCACCCACGGAAACCGAAGCCAAAGCAGCACTGCCGTCACTGGCTTCCTTGCACTGGAAACCCTCATGCTGCAAGTGCTCCCGGATCAGTTCCCGGATCAAAGGCTCATCGTCCACGATCAATATAGTGGGCATGGAAAAATCCCTCCTTGAACGGCAGCACTTTAAAGTGCACCGAAAATTCCTTATACTCAGTATACCGCAATTTTGTGGCGAATCTGTGAAAGTAACGCAGATTCAGGAATTTTTATCAGTTGACTTTGGCATTGCTGCCGCCGTATACTTTAAAAAGAGCCTGTACCCATACCAACAGGACAAAGGAGCTGGAGTTTAAATGACAGTATTTATCATAGCAGCCATTGTGCTGATGATTTTTGTGTTTCTGATTCTGCCGGGTCATCCCAGTGAGGCGCAGCGGGCCATGTTCAGCAACAGATGGTTCGCCCACAGAGGGCTGCACACGCAGGACCGCACCGTGCCGGAAAACAGTCTGCCTGCCTTTGAGGCTGCGGCCCGGATCGGCTGCGGCGTGGAGCTGGATGTTCAGCTGTCCAAGGACGGACAGGTTGTGGTGTTCCATGACGATACGCTGGAGCGTGTGACCGGTGCGCAGGGCCGTGTGGACAGCCGCACGCTGGAGGAATTGCAGCAGCTGCGCCTGTGCGGAACCGATGCCACCATTCCCCTGTTCACACAGGTTCTGGAGGTACTGAACGGCAGCGGTCCCCTGATTGTGGAGCTGAAAACCGGCCCCCGCAATCCGGAGCTTTGCCGCAAAACGCTGGAAATTCTGCGCAGCTATCCGGGTGAATACTGTATCGAGAGCTTTGATCCCACCATTGTGGGCTGGTTTCGGCGCAATGCGCCGGATGTGCTGCGCGGGCAGCTGTCGGATGCACAGCGCAATTTTACCATGCTGAGCACCTTCAAGGGCTTTTTGCTCAGCCGGTGTCTGGGCAATTTTGTGGCCCGGCCTCAGTTTATCGCCTGGGGCCCCGGCCCCCAGAATCTGGCCGAACGTCTGGTGCGGGATCTGGGCCCGCTGCGGGTGCGCTGGACCGTGCGTCCCGAAGAGGATTGCAAGGCCCTTTTGGAAGAATACGATGCCCTGATTTTTGAGTTTTTTGATCCGCCGCTGCGGCATTGAACACATTTTTGCACGGCACAAAAGCCGGCAGGGGCAAACTGAATCGGTAAAAAAGGCGATCATCCGCGTTGTGAGGATGATCGCCTTTTCCGATAGATATTTGCAGATAAAAATTTGCAAAAACATCTGTAAAACGGGCCGCCGTCGATGTATGATAGCAGTAACAGCAGATGACCGGATGAAGGCATCGGTCAGAGAGCTGCAATCGGCATCCGACCCTGTGCAGGGCGGGTGAATCATTCAGAGATGAGAAGGTGAACAATATGCTGACGCTATTCTTCAAACTGTATTTCATTTTGCCGCTGATGCTTTTTATTTTGACCATAGGGCTGGCAGTTCGCAGTTCCCGGCGCCTCAAGTATTACATCGAGGATGTGGCGGTGATTGTGGGCTTTCGTACCAAGTACGGCGAGGTCTACGACCATTTTGACAACCTGCACCGGGATGTACTGCCTATTCTGAAATACACCGTCAACGGGCAGGAATATGAGTGTCTGGGCCACTGCCTGTCCACCGGCATGAAGGTGGGCGATGAGGTGAAAATTATGTACAGCCAGGATGACTGTGAAAATCTCTCCATGAAGCTGGGCCTGTATATCGCTCCTCTGATTACCGGGGTTCTTACAGTGTTTGCAACGGTGGCGCTGATTGTTTTTGTGGTGCTGCGCAGCAAAGGCATCCTGATCTTTTAAGCCCCGCCGCAAAACAGAAGACGGCATCGCTGCGCCCCCATTGCGGGGCGCTTTTTTTGTACTGAAAATCGGTCCCGCCGCATAATCATTACCAAAACTGACAAGGAACCAAAGCGAGGAGGCATGGTGATGTTTATGTTGACATTGTCAAAGCCCGGCCTGAAAAAGCTGGGTGCAGTGGCGCTCTGCGGGGTGCTGCTGGCGGGCGCAGTAGTGGGAGTCAATCACTGGCGCGGCCGGGACGAACCGCTGGAAACTGCCGCACAGCCCGCAGCAGCCAAGATTCGCACCACCCAGGACATCGGCGAATTTTTCACCGGGCGGGGCTTCCAGGTGGATCTGGCAACGGCATCGGTGGATAAGGTCAAGATTCCCAAGAAGTGGGACGAAAGCTTCACAGCGTTCAACCAGGTGGTAGCCCAGAGCGGAATGGATCTGGGGGGCTGTAAGGGCAAGACAGTGGAGAAATGGATGGCCCTTGTTCCCGCCCGCAGCGAGGGCGAAAACAAGACCTACGGGGTGCTGCTGGTGCATAAGCAAAAACCGGTGGGGGCCTATCTTCTGACACAGCCCGGCGGCGAAGTTACCGGTCTGGAAGCTGCCGCTCAGACCGCAGTGCCGCTGGATTTACAGGAGCAGGCCGCAGCCGCCCAGTTTGGCGAGCAGGCTGCCGAAACCGCAGCCGCGCCGGAACAGGCTGCCGAAACCGCGGCCGCGCCGGAACAGGCTGCCGAAACCGCGGCCGAAGTGGATGAGGCAGCACTGGCAGCCGCAGGAGCAGAGCCGGTGGAATGAAGAACACATAAAACAAAGAAGCGCCCGGGTTCGGCAAGGTCCGAACCCGGGCGCTCTGTTTCAGTTTAATGGCATCCGCCGCAGCTGCTGCAATCACCGTTGCAGCCGGGGCTGGATTTACGCTTTTTGTGCAGGCTGCGGGCGGCCAGGAAAATGGCCACGCCCAGCACAGCAAGGACGATCAAATTACCAAGGATAGCGGGCATGATACATTCTCCTTTCGTGCCGTAAGGTTATTTTAGTGGGTAGCTTCCACGGAGGTCAGGGTGCGGGCAGTGCCTTCCTTGTCCTGATAGCCCTTGCGGAACAGCAGGTACAGCAGGCCAATCAGAGCGGCAATGGCTACAACGGTCCAGAAGCCGAAGGTAGCTTCGCCGGTGAACAGACCACCGATCTGGAATACGATCATGGAGATGACGTAGGCAAAACCGGTCATGTAACCGATGGCGGCCATGGTCCACTTGCCGTTGTTCATCTCACGCTTGATGGCGCCCATAGCAGCGAAGCAGGGAGCGCACAGCAGCTGGAAGATCATGAAGCTGTAAGCGGTTACAGCGCCGAAGTCGGCAGCAACCAGGGGCCAGATCTCGTCACCGGCCTCGCTCAGCTCACCGGCGTAGTTGTACAGGGTACCGAAGGTCATAACAACCTCTTCCTTGGCGATCAGGCCGGTAACGGTAGCCACAGTGGCCTTCCAGGCCATGTCGCCAACCCAGCCCAGAGGCAGGAAGATCCAGGCAACTGCGTTGCCGATGGTAGCCAGCAGAGAAGTGTTGTTGTCTTCCACAGCGCCGAAGACACCGTCCACGAAGCCGTAGCCCTGCAGGAACCACAGCACGATGCTGGACAGCAGGATGATGGTGCCGGCACGCTTGATGAAGGACCAGCCGCGCTCCCAGGTGGCGCGAACAACGCCGCCGGCGTTGGGCACGTGGTAGCTGGGCAGCTCCATAACGAAGGGAGCAGGCTCACCGGCGAAGGCCTTGAACTTCTTCAGGATGATACCGCTGATAACCACAGCAGCAATACCGATGAAGAAGGCGCTGGTGGCAACCAGGGGGCTGTTGTTGAAGATAGCACCGGCGAACAGACCGATAATGGGCATCTTAGCGCCGCAGGGAATGAAACCGGTGGTCATGATGGTCATTTTGCGGTCACGGTCCTGCTCGATGGTACGGGAAGCCATGATGCCGGGAACACCGCAGCCGGTGGCAACCAGCATGGGGATGAAGCTCTTACCGGACAGACCAAAGCGGCGGAACACGCGGTCCATGATGAAGGCAACACGGGCCATGTAGCCGATGTCTTCCAGAATGGACAGCAGCAGGAACAGAACCAGAATCTGAGGAACAAAGCCCAGAACAGCGCCGACACCGGCCACGATACCGTCCATAATCAGGCCGTTCAGCCAACCGGAAACGCCCAGAGCGTCCAGACCGTTGCCGATCAGAACCGGGATACCGGGAACCCATACGCCGTAATCAGCGGGATCAGGCTCGCCGGCTTCCACTGCGGTCAGAGCAGCTTCATAAGCGGCGTAGTTCACGTCGATGACCTGTGCGGGGCCGTCATCCTCGCTGGGCAGCTCAGCGGCAGCGGTCAGCTCCTTGGCCTCAGCGGGCTCCAGACCGGCTTCCTCGGCAGCAGCCTCAAAGGCTTCAACCTGAATGGTGTTTACTTCAAATTCGCCGGCGGCTCCATCATAGGCAGAATCACCGATGCCCAGCAGATGGAAGCCATCACCGAACAGACCGTCGTTGGCCCAGTCGGTGCCGCGGGTGCCGATGGATACGGCCCAGGGGCCCATGGCGATGGAGTAGATGAAGAACATTACAACCACAAAGATGGGCAGAGCCAGAATGCGGTTGGTTACAATGCGGTCGATCTTGTCGCTCATGGACAGGCTGTGCTTGGCAGCCTTCTTCACAACGCAGCGCTCAACAACCTTGGCAATGTAGGAGTAACGCTGGTTGGTGATGATGCTCTCGGCATCGTCGTCCAGCTCGTTTTCGCAGTCGGCAATGTGCTGCTCCAGATGCTCCTTCAGGTCGGTGGGCAGCTGCAGATCTTCCAGAACACGCTCGTCACGCTCAAAGATCTTGATGGCGTACCAGCGCAGGCTCTGTGCATCCACGGTATTGGTGATGCTCTCTTCAATATGTGCAATGGCGTGCTCTACGCTGCCGGTGAATACATGGGGATGCTCTGCGTGAGCAGCTTCGGCAGCGGCAATGGCGGCCTCAGCAGCGGCCATGCTGCCCTCACCCTTCAGGGCGCTGGTTTCCAGCACGGTGCAGCCCAGCTCTTCGCCCAGCTTCTTCAGGTCGATCTTGTCGCCGTTCTTGCGAACCAGGTCGATCATGTTCACAGCAACCACAACCGGAATGCCCAGCTCAATCAGCTGAGTGGTCAGATACAGGTTGCGCTCGATGTTGGTGCCGTCCACAATGTTGATGATGGCGTTGGGCTTTTCCTTAACCAGGTAGCTGCGGGCCACAACCTCTTCCAGGGTGTACGGCGACAGCGAATAAATACCGGGCAGGTCCTGAATGACAACGTCCTTGTGGCCCTTCAGCTTGCCTTCCTTCTTCTCAACGGTAACGCCCGGCCAGTTGCCCACATACTGATTGGAACCGGTCAGGTCGTTGAACATGGTAGTCTTGCCGCAGTTCGGGTTGCCGGCAAGTGCGATGGTAATGCTCATGTACGTTTCCCTCCTCAAAACAATGCGCCCACGCGAAAAAGTTAGATTATGCTAACCACGGGGCAAAAAAATAAGGGCTCAAAACCAGCTGCCCAGTGAAATACCGCAGCAAAGGGCAGCCGCGGCCTTATTCGACTTCGATCTGCTCAGCGTCTGCCTTGCGGATGCTCAGCTCATAGCCGCGCAGGTTCAGCTCCATGGGATCGCCCAGGGGTGCTACCTTGCGCACCTGAATTTCTACGCCCTTGGTAATGCCCATGTCCATGATGCGGCGGCGAACCGGACCCTCACCATGCAGACGGCGAACCACGGCGGTTTGGCCTACGGCCACGTCTTTCAAAGTTTTCATCGGTGATTCCTCCTACTATATTACAAGTGAGCACTTAAAAAGTGCCTGTAAGCTTAGAACATAATGCGGTTGGCAAGACCTGCATCCAGAGCAATGCGGCTGTCGCGTACCTGCAAAATCAGGTTTCCGCCCAGACGGTTGACTACGGTTACAGTGCTGTCCACCACAAAACCCAACTCAGCCAGGTGGCGGCGCACTTCATCCTTGCCGGTGATTCGGCGGATGGTGACGGTCTGCCCCGGGTCGGCCATGGAGATAGGCATCATAGAGATCTTCCTTCTTTCCTGCCGCCAATGAGCGGTTAGTTACAACTATCTTTTTGAAAGCTATTATAGTTTAGCACGGCTAACCATAGGTGTCAAGCGATGCTAAGAAATTTTTTTGCCCGGGACGTCACTTGCGAAACGCACACGGATATGGTACGCTTAGGACAAAACAAATCCTCAAGAAAGGAGACAGTGCGTCGTATGACCATTCACCAGTCTGCCGAGGACTATCTTGAAACGATCCTGGTGCTGAAAGAGCGCCACAATGAAGTGCGATCCATCGATATTGCAACGGAATTGCAGTACACCAAAGCCAGTGTGAGCATTGCCATGAAAAAGCTGCGTCAAAACGGCTATGTGGAAATGGACGCGAATGGTTTTATTACCCTGACGGATGCCGGTCAGGAAATTGCAAGCCAGATTTACAGCAGACACAAGTGTCTTACTTCCTTCTTCATCCAGCTGGGCGTAGATCCGGAAGTGGCAGCAGCCGATGCCTGCCGCGTGGAGCATGATCTGAGCGATGAAACCTTTGAAAAGCTGTTGGAGCACGTCAAACAGCACACCCGGAACGCAGAGTGAAAATGAACAAACCCCCATGAGCCTGCCGCGCAGCCGCTCATGGGGGTTTTGTTGTGTCCGGAGCAAAACAAACAGGGAGCTTTGCCATAAAATTGCGCTGTGCGCTCCGGCGGCAATGCGCCCGGCATTTTTAAATATCATGCGAAGATACGCCGAAAAAACAGGACATCCCGGGCAGCGGCGTGCGGACACAACCGAACGGCGGATGAACCGGGACAAAAGTTTTTTTGCATTTGGGGTTGACAGTTCCCCCGGCGGCATGGTATCATCTGGCCATGGTTAGTGAACGCTAACCGATGCGGACGGCAGTACCTTCCGATCCCCCATGGAAGGCAAGCCACAACTCCCCAGGCCGGGGTCCGGAACCCCCGCCGGGGAATTTTTAAGAGCTAGGGGTTAGCCAAGGCTAACCATAAAAGCACAGGCGTTTACAAGCACGCTTATGCAAACTTTGAAAGAGGTGATCGTATGCAGCAGTACGAGATGGATCGTTTGCTGGCCCGGCATTGTGCCCCCACCCTGCTGGGCATCAAGGCAGCCAGTCTGGTAGCACTGCCGGATGCACAGGGCGTGGAACCTGCGCCGCTGATTCAGGCACTGAACGAGCAGCTGGGCCGCAAGGGCATGGTATTCCGCAGTTTGGGCCACTGTCCCCGCACCGCGCTGATGCTGGCCTATCGGCCGGAACTGCTGGAAGCGCGTCTGGCCTGTCCGGAAGCACACCGCATTCTGGCGGCGTATCACTATCCGGTAAATGACGGGCTGGAAGCCATGCTGGAGCACCTCAGTAGAAGGCTGACCGAAGAGGGCGAATTCCCGCACGAAATTGGCCTTTTTCTGGATTATCCGCCCGCAGATGTGCGGGGCTTTATCCGCCACCACGGCGCAGACTGCAAGCTGTGCGGCTATTGGAAGGTTTACTCGGATGTGGACGCAGCCCGTGCCCGCTTCGCGTTTTTCGATGTCTGCCGAAATTGCCTGTGCGGTCTGGTGGAACAGGGCAACACGATTTCACAGCTGCTGAATGCAGCCTGAAATATAGTTTTCAAACAGCAATATGCAAATAAAAAAAACAACTTACAAGGAGGATATTTCTCATGAATATCGCAGTAGTATATTGGAGCGGCACCGGCAACACTCAGATGATGGCAGATGCCGTGGCCGAAGGTGCCGGCGTACAGGCTCAGGAAGTAACCGCAGTGTCTGCTTCTGAAATTGCCGGCTTTGACGGTGTGGCACTGGGCTGCCCTGCAATGGGTGCCGAAGTGCTGGAGGAAGTGGACTTTGAGCCCTTCTTCACCGAACTGGAGCCCAGCCTGAAGGGCAAGAAAGTGGCCCTGTTCGGTTCTTACGGCTGGGGCGACGGCCAGTGGATGCGCGACTGGCAGGATCGCTGTGTGGCCGCAGGTGCCACCCTTTGCGCTGAACCCGTGATTGCCCAGGAAACCCCTGACGGCGACGCACTGGATCAGTGCCGCGCTCTGGGCAAGGCTCTGGCCCAGTAAAACTCTGACATCTTCTTCTTCCAGTTTCCTTTTGCTGAACACCGCCCCGCCGGGCCCGAATCCCGGCGGGGCGGTCGTTCGTTTGGGGGCGGAAAAAGCCCTTTGGAAATTAAAAAAGATTTGCGGATAACCGTTGACAATGACCGATTTGCATGGTATGATTTAAGCACAGTTAGTAAAGACTAACCAAGAGAGCCGCAGCGGTTTTAACTCCTCCGTTCCGGCTATAAAGGCAAGATATGCCAATACTCCTCCATTTCCTTATATCGTAAAGTCCGGGGCCCGAATCCCCGGCACCGCCGCAATGCTTCAGCAACATTGCGGCGATTTTTTTATACGGTACACAAACCCAAAAACAGCCCCCGGATTGTACCAGTGCGGTAAAATCCGGGGGCTGCTGTGCATTTGGGATAAGCCGGTTATTCCAGCCGGTCGTCGATGCCGTTGCCGTTAAAGTCGGGCATCATATCGGGGCCCAGAGCGTCGCCGTCGTTTTCGTTTCCGGCCTGGGTGCCGCCGATCAGCTCGCTGGTGCGCACACCGTTTTCGCGGCGGCTTACTTCAATGGCCTGGCTCAGAACGTCCTTGACCTTGCGGGCGTTCTTGATGTGCATCAGCCGGATTTCCGGTACCGAAGCGTCGGTGCTGATAACGCGCAGCGTGCCGGTGCCGCCGATTCGCTCCAGCAGGGACTGGCTGTAGCTTACATCCTTGATGCGGTACAGACGAATTTCATCCTCCCGCTGGTTCAGAAGCCCCACACTCAAAATCAGGCGCGAAGGGGTCAGCTCATATTTGGTGAAGCTCCAGGGCAGCGCGAAAATGGTTACCCGCTTGCGGTCAAACCACAGGGTTACCTCGTCCTCCATGGCCACGTTGATATCTCCGCAGCGCATTTTCTTGTTGTTTTCCATTGTCAGTACCTCCCTCAGGGCTTTGAAATACTTCGATTTGATTCAAGCATACGGCAAAAAGTGAGCGGGGTCAATGCCCTTTAGAAATCCACTTCCATGTAGCGGCTCAGATGGGGCTTGTATACCAGCATAAACAGAACGGTGCTCTGAATAGCAGCCAGCAGATCCGCAGCGGGCTCGGCAAAGAAAGCGTACTGTGCGCCGAACAGTGCAGCAAACAGAATGGTAAAAATCAAAAAGCTGCTCTTGCGGGCAATGGACAGGTACAGTGCAACCTTGATTTTGCCCAGTGCAGTCAGTGCGTCCACCAGCACGTACTGGAAGGTCAGCGGAACCACCGCCATGGTGAATACCCGAATGCCCCAGGCTGCCATCCGGCGGGTTTCCGGGTTCTCGGTGAAGGCACAGACAAAGGTGGGAGCAAACAGCTGGGAAAGCAGGAACATCATGCAGGTGAAGATCAGGCCCTGACGCATGGCGCAGCGGATGGTCTGGTTGACACGGGTTGCCTTTTTGGCGCCGAAGTTAAAGCTGATCAGCGGCTGCACACCGCCGGAAATACCAATCAGCGGGCCGGTAATCATCAGCAGATAGCTCTGGATGATGGTGACCGAGGAGATGAGCATATCGCCCTGAGCGCCGCCAAAACGCTGCAAAACGGCGTTCATGGCAATGATAATCAGGCTGTCGGTGGACAGGATGATGAAGGGAGAAATGCCCATGGAGATGATTTTCCACATCAGGCGGCCGTTGTAGTGGCCAAAGGTGATGCGAATGGGCACCCGCTTGCCGAACAGGAACAGCAGCGCATACATACAGGACAGGAACTGCGAAATCACCGTGGCCAGCGCAGCACCGGCCACGCCCCAGTTCAGACCCAGCACAAACACGGCGTCCAGAATGATGTTGCTCACAGCGCCCAGAACCACCGTGAACATACCGTTCATAGAAAAGCCCTGGCTGTTAATAAAGTAGTTCAGGCCCAGCGCAAGCACCGCAAAGAAGGTGCCCAGAGTATAAATGGTCAGATAGGTGTCGGCATAGGTAAAGGTGGCATCGCTGCCGCCGAACAGATAGATCATCTGCCGCTTGGTCAGCAGAAATACCGTGGTCAGAACGGCCGAAAAGAGAACCAGCAGCAGAAAACTGTTGGCCAAAATATGCTTGGCGTGCTCATTGTCGCCGCGGCCCATGCTGATGGCCATCATAATGGAACCGCCAATGCCCACCAGCGTAGCAAAGGAGGAAATAAAGGTGACGATGGGGCCGCAAACACCGACACCGGCCAGGGCAATATCGCCCACCACCGGTATGTGACCGATAAACATACGGTCGATGATGCTGTACAGCACGTTAATCAGCTGGGCCAGCATGGCAGGAATGGTGAGCCTGAGCACCAGAGTGGAAATTCGATCCTGTCCCAGATCGTTTGCTTTTTTCATAAAAAACCTCCTCCGCTATAAAAAAGCCGGCAGAATCGTTCTCTGCCCGCAGTCGTTCAATTTTTCGCTTTTCAGTGTGAAAAATGTGCTTTACCGCACCCTATTATACTATCGAATCTTACAAAAATCGAGAGCAATTTTTGCACAACTTTACTGGGCGGCAACAGCCCTGCCCTGCACGTTGTGCCAAAGCACAGCGAACCCGGATGCACAGAGTATCCGCCTTACAGCATATCCAGTTCGGTGTAGTGGTCCGGCGCAGGAAACCGGCGATCCAGTGCGGCCAGCTCCTGAGCCGTGAGCACAAGGTCGGCTGCGGCCCGGTTGGCCTGAACGTGTGCCAGTGCGGCTGCCTTGGGAATGGATGCAACACCCGGTACCGCCATCAAAAAGGCCAGAAGCACCTGCATAGGCGTGGCGCCGTGGCTTTGAGCAGCAGCCTGCACCGCCGGATCGGTGAGCAGCTGCGCCCGCAGCTCCCCCGCCCGGGCCAGCGGACAGTACGCCATCAGTGCAATGCCGCGCTGCTGCATCCAGGGCAGCAGGTCGTATTCCACGCCCCGGCTGCCCAGATGGTACATCAGCTGGTTTGCCGCACAGGCGTCACCACCGGGAATGGTCATCAGCTGTTCCATGTCCCGCAATTCAAAGTTGGAAACGCCCCAGCGGCGAATCTTGCCCTTTTTTACCAGGGCCTGCATCCCCTGCACCGTTTCCTCCAGCGGCACACGACCCGGCCAGTGCAGCAGATACAGATCCAGACAGTCAATGCCCAGCCGGCGCAGACTGGCATCACAGTGCGCTTCCAGATCGTTTTTGCCGGAGTTTTGCGGGCACACCTTGCTTACAATAAAAAGGTTGTCCCGGGGCAGATCCCGGATAGCCTGCCCCACCAGCTCTTCCGAGCGGCCGTCGCCGTAGAGCTCGGCGGTGTCCAGCATGGTCAGACCGTTCCGGGCGCCCCAGCGCAGGGCCTCCAGCTCGGCGGCACGAACGGCAGGGTCATCCCCCATCTGCCAGGTGCCCTGCCCCATGCGGGGCATCTGTCCGCCGTCGGGCAGGGTCAAAGTGGGAATTGCGGTCATGGATGGTTCCTCCTACTTATATAATAGAGGGCCCCGGCACGGGGCGCAAAAAACCCCTCGAACCCGATATGCTCGAGGGGAATCAGTGCAAAGGCAACATTCAGGCGGACAGCCCCCTGAATCCAAAGCGGACAAGTCCGGAAAAAATCTCTGTTTTCATATTTTACCGCAGAGAAACATAAGGGTCAAGCGGACAAAATGCGGGGCAAATGGGCCCGATTCAGGCGGCAGTGCGGCGGTGTGCCGCAATAGCCGGACAAAAGAAAAACCTGCAAGCGTTGCTTGCAGGTTTTGTTGGTTGCGGGAGCCGGATTTGAACCGACGACCTTCGGGTTATGAGCCCGACGAGCTACCGGACTGCTCCATCCCGCGATATATGTAAACGGCCTTTCGGCCGGTTACTTCATCGCTGCTCATCTGAGTGCTCTAATATAATACCGCATAAAGGGTTAAAAGTCAAGACTTTTCTTTGAAGAAATTTAAAAAATATGAAACCTGCCCTAAAGACGGTGTATCGCTTTGTCAAAAAAGCCGAAGAGGGCTCGCCCGCAGGCAATGCGAAAGCGCAGGCTCGGGCGGCGTCCGGCATCCGGTTGGCGAACTGTGCCCACAGCGGGCTATACGGCATTTCGGGTTGATCTTTTTCCGGGCTGCCGGGCCGATTTTGCCTGCCGATGCACGCGGCCAAAACACAGAGCGGTGATATATTTGATGGAGCAAACAGGGTGCAGAAAGGCAAAATCCAAGAGAGGGACAGCACCGTAAAGAACTGTAAAACGATCAAAATATATTAACGGATTCTTAACATTGCAAAAAAACATTAACGGAATACTAACGAAAATATACTTGGATTAACGGATTCTTAACAAAAAGCGTACAACCTTAACAAAAAGAAAATAGCAATCTTGTTCAGAACACGAATGGAAATCGACAAAATCAGACGGTAATATATGAGTGTTCGTCTTACAGGTCAAAATGGGCCTTAGACATTTTGCAGTAAAGGGCTTGACCGGTCAAAGTTGTTTACTGTGTTCGCCATCCAGCCTGGGGTGCGAATGCCCCCTGAATCGAATCGAGGTGCTCCCGTGAACCAATTCAAGCGTGGTCTGGATAAGACCATCAACGTCTTTAACAGCGTGTTATGCGCGGTTGGCGTGTTTTTTTACATGACCTTTGTGGTTTGCGTGCTGGTGCAGGTTATCAGCCGCAACTTCCTGCCCAGTGCCCCGCCCTGGACAGAAGAGATGTCCCGGTATGCCTTTATCTACATGGTGGCCTTTGGCTGTGGCGTAGCAGTGCATCGCCGCGAATTTGTTAACGTGGAATTTCTGCACGACTTTTTTGAAATGAAGGGTCTGCATCAGGTCAACCGCATTCTGGAAGTGGTCATTCAGGCCGGCCTGTGTGTGTTCAGCCTGTATCTGCTGTTTAAGGCTGTGGTGCCCTTTGCGTTCATCAAGTTCCCCATGTTCTCTACAGCAATGGAAATTCCCATGCAGTACGTTTATTTCAGCATTGTGCTGATGTTCAGCTTCCTGCCGCTGTCTTTTGCGCTGGAGGTTGTGCGGGCCCTGGTATGCTGGAATGATCCGGTTGAAGAACCTGTGCTGAAGGAGGTTTGATGATGGTTGCGGTTTTGTTTGTATCCTTTCTGATTCTGCTGTTCCTGGGTGTGCCTGTGGCATTCAGCCTGGGCGGCTCGGCTTTGGTGTATTTCCTGGGCAGTGGTATGCCCATCAATGTGTTTGCTCAGCGCTTCTTTGCCGGTCTGGACAGCTTTACGCTGCTGTGCATCCCCGGCTTTACGCTGGCCGGCAACCTGATGAACGAAGGCGGCATCAGCGATAAGCTGATGGATTTCTGCGACACGCTGGTAGGCCACCTGACCGGCGGCCTGGCGTATGCCAACATCATGGCGTCCATGATCTTTGCCGGCATTTCCGGTACGGCCCTGTCCGATACCGTGGCGCTGGGCGGCGTGGAGGTTCCCATGATGGTAAACTCCGGCTATGATGTTCCCTTTACCGTGGCCGTTACCGCAGCGTCCAGCTGCCTGGGCCCCATCATTCCCCCTTCCGTGCCCATGATTATGGCTGCCACCATGACCGGCCTGTCCGTTTCCAAGATGTTCGTTGCCGGCATCGTGCCCGGTATCCTGATGGGCGGCGGCATGGCTCTGGTTGCGTTCTTCATTTCCAAAAAGCGCAATTACCCCAAGCGCGAACGCCGCAGCACCCTGCGCGAGATTGTACGCTCCGGCCGTGAGGCAATCTGGGCCATCATCATGACCCTGATTATCCTGCTGGGCATCGTGGGCGGCTGGGTTACTCCCACCGAAGCTTCCATCATCTGCATTGTGTATGGCACCTTCGTTGGCTTTGTGATCTACCGCAAGCTGAATCTGAAAAACTTTTATGAGTGCCTCAAGCAGACCCTGTCCAGCGGTGCTGCAATTATGGCTCTGGTTGCCTTTGCAAACGTGTTTGCGTACATCCTGACCAAAGAGCGCATCCCCAACATGATTGCAGATGCAATGCTCAGCCTGACCACCAATAAGTACATCATTCTGCTGCTCATCAACCTGTTCCTGCTGTTCGTGGGTATGTTCATGGAAACCATCGCGGCTATCCTGATCCTGTTCCCCGTGCTGCTGCAGGTGGCTGTGGCCGT
>RCNH01000009.1_pt1 | contig 109715 bp, 130 predicted proteins | sample 2041161 | NCBI WGS metagenome assembly RCNH01 (sample SAMN09708215, study PRJNA481090) | Feces metagenome, whole genome shotgun sequencing project. | biome: feces | host: Leptonychotes weddellii | place: Antarctica: Sion Island | collected 2010-03-01 | reverse complement strand
ATCTGATATGATTTCTGCTCATGCATAACGTGCCATATCTTCTTATAAGTTGATGATGAAGTGGTGTAAAAAATGGTGTAAAAATGGTGTAAATTTATTACCATGTTGCAAATTGGTGTAAAACCTTTTAATTAAGCTTTATCTTTCCCTCCAGCTCCTTGAAACTGGCATGCTTACGAGAGGCTGTTGCCTCATTGTATATCCATTGTGGTTGCAATATTTTGGCAGGTAACAAATCTCTCTGCCTTCTTACGCATAGAAATGGCCTTGCGAACAAGCCTGTGAGCATAGATGCTCTATAATATTCTATGAGGGGTAAATGCTGGGAAACCGGTTAAACCAATAGCACTACAGCATAATTCGAAAGGATACGTGCGAATGTTGCGAAAGCAAAATAAGTTATTGGATGACGCATGGGAATCAATACGCCTAAACGTCAGGCTATTATATAGCAAATGGGATATCATCAGCAGGACGGCATTCTTTAGAGTGCAATCCCCAGAGACTACCCACCCTCTGAGTCTTTACCGCCTAAGTGTAAAGGCTTGTAATGTATAGTCCAAAGAGTGCAAACTTATCTTGCACTATAATTGTGATACGCAGTGTCGGCGTTGATAAGAAGGCATAAAAAAAAGAAGGGCAGCGAGTGCCCTCCCCTACTATTGTTCTGTATTACTGTGTAAATCTTTCATTATGGCCTCCAGACATAGCCACATTTTCCACAACGATTTACAGTTTTATCGCTTCCATAAAACCCTGTTAGGAACGTAACCCCTCTTGATGTCGTGGTAATATGTTCGGAACCACATCTCGGGCACTTTATTACAGATTCTTTATTGATATATTCTAAGATTCTTTTTTCTGCGATACTTATTTTCGTTGTGTCAGATGCAACAATTTTTGTCAGGCACCCATACTTTTTAAAAGTATTTTGCAGTAATTTAGCTGTATCCCAGGTCACCCCATCAAGTAGCTGGCACTTTTTGTTCGCTGCAACCGAGTTAGCTTCTGGATAAGATCGCCCAGCTAAATACTGGACGTTCATAGAGATTTTAATTCTATTTCTATTAAATTCTGTTCTTGAACTAAAACCCTGGAATAGTATAGCATACAGGTCTTGTTGACATGGTTCTTCTACCTTTTCTTCTATTAGACCATTAACTTCTTGTATCAAAATGGAAAGCTCGTCTTGTGGAGCTGCCATATCTGTTAGAGGGTAGCCACAATGAGGGCAAAATTGTGCCTTGTTCGATATATCATATCCGCACTCAGGGCATTTAATCATCGACACAATGAATCATCTCCTTTGAAAAAATTGTATCACACAATTAAGTTTATGTAAAGTCTGCTTACCTAAAGATGAAGGAAGATGATTCTGAATATAAAGGAAAACACGTCAATGATGATGTGGGGTATATTACAAAATTATTTGGCGAACTGGGAACAGCTGTAAAAAGAGGCGCGCCGCAGCTTGACTCAATGATCAAAGGCATTCTAGGCGCAAATGGCGCAATGGGAAAGCTAAGAGCTACTGCATCTGGTTTGTGGGGAATTATTGCAGCACACCCGTTCTTCACTCTAATTGCCGCTGTTGTTGCAGCAACCGCAGTATTTGACGCTTTAACAGTTTCCGAAGACGAAGCAAGGGAGAATCTGTCGAACCTCAAGAATGAGTATAATGAAAATGAATCTAAGTTAAAGTCTCTAAACGGGGAACTTGATACGACCAAGAGCCGCATTGACGAGTTACTTGCTAAGGAATCACTGACATTTACAGAACAGGAAGAATTAGCCAATCTACAAGCTCAGAATGAGGAGCTTGAGCGTCAAAAGTCCATTCTGGAAGGAATTCAGAATATTAAGCAGGCCGAAACAAGGAAGTCGTTTGTTCAAACTATGGACAAAGATGTCAATAATCGAAAGGAATATCAAGGATGGGGCTCCGAAGGGCCTATGTTTTTCTCAGACCAATCTAAGATTGATAACAGCTTTCTCCGCTATAAGGCTAATCGGGATAGAATTGCGCGGCTAGACAAGGAATACGAAGACGACCAGCATAATAAGTGGTACAAAGAGGAAAGAGAAAGAATTGAGAACGCTAACGAGGAGATTAGCAACTATCTTGTCGAAAAGTCTGAAGACTTCTCTTCGGCGGCTAGTGGTATTTCTTACATAGATAATCCGACTTCAGAGGACGACAAAAAAGTCAATGCTTGGCTCGATTATATTAACGACTACAATGACAGGATGAATATCCTGATTGGTGGTCCCAATGCGAAAAAGCACGCATTTGACAGAATTATCAATAGCCCTAAGTTTGACGAGGCGACGGAAGGTCTTAAAAAATTAGGCGAGCAGGGTGAAGTAACTGCCGATAGCTTAAAAGATCCGAAATATGCAGACTTTCTAAACAACCTGACCGATGTCGGATTCGTCTCCGACACATCCGCTGATAGTTTAGCTCTTGTTGCGTTGGCGTTTAATGAATTGTCGGATGCAGCCACTGATGCCGGAGAAGCAGCCGGAACTACGATGCATGATATCAAGAAAACTTCTAAAGGAACGCTTGACGCAATTTCTGGTATATCCGAGATCCAGAAGGTTCTTGCATCACAGGAGTCTGGAAAATCGATATCTATCGGAACGTTTACGTCAGAGGGCGTTCAAGAGTACGCATCCGCTCTGGAATATGTAAATGGTGTATATCAGTTAAATACTGAGAAGGTAAATGACCTTGTTAAGGCAAAAGTAAAAGTTCAGCTTGCCACCATCGGAGAGAACAAGGCCCTTGCACAGTCTGAGTATCTTAAGAATGCTGCTCAAATCGATGAGTATCGCTCTCAGCTTGAAGCCGCAGAAGCCGCTAACGACGGTACGGCAGATGGTATTAGAAAGAGCATTAAGGCTCTTCGAGAGCAGAACGATGCGCTAAGGAACGAATGTGACCAGTACAATCTCATGAGCTCTGCACTTAATGAGGCTACTAATGCGTATAATACATGGCTAAATGCCAAAAGTGCGAACCAAACTGGTGATATGTTTGACGGCGCTCTCGCGGCTATTAAGCAAATCGATGACGTCCTTAACAACGAAGAATCCGATATGTTTGGCAGAATCGGCAGAACTGACTACAAGGCCGCAGTTGACTTTATTGTCCCGGATACAGTTGATGCCGAAGACGCTGAGGCAGTTAATACTTATCTTGATTCAATTAGCGATATGTTTACTTTCGGCAAGGACGGGAGCAGGACTGGCCTCAATATCGATAAGTTTATTCAGAAGTCTCTTGAAGAGAAACTGATCAATCCGGATAAGTCAGGAAAGTCTTACAGCATTGCCGCTGAAAAAACAATGGAGGATTTTGCAGAAAAACTTAATCTGTCAATGCCTCTCGTTCGTGCTATGTTCGGGGAACTCCAGGAGTTTGGCTCCAAATTCAGCTGGGCTGATGAAGCATCTCAGACTATTGGAGACCTTGGCGTAGCAGCATATGAATCTGCGGAAGCACTAAAGAGTGTAGACCAGTTCAAGGATATGAAGATCGTCATGGATGTTTCTGGATTTGACGACTCAGACAAAGCTATCGAATCGCTAGAACATACAATCGAAGACATGCAGGATATGAAGTTAAATCTAAATCCTGACATCGATCAGACGCAGATTCAGCAGGTTGACGATATCATTAAATATTGCGTGGCTCAAAAGCAGCTGCTTTCTGAACCTGCAATTATGACGGTGGATGTAAGTCAGGTTACATCTGAAATCGCTCCCGCACTCGAACTTCTTCAGGAGTTCTGGGGGGCGCAGAATACACTTGATATGCAGGTGGCTGTCGGATCTGACACTTCTGCTGCAGAGAAGCAGGTAGACGGGCTCGTTACACAGATACAAAGTTTAAGCCCAAAAATTCTTGCCGAAATTGGCTTAAGTGATACCAGTAAAGACGGTATTACTACCTACATTGCTGGACTCGATGCGCCGGCAATAGTCAGCTTTGGTGTTGACTCTTCCCTGGTCGACGCATTTGAGGCAACAGAACACAATGCAGACGGTAAGGTACATTGGACTGACGATATATCGAAGCTGAGTAGATCGTTCAGTGCAACAGGATCTGTAACGTGGAAGAGTTCCAATCACCCATCTCCGTTTAGCAGTGTTAATGGTTCTGCACATGTAAACGGAAGCGCACTGTTCAGAGGAAATTGGAGAACCCGTGGTGGCAGATATCTTATGGGTGAGCTCGGACGAGAGATCGTTGTTGACCCTAATACCGGTATGTGGCACACAGTCGGAGACAACGGAGCTGAATTTGTAAACCTGCCAGAAGGCGCTATCGTATTTAATCACGTTCAAAGCGAATCTCTTCTCAACAACGGCACCGTTGCAGGAAGGGGCGCTGCGTATGTGAGCGGAAGTGCGCTTGTCTCCGGAACAATTCCTGGAGGCATCCATAGACCTCATAGGCCTGTAAATGGCGGTAGGCCATCACACAATTATCATAATGCAGCTGGCGGTGCGAACAATTCGATAACGAATAGTTACGATCAAGACATGTCCTCTGTGGACTGGATCGAAATAGCCATCGATCGAATTGAAAGGGTTATCGGTAGGCTTAAGAAGATAGCCGAAAGTGCATTTAAGTCTTTGAGCACCAAGGCTTCTGCTGCTTATGATGAAATTGAAATGGTGGCTAGAGAGATTGAACTACAGCAAAGCGCATACGACAAGTACATCAGCGCAGCTGAGTCTGTTAACCTTTCAGCCGAACTTAAGACTCTAGTAAGAAATGGCGCAATCGATATTTCTCAGTATGACAAAGATACAAAGGAACTGATTGATGATTATAAGGCATTTTATGAGAAAGCATTGAGTTGTGCCGATTCTGTTGACGATCTTAATGAATCTCTTTCAGAGCTGTATAAGAACAACTTTGATACAATTCAGGGCGACTTCGAAAACAAACTTGCGTTGATGGAAAAGTCTGCTGAGGCATACGATAAGAAAATTAGCATGGTCGAGGAACTGGGCTATATGCAGAACGCAAACTACTATGTTGACCTGCGCAATGCAGAGCAGAATAAGATGGCTACGTTGCAGGAAGAGCTTGCGGCTTTGCAGAAGTCTTTCAACGAGGCGATGTCCTCTGGCACAATCGAGGAAGGCAGCGATGCATGGTACGATATGAAGCTTAGTATTGAAGACACAAAGCTGGCTATATCGGATGCGGAACTAGAGATTATCAAGTATGGTAATGCGATCAGAGACATTGAGTGGGAGTACTTCGATCATGCCCAGAAGCGTATTTCCGAAATAACATCTGAAGCTGATTTCTTGCTGGGGTTACTGGACGGCAAGGATATGTATGAAAAGAACGGAAACTTGTCTGATAATGGTACAGCAACTATTGGATTACGTGCAGAAAAGTACGGAGTATACATGGCTCAGGCTGATAAGTATGCCGAGGAAATTAAGAGGATCAACAAAGATATCGCAAACGACCCGAACAATCAGAAGTTGATTGATCGGCGTAATGAACTTCTGGCATCACAGAGAGACTCCATACTGATGGCTAAGTCTGAGAAGGAAGCTATGGTCGACCTTGTGCGTGATGGTATCCAGGTCGAGTTAGACGCTGTAAAGGAGCTGATTGATGCCTACAATAAGTCCTTGGATAGTGCCAAAGACCTGTATGACTACCAGAAGAGAATCGCAGAAAAAACTGCGGATATATCTACATTAGAAAAGCAACTTGCAGCGTATCAAAATGATATGTCAGAGGAATCAAGGGCGAAAATTCAGAAGATTCAAACGGAGCTTGCCGCTGCCAAAGATGATCTGAAAGAAACTGAGTACAACCAGTACGTGAGTGAGCAAAAGAAAATGCTTGATACCCTATATAGCGAATACGAAGACATTCTAAACGCTAGATTCGACAATCTGGACGAAACATTCGAGAAACTAATTGATATGGTAAATAAAAACTTTATCGACATCAATGAGTATTTGTCGAAGGAATCAGCGAACGTCGGGTATTCCATTACGGAAGCTACGCAATCCATTTGGGCAAGTGGAGGTGTTGCTAACGGTGTAGTATCTAAATATGGTTCTGATATAGCCTCAAAGCTAACGGGTGTCGGCCTAACTGTGGAAAACATCTTCAGTGTTTTGGAAGGGATTGCTAGAGAGAATGGTGTGTCGTTTGGAGGGATGAAATCATATGCTTCCGGTGGCCTTGTCGACTATACGGGCTTTGCAATGGTTCATGGCTCTAAGGACAACCCTGAAATGGTGCTCGATGCAAATGATACGAAAAACTTCGTAATGCTTAAAGATGCACTCAAGAGCATGTCCGAAAGCTCTGCATTCGGCTCAGGAGCTGAATTGAGTAGACAGATAAGTAAAGACGCTACGCACACTGGTCGCCTCTCTGCTGTGGGCTCAGAAGCTGGAGGATACCATATCGGCGAGATTAACATTACCATACCCATCGACCATGTTGATGACTATAACGATTTTGTTAATCAGCTTAGAAATGACAAACAGTTTGAACAGATGATTCAGTCTGTCACGATTGGAAGGCTCGCTGGAAAGAGCAAGCTAGATAAGAACAAGTACAGATGGTAAAAAAGTAGAGGGGCGTTAGCCCCTCTACAGCTGTATTAGGAGGACTTATGTGGAGCAAGAGGAAGTTTGAATGCATGAAAAGAAAGATCAGCAAGCTAGAAAGAGAGCTTGCTGATTCTAAAGCGCAGAATGTAGCTATGTCAAGCGAGCTTCAACTCATGAAAAAGAAATACGAGGCAGAAGTCGCTGTGGTCGAAAAGATGAAATTCGAGCACTCGACGTCTTACGAAAGATACGCTAAGGAGATTGAGAGTGTCGTCTCTTTAAGGCATGAGTACGAGACGCTGATTAAAGACTGCATGAGTGTAAAGAAAGAGTACGAAACAAAAATGAAGAAGCTACTGTCACATGCAAAAGGTGGCATGTGATCTGCTAAAAAAAACGGTAAAGGAGTGCTTACATGAAGCCATTGGATTTTGAGTACGACGGTTCGTTTCTTAGCGACTTCGGGTTTGTGGTATGTGATTTTAATGCTGGGAATAGTATCTCGGATGTATCCGCCGGATCAAATATCTCTTTTATGAAGATTCCGCGGCAGCATGGCATTAAGCACGGCCTAGTGCACACAGAATACCACGAGTGCATAACGTCAACATTTGACATCTGCAAGAATCCAGAGTTACATGACGACATGGAAATCAGTGATGACGAGTTCAGAGCCATTATGCGGTGGCTGAACCGAAAAGAATTTTTGCCGTTCCACTTCATTCCGGAAGAGGACGCCGTCGGCGACGCAGAAATTTGCTATCACAACGCAAGTTTTAATCTCTCAAAACTGATGCTCGATGAGAAGTTGTTTGGTATCAGGCTGAAGGTTGAAACAGACATGCCTTATGGGTATGGCGAAGAGTGTGTATTCTCATGGACTACCACGGCTCAGGATAAGACAAAAGTAGTTATGGATACATCAGACGAGATTGGATACACATATCCAACGTTGATTATTACATGCAAAGAAAACTGTGACCTGACAATCACAAATAAGTCTATGAATTGCGTATCTCAAATTAAGAATTGTAAAATCGGAGAAATCATCACTATGTATGGAGACACAAATATAATTACGACTTCTTATGACAGTCATGATATTTGTAACGACTTCAACTATGAGTTTTTCTGTATTGGAAACGACTATTCTCAGCGGGAGAATATAATCACTACATCGCATGAATGCGACGTGGTGTTGAAGTACTCCCCTATTATTAAATGCGCGCAACTGTAAACACTAAGGGAGGTGAGGCTATTGGCTGTGCGAATTAAGTTTGACAACGTACATAACCCTATATGCCCAACAATTGTTCTGGCGACCAAGAAGGGACGCAGAATTGGAAAAATCCCAGCCAAGAATATCGTATTTAGGGACAGCATGAACGACGGGTCTGACGTTTCGTTCAAGGTATATCAGTCCGACTGCCCACAACTTTGGAATCTCATTACAGACTTTAAATGTATCTGGGTGAGAGACTGGAATAGATGGTTTGAGATTGAGGTCGAAGTCGATGATTCTGGGTGTATGTCCAAGAGTGTAAATGCAACATCTTTGGGAAAGGCAGAGCTGTCACAGATCGTACTGTACAATAAGGAGATAAATACCGAAGATGATATTGCTAGAGACGATTACGTTCCAACTATATTTTACAACGCCAAAGACCAGAAGTCCTCGCTACTTGACCGCCTGATTGAAAAAGCGCCACACTATCATATAAGACACGTTGACTCAAGTTTAGTGAACATCCAGAGGACATTCTCATTTGATAACAAGACGATACATGATGCATTCGAAGAGGTATCGAAAGAAATAGAATGCCTAATTACTGTTGAGTGTTATACAGATAGCAGTGGTGAGCTACAGAGGCAGATTAGTGCATATGATCTAAAACCGCATTGCCTAGAGTGCGGTGCGCGTGGCAATTTCGTGGACGCATGTGAAAAGTGTGGGAGCACGAATTTGAGCCACGGATATGGAAAGGACACATCTGTATTCGTATCTACTGAGAATCTAGCGGACAATATCAAATATTCTGTTGATACTGGTTCTGTAAAGAACTGCTTCCGTCTTGAGGCCGGAGATGACCTGATGACGGCTACGGTTGCGAGCTGCAACCCGAATGGAACCAGGTATATCTGGTATATTTCGGACAAAGTGAAAGAGGATATGTCCCCGGGGCTTGTGGAGAAGATCAACGAATACGATAAACTGTATGCACATTATCAGAGTGACTACACAATTACAGTTCCGCCCGAGCTTCTATCTGCGTACAATTCTTTAGTAAAAAAGTACAGTACGTCTGGTCAGGGCTATAAACAGATTGGTGACGCTATTGTTGGATATCCCGCACTGATGGAACGGTATTTCGATGTCATTGACTTTGCCATCTATCTCAAGAGTAAGATGATGCCCAGTCCAGAGATAAAGGAGACAACAGCAGCTAATCAGATCTTAAAGATCACTGATATTTTACTTAATCCGGTATCGGTAAAGAATCTCAGCACTTGTTCAGCGTCTACGGCTGAAAGCGCTGTGCTTGGAATCGCGAAGGCGGTAACTGATAACAGGTATAAGATTCGTATATCGGATTCGACCTACTCGAATGGGACATGGGCAGGAGTCATTCAGATTACAAACTATTCTGATGAAAAAGATACTGCTACATCTCCGAGGATCTCATGCAGGGTAAATGATGATTACGAAGGATATGTAAAGCAGAAGATATTAAAAACTGTTAACAAGTCTTCTGACGAAGCGTATGGCATCACTGAGCTACTTTCTTTAACTGACGAGAAGTTCGCATCTGAAATAAAGAGGTACTGCCTGTCAAGATTGAATGCGTTCAGAGATGTGTGTCAGAGCTGCGTCGATATTCTGATTGAGCATGGTATCGCAGACCCTGATAAGTGGGTGTACGACATCAAGGATCTTTACAACGGACTATATCTTCCCTATTACAACAAGCTTTTATTGGTTGAACAGGAAATCAAAGTCCGCGAACGAGAACTATTCACCGTGTCTGGAGAGTATGGAAAAGATGGAGATCTAATCAATGCGGGTATGCAGACATTTTTGATCTCCGAAAGGGATAAGATTCAGTCAGATTTAAACTTTGAAGAATATCTCGGTAAGGATCATCTTAAAGAATTCGCGTCGTATCGACGAGAGGATACTTATAGAAACAGCAACTATATCTCTGATGGATTAAATAATGCAGAGTTATTCCAGATGGCATTAAACTTTACCAAGATTGCCAAGAACGATATCGCAAAATCTGCGACCTTGCAGCACTCAATCTCCGCAAAGCTAAAGAATCTGCTTGTGATGAAAGAATTCGAACCGCTCATAAATTGCTTTGAGATCGGAAACTGGGTACGCATAAAGACAGACGGAATCGTGTATAAGCTAAGACTTATTGAGTACGAAATAAACTTTGACAATCTTGAGGATTTCTCCGTTGAATTTTCTGATCTGGTTGTTGCTAACAGCTCCGTCAGCGATGTTGAAAGTGTAATCAATCAAGCCAGCTCAATGGCGTCCTCGTATGATTATGTTGCAAGACAGGCAAAACAGGGCGATAAGGGAAATACTCAGCTAAGTAACTGGGTTGATCGAGGTCTGTCACTGACCCAGGTAAAGATTGTCGATAGCGCGGATAATCAGAACATCTCATGGGACAGCCATGGGCTACTATGTAAAGAATATCTTCCGATAACAGATGCATATGACGACAAACAGTTGAAGTTAATCAACAGAGGACTATATCTGACTGATGATGGGTGGAAAACTTCTAAGGCTGGTATAGGAGACTTCACATATTGGAGTCCCAAAACGCAAAAAGTGGAACAGGCATATGGCGTCATTGCCGACACGCTTGTCGGCAATCTTGTTTTGTCAGAAGATGTTGGTGTATATGCTAAGGATAAAAGTATTGTTCTTAACGATAATGGGCTCGTAATTACAACAACGACAGATACTTTGGATGATTCTGAACGGAGAAATAATCTTTTCCTAATTCAGAAGCAGCTAAGGACACCGGCTGGTGACACGTACAACTCCCCTATTATGTACGTCAATGATGGTGGAGAGTTAGTGTTGAACGGATCTATCCGCATCGACTCCAACAACAGTAGTATTAAATCGCTGGATGATCTAGCTGACGATAGCAGGCTAGACGGAAAGATAGATAGTACTATATCTAAAAGACTAATACCAGTCACTGGATCTATTGAAGATAAGTTCAATGCGTCTAAGGCGTACGCCGATTCAATATTGAATGGATATAAGAGCGAAGTAGAAAAATATATGACCTTTGACAGCGTGAACGGATTGGTGCTTGGTGGCAAAAATAGTCCGTTCAAAACGCAGATTGATAATGAGGGCGTTTACTTCAAGCAAAACGATACGGTTATCTCTTATATTACAAATTTACAATTGCATATACCAAATGCGGTGATTGAAAATACTTTAACATTAGGAAAGTTCTTCTTTGCCCCAAGAGGAGACGGTGGCGTTTCCCTAGTGTGGAAAGAATAGATAGAGAGGTGGATAAATGGCTAGTGGATCTTTTGAGATGGGACATATAGTAAACCCAAGCACAGGCTCAATTAGATTTGAGGCAAGATGTGATTGGACATCTACCCCTGATACTGCGACGAACTCTTCGACAGTGACCGCCACAATTTACATGAGGATGAAACATGAAAGTTTGCGTGGAAGCTGGTCGTGGAACATTATTATAGCCGGAAGCGAAAATAGTGATGCAAGTTACTTTTCGCTCGGATCTGAGTGGACTTATTTTGGACAGCACACGACTAGAGTTGCGCATGACAACGAAGGAAACGCAACGTGTCATATACGTCCTATAGTCTGGACTCCAATTAACAAATCTATGATCGGAACGAATGTGACGGTTACGCTGGATAAAATAGCGAGAAAATCTGAAATATCAACTGCTCATGAGGTTATACTTGGAAATAATTGCAACGTTTCATGGGATGTTAAATCAGCATCTTTTTATTACAAGCTAAAGTTTTACCTTGGAAACTGGGAGTATACAACTCCTCCGATTTATCCAAACCGCATTGGCGCTTATACCTGTGATAGTTATACGATACCAGTGGATGTCGCCACTCAGCTACCAAACTCCGATGGCGGTGCGATGAATGTCGAGCTAACAACATATGCAGACAGTGCTTGTACTAATAGGGTTGGTACATCTGCGACAAAAACATTCAATGTGTACGTCCCAGATAATATTATTCCGAGCATATCAAACATAACCGCAATAATAGACAATTCTGGTAATAGCGTAATCAATAGCTGGGGCGTAGCCGTTGCTGGATATACGAAAGTTAGGTTACAGGCAATAGGCTCTGGGTCATACGGGGCATCTGTAAACGAGTTCCATATATCTGGATCTCATAACGCAAATGTGTTTGCGAATAATCTAGATTATGTGACGGATACCATTAACAATGTTGGGAACAACAGTTTTAATGTCTATTGTACTGATAGCAGAAATAGAAATTCTGCTTCCAAGTCATCTGAGCAGATATTCTTTTATAGCTACTCCTATCCTAAAATTCTATCTTTTTACGCAAAAAGGGATATATCTGACAGGGAAAAAGTACATGTACGGGCCAATTGGAATTTTTCATCTGTAAATAGTAAAAATTCATCCAAGTGCACGTTGTACTATAAATCCTCTGTCTCTGAAACCTGGATATATTATGGGACAATTGATAAAAATGTTGAGATAGAATTAACCAAGCGATTTGATGTGAACCAGAGCTTTAACTTTAAGATCATTGTGGAAGATCTTCTATCTCACTCAGCTGAAGGCTACTACCTAATTCCGACCAAACGAGTGTTAATTGATCTTCGTGCTGGTGGTCAGGGGCTAGGAATTGGCAAAGTTGCCGAGTCTGACTCTCTGGAAGTGGAACTACTGGCAAAATTCTTCGATAATGCTTATTTCAATAAGGATGTCTATATAGGCAACGAGGATATAAAACAATTCATATTTTCTCAAATTAAGCTTAATCCGATCACAGAGTATATAAAGTCACTGATAGACACTAATATAACAAGCGCATATTCAAAGATCTATGACATCGGATCTGTGTATATAAGTTTTGACAACACATCTCCCGCTGCGAAATTTGGCGGCAGCTGGGAGAAATTGAATAGCGTGTTTTTGTTTGCTTCTGACGACGGGACTTACCATCCCGCAGGTGAATGTGGCGGTGAGTGGCAGCACACCCTGACACCGCCGGAAATGCCATACCATGAGCACAACTTCCAGGGAGGATTCACGTGGGCTTGGGGCACCAATGCCGGCTTTGATACTTACGACGCAAACTCCAGTATGCAGCCAGGAGATGGCAAAACTAATGATCTGGGAACAAAATCGTGGCTATTCAACAGAACAGCAGGACAAGGCGGTGGGCAACCCCACAATAATATGCCGCCGTATATTTCTGTCAATATATGGAAAAGACTTGAATAAAGGTTTTAACTAAGAACTTTTAGATAATGAGTACAACTAACTTTGGGTCGATATGAGGGATTTAAAATGGAAGAACGAAATATAATGAAGCCGCTATCGGTTGCATATTCAGACTTTATCGATGCTCTGTATGGTGTGATTAACAAATCTATGTTACCACCGTTTATCATTGAGTCTGTTTTACACAATATCTTAAATGATATCCATAACCTATCTCAAAAACAGATCAAAATTGATGCTGAAGCATATAGTCAGACGTTAAATAAGTTGCACAAAAATGGAGATGACTGTGTTGCCGACAGCGGACATCATGTAGGTAATGATGCGGGAGACGATTAAAAAATGAAATATCTTTCTGAAAAAGAATATGATCGTGAGCTGAGAGCTATTCGTGTAAGGAATATGACTCTTATGAGAAGAAGGGCGCTTAGAGCGGAAAGACGCAAGTATCTTCCGAATATCAAATTTCCATCTACCAGCAAGATGATCTTGCTAGGCGCAGTACTCCTATGCTTGGAGATTGTTATTTTCTGTGAATATGTGATGTATAAAATTGGTGATACAAGCGCAATGTATGTACTTATTGGTATTCCGGCGACACTAATCCCTGTTATCTGGGGTTATTACAGCAAATCAAAAGCTGAGAACACCGTCGGTGGTATTACATATGACATGGCAATGAAAGAGTACCAAGATCGACTTAAACAGCACGACAATTTCGATCAGAATCAGGACGATATGAACCCTGTAGGATAAGGAGGTATAAGTATGAATTTCTTGGATAGCGTAAAGAATTTATTGAATTATATAAACGAAAACTGGACTGTCGTTGTTATTATCTTCGGACTCTGTCTTGCCTTAGCAAAGAAAATCGATGCGTACTTAAAGCTTTCTAAGGAAGAAAAAATCGCAATTGCGAAAGAACAGCTTCGAGAAACAGTATTAAAGTTTGTTACTGATGCGGAAATCGACTATAGCGAATGGGTCAAAGCCGGCGCTGTTAAGCGCGCACAGGTTGTCAAAGCTATTTTTGAACAGTATCCAATCCTAAGCCGTGTAACCGATCAAGACAGACTCATTGCAGAAATCGACGAGCTTATCGACAGTGCATTGGATGATATGCGAAACATCATTGAAGAAAACAAAAATAAAGCTACGTAACGGACTTACTATAGTCTGCCTGCTAGATAAATATTAAAGGCGGTGAGGCGATGTCTCTAGTAGGATCAACGAACGCAGAAAAAATTTGGAACTATTGTAAACAAAGAGGGTTGAATGACTTTGGGTGCTCCGGTGTAATTGCGAACTTAGACTGTGAGTCAGCACTTAATCCGAAGAACCTAGAGGATGCTTATCAAGCTAGACTTGGATATACCGATAACTCATACGTCGATGCTGTTGATACAGGCAGGTATAACAATTTCGTGCATGACTGCGCCGGGTTTGGATTGGTTCAATGGACTTGGTGGACACGTAAACAGGCGCTGCCTGAATATGCGTGCAATAGACATGTATCTATTGGAGACATGGAGATGCAGTTAGATTTTATGTTTAAAGAGCTACAGGAGCACTTCCCCTCTGTAATAGATACGTTAAAATCTGCAACTACCGCATTACAAGCATCTAATACAATGTTACTTCAGTATGAGTGTCCGGTCAATACTGGTATCTCGGTTCAGAATCTCAGGGCTTCGTATGCCCAACAATATTATGATAGATTTGCAAGAAATCCGACAGAAGGAGGGATAGATATGGGCTATAAGATAGTGACCAAAAAATCGAATACAAAATTGTCTAAACACTTCAATTCGAACGAGTTCGACTGCCATGGAGCTGGATGTTGCTCTCAAACCAAGATCAATGATAAACTCGTTGAATACTTAGAGAAGATCAGGTGCTACTTTGGTAAGCCAATTACGATCACAAGCGGATACAGATGCCCTGTGCACAATAGAAATGTGCACGGTGCCACGGGGTCCAGACATGGCAAAGGTGATGCAGCTGACATTGTCATCCCTGGTGTTAGACCTGCAGATGTGGCTAAGTATGCAGAGAGTATCGGTATTAAGGGCATTGGCCTATACGAGACACCACAGGATGGCTATTTTGTACATATTGATACCAGAGAGGCAAAAAGCTTCTGGTATGGACAAGCCTGCTCGCCCAGAAGCACGTTTGGTGGCGTGCCTAGTATCCATACAGAGACCACAGAGGAGAGCAAGTCGTATTTGCTGCATAATGGTAGTACTGGGAATGCCGTCAGAGCACTTCAGGAGAAACTGGTTCTGCTTGGATACAATATCTCCGCAGACGGAATGTACGGTCCGGCAACCGAGGGTGCTGTCAGAGACTATCAGAAAAAGAATGGTCTGCCTTGTGATGGAATTGCAGGGCCGAAAACACAGAAATCTATCGATGACTCAGTAGATAAGAGGCATGACGGGGACGCAAATAATTCATTTGTCGTGAGGGTAACGGCTAATGTATTAAATGTCAGAAAGGGCCCCGGGACTAACTATCCGATCACTGGGTCAATCCGTGATAAGGGAATCTATACCATTACTGAAAAGGCATCCGGACAGGGCGCTCATGAGTGGGGCAGGTTGTCGTCCGGAAGCGGCTGGATCGCTATGGATTACTGTATAAAAGAATAGTTTTACAGCTTAAGAAAGAGTGGTGACTATATAGTGAATATCACTTGTTATGATTCAAACGGAAACATTCTAGACCATCTCACACAGTGGGACGTTGGTCAAGAAATCAGAATAGAGGGTGCTGATTTATCATCTGTCCCAACATTCCACTTTTTCAATAGAAAAAGCGATAGAGCATTGGTTGTTTCGTCTGTAGTATCGGAAAAGACTATTACTGCGAAAATACCCAATGTTCTCCTACAGAACGCATTGCCTATTGTAGCGTGCGTGTATTATGGGAGCGGTAATTCTCAGGGCAAAACGAATTATACAGTAAAGATTCCTGTTGTGCCTAGGCCGAAACCCAACGACTATGAATATATCGAAAATATTGGGTATGACAGCTTTATTGCATTGTCTGATAAAGTTAAAGATGCAGTTGCAATGTTAGATAACTTATCTTTCAAAGCGTCGGACACACACATTCAATTCACAAAAGATGGTGTAGTTTGGGATAACGTTGTCTCTTTATTGGATCTCAGAGGTAAGGACGGTGCAGCCGGACCCCAAGGCCCGAAGGGTGATCCTGGTAAGGACGGTGCAGCCGGACCCCAGGGACCAAAAGGCGACCCCGGCGCAAGAGGAGTTGCCGGACCCCAGGGTCCGAAGGGTGATCCTGGTGCAAATGGTGCAGCCGGACCCCAGGGTCCGAAGGGTGATCCTGGTAAGGACGGTGCAGCCGGACCCCAAGGACCAAAAGGCGACACCCCCTCCATCCAGTCTGTTGTAGATGCAATCTACCCGGTGGGCGCATTTTATATTTCTTCTTCCGATCGATCCCCGGCATCCATTTTCGGTCATACGTGGGAGAAGATCGAAGGGAAGTTTTTACTGGCATCCAGCACCGCCTATCCTCTGGGGTCTACCGGCGGCGAGGAAACGCATAAATTGACCGGGAACGAGTTGCCTAATATGGTAGCGGACATTATTTATCACGGCGGTGAAATCGCTGCGTCGCGAGTTGCTAATATCTACGGTAATTTGGTGCGGGAATCTTATTGGGCGCAGACCTATTTAAGTGGCACATACGATCCACAGTATCAGTCTATCAATAGATATAAATTAGGCTTTGGTGCCGATCAGCCCCATAATAACATGGGGCCATATGTTGCCGTAAATATGTGGCAGCGCGTTTCGTAAGGAGGAATGTTTATGAAAATCATTGACCAGCAGGGTCATGTCCTGGAAAACCCTGACCTGAGCCTTGGACGGCTTGTGCCAGATCAGCTGCTAATTGCTCACCACCCCGCAGAGCCGGAGGTGCAGGAGCAGTCCCATACCGAGGTTACCCAGACCTATCCCAACGGGGGAAAGGATCTGCGCCGGGTCATTGACACTGCCTATTCCCCCGCAAAGGAGGCCTGGGACGAATATGAAGACGTGATGCGTTATATTCCCTACACCCCCCAGGAGTTGGAGGAGATGCAGCGCCCGGTGTTATCTTGGGAGACGTTAGCAGGAGCAATTAAACAAGGAGTGGATACTGTATGACAGATTATGAGTATGTATTAGAAACAATGCGTAGGGCTGGACGCGCTGCGGCCCAAAACGTGCAGGCACTGTCTTGCAATATGACTGGTACTCAGCTTAACACAGAGAGGGATTACATTCCCAGTTTTGTGGCGGCCTGCAAGGCCAAGAATATGCTGCATCGGCCTGCCGGCCAGAAAGATGGCTTTGTCTGTCGGTCGTCTGGTGGACGTGTGGTGCGGCTGCTCCAGCATTATGACAGCACCATTTATCGGCAGGAACCAGAGGAGCTGCCGGCACAGTGGAGTTTTGTGTGGAGCCAGGACCCTGCTCACGCAGAGCCATTTGTGGCCATCTCTACCAGCCCATATATGCGAGGGGACTGCTGTACAGATAACAGTCGGGTGTATCGGTCGAAGATCGATAATAACGTACACGCTCCTAGTGCATACCCACAGGGATGGGAGGAAGTTGTGTAGACACGATGGATTTATACGAGTATCAATCCTGCCTGGGCGGCTTAGGACACTACAGGCTAGAACGCAAGGATGGTACTCTTTTCGTAACGTCCGTGTTTAGTATAGGAGAAATTGGCTAAGAGCAATTACAATAATAGAATTTTATTATTGTAATAACGGCAGAAACAGAAAAGATCCAGATAAGAAATGCAACAGTTTTTTGAGGAACATGAGCGTGGTACTCAAATATAAAAGCCGTGAGTCAGGATCAAATTTTTACACAAGATGGTAGGCGATAATACACATGATAAGTTATATAGAATACCTGAAAATTCCAACGATGCTCGCACTGACAATTGTAGGTGCATTCCTGGTTATGCAGATTGTGGGCGAGATACTGGAATTTAATGGGAAAATCGTTCCAGAGTTTGTAAAAATCAGAAAGATTTTTGCGAGAAAACGTATGGAGAAAAAGATGGTATATGAGGCGGGCGTCACATTGTCTGAGGTTCGTCAATTGCTCCAGGATATTAACTGCCACTATAGCGAAGATAATATCAGGATGCGTGACAAGTGGATGGAGAGCGTAGACGACAGACTAAATAGGTATGATGTCTCCATTAACGAAATAGGGACAAAGCTTGATAAAAATAATCAAGATACTCTTTCTCTCTTGGTCGAAAATAAGAGGGGGTCCATTATTGACTTCGCATCGCTAGTCTCAAACGAGCGTAGTGCGGTCACCAGAGAGCAGTTTAACAGGATCTTTCGTATATACGATGAGTATGAATCAATTATTGAGGCAAATGGCATGACAAACGGCGAGGTTGATATTGCCATTCGTATCATTAGAGAATCTTATGAGAATCATGTTAGGAACCACTCATTTGTAGAAGACATTCGCGGGTATATAAACGCATAAAAATATTCGGAATCATTACCATAGGGAAATGCGTAAAAAAATAGGGGGCTTGCCTTTCGGCAAGCCCCCTATTTTATCTCATATGTATGTAAAGAGAAGTCCTGCCTGAAGTACAAGACTTCTCTTATTTTCTTATTAAATCCAGTATGAACTGGTGTAAAAGTGGTGTACGATTTTTCTCTCTAGATAAAAAAGCTGCTCTAAAATAGTCTAAATCATGTTTTTTCTATGATATACTCATTATTTTTGGTAGATATATTACGATGATTGAAGTGCTTGTACCACAGATCTGGGAAATTACAAGGAAAAGATTGCTATCAAATGTGAAATAAATGAATCACTATATCGAAGGTTTTTCCTTATATATGCCAAATGTTCAGTATATTTTGTGCCTTTGACATATTGTAAATCGATCAAGAAATATCTGATATGATTTCTGCTCACGCATATCTTGCCATATCTTCTTATAAGTTGATGATGAAGTGGTGTAAAAAATGGTGTAAATTGATTACCATGTTGCAAATTGGTGTAAAAGCTTTTAGTTGAGCTTTATCTTTCCCTCCAGATTCTTGAAACTGGCCTGCTTACGAGAAGCTGTTGCTTCATTGTATATGTCCATTGTCGTGGCAATGTTCTTATGCCCCATTACATCTTGGACAATTTTTATGTTTCGCTCGTTTTCACACAGACGTGTGCAGAATGTATGCCGAAGGATATGTGCGCTAAACTTCGGAAGGTAGCAAGGTTCTCTCCCTTCTTCCTCTGCCAGGAAAAACTCTGCTCTATTGTAGTCGTTTACTATACTTTGAATTGTACTATGGACTGTGGCGGGAGTAAATACCTTTCCGTTTTTATTCAAAAAGAAAAAATCCGTATATCCATCTACGATGAATGGCTCTGCGGTTTTATGGATTGGCTTATCGTATTCTTCCAATAGCGCTTTCCTTACTGCATCAAACATAGGAATGATTCGATTCCCCGCTATAGTCTTAGGTTTGGATATTCTGTACTTATACCCTTCTCCATCTACCCCAGGTTTATATTGGAGTTCGTGGTTGATGTTGATCGTATTCTCCTTAAAGTTGCAATCACACCATCTAAGACCAAGCGCCTCCCCGATTCTCATACCGGTACCAAGAAGCACTGTAAACAGTTGTCCCCATTTGATGTACGGCTTCGTATGGTAAACGAAGTCAATAAATCTGGCTTGCTCTTCCTCTGTGAGGGCATGTCTCCTTGCAGGGTCCTCATTTACCACTCGGTTTAAATTCTTCATAGCGTTTGAAGCCGGGTTTAACCTTATCAGATTATCTAAGACTGCGTTTTCAAAAATCTGGTATACTATTGCATGGATTTTCTGGACAGACGTAACCTTTAGGCCCGTCTCGTTTACAAGGTCTGAATATAGCTTCTGAATGTCTGTAGATTTTACCACTCTCACCCTTTTATGGCCTATAACGTCCTTAACATATTTCTTATAGTAGTATTCATAATTCACTATTGTAGACTCTCTTAAGTCAACTCTAAGGGCCATAAAGGTATCGAACAACTCGTCTACCGTCGTCGAGTTGGCGTCCGATGTTCGGATGCCATCATCAAGGTCTCTCTGTATCACCTTTTCCATATCTCGTAGAGATTCGGTGCACTTTTTCCCGTCTGGAACTTTGTCTGTATCGACTAGCTTCCAGCTATATACAGCCCTTCTGTCACCGTTGCGGTCTGTATATCTGAACATATATTTGCCATCTGCTCTTTGAACTTCTCCATTTCTTAGGATGCGACCTTTAGTGTCTTTCCTCTTTGTAGACATAAGTAACTCCTTTCTCACCTAAAAGCGTACGCTAATGCCAATATCGTTAGAAAAATAAGTTATATAAGTAGCTTGTTTTAACATCCGCTTTTGTGGCTGACTGATGCCTGATTAAATAATATTGCATCGGTCTATGTATTTTTCGAAAAGGGTTCTTTTAATTTGTGCTCGGTTTCCATTCCATAGCACGAAAGGCGCATCTTTGTTTTCGACGATAATTCTCCTCAACTTATTCTCGCCAATCCTGAAGTAGGCCGACGCCTCGTCTACTGTCATCGTATAACGTTCCCACACAGGGACGGCTTCCTCTTTCTTCATATACTACCCCCTTAATTTTGAAAGTAGCCACGACAATTTTGTCGTGGCTACTTTTTCAGATTTCGTATTAAGATCTCCCAGTATGGCCAAATCCACCAGCGCCTCTAGCAGTCTCACTTAGAGACTCGACCGCGACAAGCTCAGCATGAGCAAAGGACTGAATGACCATCTGTGCTACTCTCTCTCCGGCGCTGACGTGTTGCACAACAGCCGAATCATTATAGAGCGGGATCATCACTTCACCACGATAATCAGCGTCAATTACGCCCACACAGTTTGCGAGACGAAGTCCACGCTTAGTTGCGATTCCGCTTCTGGGGTAGACAGCACCGAAATATCCAGAAGGAATCTCCATGCAAATGCCGGTAGGAACCATTACCATTTCCCCTGGGGTAATATCGACATCCGCCACGGAGTACATATCCATCCCAGCAGACTCCTTGGTTCCATAGGTGGGGGTGATAGCATTCTTATTCTTCTTCATAATATTCATATTAACTCTCCATTTCTTTAATATACTCGGCGTTCATTTTTTTTGATATTGATAATATCACTGAGTTCCTTATAGAACTCCTTGCCTGTAATTGACCTGCCTCTCTTCATATACAATTCTTCGAGAGAAAATCTTATTTCAAGGTCGTCGACAGTGTATGGCTTTTTGAATGGCGTATTTATTTTATCTTGTAGATAATGAAGACCATGCCAGTACTCTGGTAAGAACTTTCTAATACCTCGCAGCTCTTTTAGGTTCTTATTCATACAGCACCAACATGACACTCTGTCTAGTATCGAATATAGCTCTACATCACCACAGGCAGAATGTTCAGTCCATTCATACCCGTTCTTGTAACAATACTGAAGGCAATCAGATTCTGTCATGCCCCATTCAACTAGCGGAAACCTTCTATTGCTCGTTCCCTCTTTATCAAGTCTCTCTGGCTCGTCCGCTGCAATACCGACATAGTCTATTGACTCTTCACTGATGCTACGTCTGAATCTGGATATGGCTTTTACTTTTTGTGATGTCGCCCACCTGCATGAGCCACCGCACCATCCATAACCATAGTGATACCCGTCCTTCCACCTATACTTAACCTTCTTCTCGAGCATAGAGTATAAGAACGGATAGTCTGGATGAAGTTCAACGTACTCTATACCTCTATCATTGAGTATGGGGATAATTTTATCCCTTATATCATAGATTGACTTGAACTCCATTCCCGTATTATAGAACACAACGACGTCCAGCGGCATATCCTCTTCCATAAGACGCAGCAACATAGCGAGTGAATCCTTCCCGAAACTTACACTTGCAATATATTTCACACCGACCACTAACCAAATCCGGTTATGCGGTCAACATCTTAGTCTCCCCATGCTACTTACGTTATTACGCTTTCACGCAACTACAAGAAGTTTTACACCAGACTTATCAACTCTCTGGAAACCCGGCGTACCGGGATTGGTGTTACTCCTTTCTATTTAAGTTATGTGTATTACTCACTTGTGCCGTGAGATCGTAAAACGACCAGTCTATATGCAAAACCTCATGCATCAATTGACGAGGCTCGCCGCGTAAACGCGGGCTTACTCGAGAAAGACTTATGAAATCAATCATATAACCAGCGTTTCTTAAATACTGCATGAAGTCTTTGCTATGTATGTACTCCCACTCTCGTCTGGAAAAAATACTATTTGGTATTGATGCTTCCTTGCGGTATTCGTTTGCTGCGTTGGAGATTGCGTTGTTTATTAGCGTAATAATTTTTCGAGAACGCTGACAGGCTTCAGCCGCCGGTAATATCTCCATTTCTCAACCCCATTTCTAATTATCAAATATTAGTTTTATGCTCTTCTATTTCGTAGATGCGTTTGTATTTAGCAAAACCCGTGCTCGTAAAACCATTGCGCGTCACATCCATATGGAACTTTGTCGAACACATTAGTTTTCCAACGATTAAATATATCAATAGCGCTTTCTATGCTACGTCCTGTACGCTGAAGGGTTGCTAGGCATTCCTCGTATGCGTCAGCCGACAACGTCACCACAAACATTGTGCTTTGTGCTGCATGGGAATGCACAATCGTAAACTCCATATGTTCTTGCCAGATCCATTTACGGTGCGAAATCAGATATCTTCTTGTATATATTTTTTTTGAAAGCCAGCCTGGTAATTCAGGCTGGCTTTCTTTTTTTTAGCTGCACTTACTCCAACCACAATTGCCGCAGATGATACATCCTCCATCATGATGCAATGGCTCTCCACAGTCCGGGCACTTATCAACTGCCAGCTCTTCATGGAGCGCCTCTTTAAGCTCTACATTGTCATTCTGTGCTGGCATTGTGATAGTCGCTACGTTCTTCTCTGCCTTATTGGCAGCATGATTCTCGGCTAAGTTTCCTGCTCGTTCTCTCTCGATAAGCCCTTCCTTATAAAAAGACTGCAGGGTCTTAGCGATGATATCGGGGCATGACACTCCGTCGAGATTTTTACCCTTACCGAGTGTCTTAACACACGCAGGACAGGTGATACCTTTGAGCTGGTCAATGACCTCTTCTACCTTCGTACCGGACCTCAGGCAGAGAGACAGCAGACGGTTTACAGCATTCACATTGGACTGACAAATGCCGCCCTTAGAGGCGTTGACAAAGGACTCGACGACATTGCCGTCAGCGTCTCTGTTGATAGTGATGTACAGAGTGCCGCACGAAGACTTCTTACAGAAGGTCTGACCGGAAGTCGTGCCAAGAGTCTTACGGGACACAGGAGTAATAGAATCAAATTCAACGTCGGCGCTGTTATTGCAATCGCAGGCGATTTCGTTCTTTTCGTCACCCTGCCTCTGCTTCTCTTCATCGCTTACGAGGACACCTTCTCTGGAGCAACCGGCTCTATACACGGTTACGCCTTTCAAGCCCTTCTTCCATGCGTATGTATAGATCTCAACGACATCCTCTACAGTAGCTTCGTGAGGAAGGTTGATTGTGGATGAGATGCTTGCGTCGATCCACTTCTGCCAGGAAGCCTGACAGTTGATTCTATCCTTGGGCCGGATATCAGCAGATGTTACGAACTGCGTAGGCAGATTTTTCTCGTCGGTAATACCATGAGCTTCCATGAACTCCTTAACAATAGGAGTGTAGACCTTGTAGAACACATCTTCCTTCTTACCATGCAGAGACTGAGTCTTTCTGGTGTATGAGTTTGCGAAGATAGGCTCGATACCACCACTGACGCCAAGCATTGTCGAAATCGTTCCTGTGGGCGCAATGGTGAGGAGCTGAGAATTATTCAGATGCTCAACCTGGATCTTAGCATCTGCCAGCATCGGGGAGGCATTCACAGCACCAGCATCAAACATTGGGTACGGACCATAGATACCGCCACGCTTATCAGACTCAAGCACTGCGCTTCCAAACATGACATGTGCAATGGTGTCACAGAATTGATTTGCCTCAGCAGACCCATAAACATATCCGAGTCGAATTAAGCAATCAGCCAGTCCCATGATTCCAAGACCGATCTGTCGCCAATTCGCTACCGACTCACGCTGCTCTGCAAGTGGATGCAGTGACAGACCTTCGTCAAGCACATCGTTTAGTGCGTTAACCGCGATATGCACAGTTTCCTGGAACCCTTCTGCGTCGAAGTAGGCGTCGCTCTGGAAGGAATTCTTGACAAACTCAGATAAGTTGATAGCTCCGAGCAAACAGGAACCACCAGCCGGCAGAGGCTCCTCAGCGCAAGGATTCGTGCCGGCATATTCGAAATTCTTGTCGTGCACAAGTAGATTTCTGTTCTTAATTTCGTCCCAGAACAAGATGCCTGGTTCTGCAGAATCCCAGTTATTCTTACAAAGCTTGTTGAAGAGCTCTCTCGCCTTTACGATCTTCTCGATCTTTTCGCCGGTTTCCAGCTCAAAGTGTAAGGTGTAATCAGAGTCATTGACCACTGAAACCATGAACTTATTATCAACACGGACAGAGATATTAGCACTCGTGACCCTACTCACATCATTTTTAACACCGATGAATTCCTCGACATCAGGATGGCTGATAGGAATAGAAATCATCAATGCACCGCGTCTTCCCTGCTGAGAGATTGTACTTGTAGTCATGCTGTAAAGATCCATAAAACTGACTGCGCCACTGGACTTCTTAGCGGCGTTGTTTACCGTAGCGTCCTTCGGCCTCAGCTTGCCAATATCGACTCCACACCCACCACCGTAAGAGAATGTTCTTGCTAGTTTGGACAAGGACTCAAAGATGCTTTCGATATTATCCTCTGGGGGACTTACTACATAACAGTTACTGTAGGTAACCTTGCTTCCCTTAATTCCTCTATTGGCGAGGATTCTCCCCCCAAAGAGAAATCTCTTACTTAGAATTAACTCCCTTACCTCAGGCACCCCACCGCTTACTCTATCGACCCAAGCATCAAAAGTTTCACCGTTATGCCTATACTTCTTTTCCCAGATATCGATTCCAAGCTTATTTTCTTCTCCAAGCCACTCTTTAACTTCCATATATTTCCCCCTTCGTTTGTGCTTTGCATGTATTACTCTTCAAGTTCGTCTGCGTGCTGGCTCACCCAACCACGGTGGTTGACCGTCAATGCACAATGTCTAGCACGTTCGCAGTCTTTGAAATGATTTAGGTATCTCATAAATCCACTCTGTTCTGGGCAGTCAAGATCGCACTGTTTTTCGTGACCAATCACAATTACATTCGTATTGTCTTTTACTCTTGTCAGTGTTTTCTTCAACTGCGAAACTGTATAATTCTGCGCCTCGTCAATGATAACAACAGCGTCTTCGAAGTTTGACCCTCTAACGTAAGTGTCGGTGATGCATGTGATATAGCCGGTCCCGTTCTTTTGGTTAATCATGCTCTCATCATTGAAATCTGCGTTGGGGTTAATATCGCACGTAATACACGCCTGATAGAATCCTTCAAAGTACACAGAACTCTTCTCTGTGATTGTACCGGGTAACCACCCCTGTTTTCTGTCGCCATAAGGAGACATAATATACACGATTCGACTAAATTTTCCGTACTTAACGAGCATGTTGGCGACGCCGGTAGCGATTGTAGTCTTGCCAGATCCTGCCTTAGCGTTGCAAAATACGATGTCAACATCTGGATTCCAGATTGCATCCGCAAAAACCTTTTGCTCGTTGTCGAGCACCAGTCCATAGAAGGGGCCGTCACTCACATTCTCGGGGGGATTTGAATATACCTCTGTGACATATTTTTTCTTAGAAGCCATAGGATGATCTCCTTTACACAATCATATCGATGTCACAGTCCTCGCCAACAATCATGTCCACGAAGCCCTTTTCCTTTGCGTCAGCGGCGAACATATACCACTCGACACGGAACTTGTCGTCGTATTCCTCGGAAGTGAGGTGGCTCAGGGAAATGACGTACTCCTTAATACGCTCTTCCATGCGGTTCTGGAATTCCATCTGATCTCTTGCCTTAGCACCAGAGTTGTAGATGCAGTTGCTACCGTCGTGCATCAGGTACTTTGCGTTTCTGGTTGCGAATCTCTTGTGCCCTGCAAGACCAATCAGGAATCCCATACTATACTGATACCCAGTGTTGATGGTATATACAGGAGTTTTGCTGGAACGAATCACGTCGATGAGTTGAAACCCGGCATCCACAGAGCCGCCAACAGAATTGATATACAGTAGGATGGGCTTCCTGTCTTCATACGCCTTACCACAGTCATCTCTGTTGAACTGCATAATGTTGCGAACCACATCATCCACAGTAGTGTCCGCAATCTCTCCGTTAATGAAAAGTTTTCTCTGCTTCAGATCCTGGATGTAGAAGTAGTCCTCTACGCTGCTATTCTTGCGCAGGCTTGTCAGCAGGGTGTCGAGATCCATCTCGATTTCATAGTCACGCTTAGTTTCCATAAACTTCCTCCGTAATAATATGTTTTATCTTCTCTTTAAGATCCAATAAAGTGCCATCGTTGATAACCAATACATCTGGCACCGAGTTGTCGAGTGCGATTTCTGACTCATGCGTCTGCTGTTTAGCAGTCAGAGGTGTGCTGAAGCCTTCTCTTTGGACTCTTATATGTAACGTATCGAACGTATTCTTCATAACGCTAATCTCATTAGGAAATCTAGTGTCAGGAATTAGAACATAATCCCAAATATGACCAAACATTATCAGCATATCTCTGATGAAGTTTGCCCAGTAGTCCGGGTTGAAACTCCGCCCAACATCAGTCCCAACATACTGTAGTAGCGATCTTCCTGGCTCGTCCTTCTCTCCGTTCCAGTCAAATAGAGAGGTACATATGTATTTCACCAAGTCACCAAAGTGAGTTATAAGCACCCGTTTACCATCGGACATCAGTTCTTCGGCAATCATTGATGCTACTGTGTCTTTCCCATTTCGAGCCTTCCCGGAAATCAATATGACCTTAATCACGCCACATTATCTCCGGTAATCAGGTAGCTCTCAGGCAGCGTCTCAATCCACCTACAAAATACCCTCCACTCGGGTAGTCTGTGATTTTTTCTCTGCTTGTAGATTGTTTTGAGCTGCCTGTAGTTTGTAGTCATTCCGGCAGTCAGAAGGAATCCTGCAGGATTACTGTATAAGATCTTGAGGTATTGGTCTGTTAGCTTTTCCTGCAGCTTCTTCTTTTTTGATTCGCTTTCTTCTTTTTCGTACTCTCTGCGAGTCTTGTTGTACTCGGCTACCAGTTCCTCCATAATTGCAGAGATTCTGGGATCGACATACTTGTTGTAACGAGAGCCGCAAACAAGCCTCGTGATCCTGTGCATGGTTGACTGCGAGCTCACAAAGTCGAAAAAGTGATATCTTTCTGCCTCTACCCATGCTTTATTGGAGAAGGTGAGATCAAACTGAACAATCACACCGTTCAGCCACTGGTCATGCCCTTCACCGGGTTTACTTTGTGCCAGTGATTTAATTCCCGGCGTGATATCATATGTCAACTTGTCTATGTCATCCGACATAGGGAACTTTGACCGTCTAACGCTGTCGGGAAGCCCGTATACCTTTGCCTTATGTACGATTTCACAATCTTTACACCTGATTACAGACGCCATTGCTTGTCTTTTGCCCATTCAAACACCATCCCTCTTAGTAATTATTCTTTCTCTTACGGTGAAGTCACTTTGGAGCTTCTTCCATTCTTCAAGGCTCATTGCTGTTGAGGCAGGAATCTTAAACTCTGAGACGATCTCATCAATACAATCTAGACAGAGGTCAATCTGAAATTCCATACCGTCATTTTTAGACCCATAGCCGAAAACACCGTTTTCGTGGAACCCGTTGATTTCATCCAATGTGTCAAATTTCTTTCCACACCTATTGCAGATATAACATCTTGACATTTAATCGACTCCGTTCTTATGTATTCTCAGACACAGTAAACTCTTCCAGAAAGCTGTCAAGTTTCTTTTTGCTATCCGCAAGCGCCTCCATATACTCTCTATCGAACTTTTCATCCTCAACAGGAACCGCCGTAGCATCATCAGCAGATTTAGCCATGTCACAACCGATTGTATAGCCGTATACCATTGACCCTATGAGGTCTCTCAGATGTGCTGAACTTGCACCAGCCAGATCGTCGTCGCCCCATACTCTTCGGCGCCCTATCTCTCCTGTGGCAGCCTCATAAAATTCCCCGTCAAGACCTCTCCATGAGCGCATTCTGTCCAAGTCACCGAGAGCTTCCGGACTGATCGCTCTTACAGGAGTGCTACCAGCAGTTTCAAATTTATATACCCAAGCATCGTCATCATACACAGCGCCAGACGTTGTCCCTCTAGTCGGAATTGTACTTGCGTCAAAACGGATCTCTCTGGCTGTGTCTGTAGCGCCCGCCGCATGATTTTCTGCTTGTCGATACCGCCTTAACAATTCTAAAGCCCACCTATCCACGCTATGAACACCTCCTTACATAATTTTGTCGTATGCAGTCAATGTAAAATACCCGTTATCGCGTTCAAAGCCCTTACAGTAAATCAGGTCGCCCTTCGATATGGGTACAATATTGTAGACACGATTAAATACCGTAAACCTACTCTCCTTACCGCTACCGACAGAGCGAGTAATCACAGAGTATCCAAATTGCTTCCCATCCTTTTTTCTGTGGAGCGGGAACGTGTCTACTATAAACAGTTTCCTTCTGTCTTCGGGTTTACCGGATGTATACCCAGCGTAGCCCATAACCTCGTTGAAGTTCTCCATCTTAATCTTGATGTCGAGGTCACTTAAGCCAAGACTGAGAATCTTCTCCTCAACTTCGTGAAGAATGGATTCCATATCAAGAATTTTGTAACTCTTGGCGGAAGTTCCCGCTTTCGTGTTACCGATGGAATACCGAGAAATGATTTCCCCTAGAAGTGTTCCATCTACTTGTTGCTTGTTAATCTGCTTTGCTGAACCGCTCTTGAAGATCTTGGTAAATAGATCAAAAAGCCGAAGCAGTTCCCTCTGATTCCCATAATCCGAGAAGAAATCAATTTTGATTAAAATCTCAATTTGACGCGTGTTTACCGATGTATCCTGCAAGCTCCGAAGAACATCCATAAAGTATCTTGGGGCTTCCTCTCTTGACGCCCGATACAATTCCTCGGCGACATTCGACCCGATAAACTTGACAGATGACAAACCCTTCGCAATTATGCCCTTCTCCTTGTCAAAGAAGTAGTCACTTCGTGAAAGCCTGTACTTAGGCATCGTTACTTGGATTCCAATCTTATTTGCGTATGCCGTTCCGTTCTTTATGTCATCTTCGTTGGCTGCGTTATTCAGGAACGAAGTAATGAACTCGAACGGATAATAGTGGCGGTAGTATGCACAAAGATACCCGAGCATACAGTATGCTATAGAATGGTTAAAGCCAAACTGATAACTCGCGCTGTCTTCAATTACCTGCAGGAACTCCTTGGCCTCCCGCTCCGCCTCTTCTCTTGGTTTATCAGACTTGCTGCAATATCCTTCGAGAATTGACGGCATTGCTGCGTCGAGTCTGTCCTTTTGTTTCCGACCAATCGCACGCCTAACATTGTCCGAGTCGCTACCGGACAGCCCACAAATTTGCTGAAGGAATTTGATGGTATCACACTGGTACACAAGGTATCCAAGGTTATCCTTTAGAAGATTATCAATAATCTCCGATGGATTCTTATGCTGTTTCCTTGCTAGTAAGTCGTCTCTGTACGATGCACCAGAAGGCCTGATACAAGCTGTCACAAGAGACATATCGAACAAACTCTCTGCTCTAAATTTCTTTAGGCAGTCAAAAGCGAATTTCCCCTCGAACTGGAAAATCCCAGTCGGATCTTTTCTCATGCTTTCCCAAACCTCATGATCGTTCCAGTCGATCTCATGAGATCTCGGGTACGGGACTCCGATGTAGTTACAGGCGTCCCGAATTACCTGCACTGTCTTCAAAACCAGGAAGTCGTACTTTGCAAGACCTGTATAATCATGGACGTTTTCCATGTCCAAGAACATACAGATCTCCCCGTCCTTATAGAACGTACCCACATTGTCGTCAAGTGTAATGGGACTGATTACCATACCAGCCGGATGAACCGACTGTGCGACCTTATTGCCGTATAACCCGTCATAGTAATAGAACATTTCAGGATACTGCTCTTTGGCCTTTTCGGGGTTACTATCAAATTCATCCTTGATCTTCTTGATAACCTTTAGGTTCCAAGGATTATTCGTATCTCCCGGGTGTTCTCTCTCATATTTGAACGCTAAAGCTCGCCCAATTTCGTCGATAACTCCCTTATCCTTGATAGTGCTGAACGAAGCAACTCTGGCTGTCTTATCCTTACCGAACCTGTTGACAATGTATTCAAAAATAGCGGGTCTATCAGAATCAATACAGTCGATATCGATATCGCCGATTTCCTTACGATCCTCGTTACAGAATCGTGAAAACACAGTGTGCCATGTCTCGGGGTTTAAGTCGATAATATCCGTAACATATGCAACCCTTGAACCGCCGACAGATCCTCTAGCTGTTCCGATTGCCATGCCCTGTTCCTTACACCATGAAATCAGCTCAGACATACTGAGCATAAAGCCCATCATTTCCAGCTTCTCGAAGACTCTTACCTCTTCTTTCATGGCCTCTACAAATGCATTCTTCTGGACTGCTGGGATAACACCCGTTTCCAGTTTCTCTTTGAACTTTTTTTCTATGGTTTCCTTGTATTTTTTCGCATCTTCCTCTTTAGAGCCGTACAGAATCGGATACTTAATCTCAGTATCAAGTTCAATCTCTTCTGTCATGCCAATCAGAAGATTGGTATTTTCGATTGCTCTCATATACTCTTCTTCTGGCAGCGCCCCCTGAACGCGGTATGCCTCCACGAGCTCATCGTAAGTCTTATATACAAGATCCATGTCTTCTTCGCCAGGATAGTACTGCTTCTTCGCTTCCATAAGTATCTGTCTACACTCAGCTTTATACTGAGAGGAACTATGGGTGTCAGTGCCGGCAATCAGAGGCTTGTTAAGTATCTTGGATAATCGCAAAAGCCTCCTATTATACTCAATCTGCTCTGGGACTGCGTGATGCTGCACCTCTAAGAAGTCATACTTCTTAGCTAATTCCATATACCTCGGATGAGTTTCAGGAAGTTTACTCAGCGGGGAAGCCAGACATGCACTTGTGGTGATGATGTTGTCCGAGATCGACAAGAATTCATCAAAAGAGATTCTATTCTTGTAATAGAAGTGATCCGGGTCTGTTGACATGCTTACAAGTTTGTTAAGTTCCAGCAAGCCAGCCATATTCTTTGCCATAAGTATGGTATGGTAGTTATCTCTGACCTTTTCTTCCAGTGTTTCAGTGAGGTATATCTCTACTGAGTGGATATACCTGATTCCTGCTTTCTTACAAGCAGCCCATTTCTCCGTCCACTGTAATGGCTTGCCGTGCTCTGATATTGACAGTGCCTTTTGGTTGTTTTCCACCGCAAGGTCTACATACTCTTGGTATCTAGTTGCGCTATCGAGTAAACTATCTTCCGTATGACAATGATACATGACGTATGATCCCATTTATTACCTCCTTCCCATATTACCGAAGTCGTAATCGGTTGCTATAAACCTCTTTAAAAACTTCGTAGCCCTTATCTATTGGGCTATCCTTGTCCTCCAGCCGACCATTTCTATCCCAAACGGACTCTACGTTTACGTAGCTCTTGAGCTTATTGATGTTATGGTCTTTCCTGATATCTACTTCCTTGTCCAATGCGAAAACCACTCTTACGCCTAGCTTTGCAAGGATTTTCATCTGGTGTGGATTCAGATGTGATGTTAAAAGACACCCTGCGTTGTGAATCCCGTAGGTATCTGCCAGTAAGACGCTCTTACATCCTTCAAACAGGATGATTTCTCTTTCTCGTAATATGTATTCAAGGTTCTCAAACAGTCCGTATATTAGGTCTAGCTTTCCCCACTGGTAGAAATAACAATATTTTCTGAGTTTTTTCTCTTTCCAGTCTGGATCTAGCGTTCTTCCTCCAATATTGACGATTTTTCCGTCCATATTTCTGATGGGATACACAAGCCTATCTGAAAATCCGTCATACATCACTTGAAATTTGCGCAGTGACTCGCTGGAAATGCCTTCAGATTCCCATACCGCTAATTTATCGGAACGATTTTCGTATCGTTCCATGTAATTATCTGGTAAAATGGTGCCTTTGGATGCTTTCTCAGTGCGTTTTGCTCTTGCAAACTTCTTGCAGGCAGAGGTGGCGGACATTCTTTTCGATGTTGTCACCGCCCCGTCAACCCCTGCGTACTCTTCTAACTTTTTTACCGCCTCTACACCGCTGCAGTCGTAATATTTCTTTATAAACGTATAGATATTGCCACCTATACCAGAAGAATAGTCATAAAATACTGGCGGTTCCTTCCTTACCGAGAATGATGGGGTATTTTCTGTCCGGAAACAGCTTAATCCCCACCATTCCTCTCCTCTTTGCTCCAGGTCAACAAATTGTGATATGTATTCAACAATATCTACTGACTGAATCAGTTCTTCTAGTTCCACATTTCCCTCCTAAATAGTGCTACACGCAGTCACACTATATAGTCTGTATTGCTTAGTATGGAATCTGCGGAATAGCCTGTTTTGCTTCCTCATATAGAGCGATATTTCCGTTAAAATTTAAGGAAATATACTCTCCCGGAGCGTGTTGCATACCGTTTCGATTGAGAACTACGGTTAGCTTTTTATTGCCACATTCAACACCATCCATCTCGATCTCCTCTGGCGTCTTACTTTGGATTATTGCAATTGTACTGGCGTTTCGTCCGATTTTGGCTGAGTCTGCGACTTTACCAGTCTCCGTAGCCTGTGCGGCACCAAGCCCTGCAATATTCATGTCTCCGCATACCCTGTTCTTGATGGTATCTGTAAACCGTCCAAGCTCCTGGTAAGACGAAAACGCATCTCCGTCGCTTGAAGACTTAAAGTAGTCGACTATAAGAACGTCCAGCCCCTGGGTATGACGGACTTTCTTTACCGCAGTATAGATACTTTGCATATCAAACATAGGTATGTATAGATGCGTCAGCCTTTTAGTCTTGATCCATGCGATTGCCATTTTGATTCTCTTTGCCTCTTCATCGCTATATGCGCCAGCCTTTAATCTCTTAAAATCGATTGCGGTTAAGTGAGCAATCATGCGGGCGGTGAACATTTTCGTATTCAGCTCACTGTCGAGATATAGGACGCCAAGGTCTCTCTTTAAAAGATCGACTGCGCAGTTCAAAAGAATCATAGATTTACCTTGCTTCGGGCCGGCTGCAAAAATAAACAGCTCACCTGGTTCGATAGTTGCGAACTCATTTAAGGTTGGAAATTTGAACGGGATTCCTGAGATACCATTTCCCTGCCGATCCTCGATTGATGCCCAGCACTCATCGATAACATCTTTGTACTCTGGAATTTCATTGGTCGTTGAGAATTCCGTCATAACGCCATCAATTGCATTGTAGATCTGTTGTTCTACGTCTACGACGTTTCTATCCAGACAAAGCTTCTGGCAATCCCTAAGCGTTATGAAGGTATCTCTACGAAAGGCCGCATCAAGTACGTTTGAAACGAGCATTTTATATTCCTCTATTGAGTTTCTCGCTAGTACATCACTCATTTCCATCAGCTCATTCAGTCTCTCGATAGACAATTCTTCTGCGAATTTCCTCGTTGCATCACTAGAGTTCAAAACTTCAATGATGTTATAAGGGTCGATTGCTGAAATACCTTTAATTGCCAGCTCCTGAATCGCTGTGTATACGCACATATTTCCCTTATCAGTAAAGTGATTAGGAAGCAAGTCTTCCGAATGAAAAATAAAGTCCGGATGATGAATTAGCGTAGCAATAATACCTGCTTCGCTGTCAATACTGTTGATATCTTCTACTCTTATAGCTATGCACCTCCATTCGACGAAGACAAGAAGTACACGCAGTCTTTATGGTACCCACATAAGAAATTACATGGAAAATACTCAACACACGGCGGATAATCTTCCTCTACTCTGATTTCTGATATTTTACTTTCTACCCAGGCCATAACCTCTTGGAACCGTTCGTATACGAACGGTTCCCTAATGAGGTTTCCAGACCTGAAGCAATTAAAAATAAATTCCTTTGGATATTTCCCATACTTCTGTTTAATGAACTCTGCGTAGATATAGAGCTGCGTAAGCATCTGGTTAATCTTCTTATCGTTGAGAGTCGGCTTGGCCCTGTTGCTTCTCGGCTTCAGGTCAGCTGATTTGTTATCGATAATAATAATTTCTCCATTATCCTCGCAGACGAGATCGGGAAAGCCAACAAAGGAATGTCCCGCGATTACCGCCTCCATCTTCTCTTCAACCGCCAATACCTTGTAGGGTAACGGCGTGAACGATCGCAAGTAATCAAGCCCTTTCAGGAAATAAGAGCTTGCAATTTTTGCACTTGGCCTATCTCCGCGAACCTCAGAACTGTACGAACGCGTATATCCTGTAAGCATTTGCTCCTTCGTGATTTCTCCGTTGTAAAATCTTTCAAGTATCTTGTGCATAAACTTTCCGTACGAAGCGTAAAACATATCGCTCTCCTCTTCTCCCAGAACGTATTTCATGAACCATTTATACTTGCAGTCATCAAACGAGGACAGTCGCGAATACGACCAATCCATATTGTCGATCACGAAGCTATACTTGCTAGAACTCATGGCAACTCCCAATTAAAACGGAAGTCTGGAGTCGTCAATCTCCCCGTCGCCGACCGCAGGCTGGGGACAGGTATTATCCGGCACAGGGGCCGCAGAAGAGCTACCTGAGCTACCCTCGGCATCTTCGAAGTAAAATACTACGCAATCCCAGAACATTGACTTCTTTTCCTTGTCGTAGTGATTCCGTACAGCAACTTTTCCGAGCTTGATCCTATCCCTCTCCTGAAGCTTAGTAGCGTGCTTTGCATTTACTGTGCCTACGAAATTTACATAACCACTAAAGTCGGTTTCGTATTCGCCGGTAGTCTTATTCTTGGTGCGAGTAGAAATCTTACACTTGGTAATCGTGTCCTTTACCGCAGTAACTTCCCAAACGGTTGCGTATGTATCGTTAGAAAAAGCCATATTTATCTCTCCTTTACTTTAAATAGTTCTTCTCGAAGTCAGCAAGCAGCTTACTTGCGATCTCAGGTTCAACGATTGCGAAGTAGTTCGACTTCTTCTCGTATCTGGAAATGAACTTAGCAACCTCATCCTTTTTCTCAGGATGATCGGCGAGGAACTTCTTTAAAGTCACATCGAACTGATTGATAATGGACTCAGCAACAGCCCTATCCTCAGCGGCCTGTGCCTCCTTCTGACGAGAGCGGTAATCATCCACATCTCTAGAGTCCTTCTGTGCAATCTGGAAGTAGTCGGTCAGAAAATACCTGGTGCAGTATGTCAGGCCTGAGCCCATTGCCTGTGAAGGATCGGACTGCAGACCAACCAGCACCCAGGGTACCTCGATAACTTCCGTAGGATTATCGTTGTTCACCCACTTAAATACCATGTCTGCCTTAACAAGCATCTCGGTAACGACATTCTCATATGCCTTACCAGTCTTGTCGAGCTTGGTATTCTTCTCTTCGTTCCTACTGACTTCGAAGGTGCCGGGAGTAATATTGGGGAGAAGAGAAACCCCATATTTATTCATGCCGGCAGTTACCTTCGCAAGAATCTGTGTGATGTCTGCGTAGGTGTAGTTGAATCCCTTCTTATCCTTGGACGCTACGTCAGCAATCATCCTGATTTTTGCGAGCTTCTGATAGATATTCATCTGTTCAATTCCTGTATTTGCCATAAGTCCTCCTATATATTATTGATCGTTTTCCTTGCCGGCCGAGGTTGTCGCAAAAGCCACATCAGCATTTAGATAATTGCGTAGTAACGCATAGAGAGTAAATACTACCTCTTCCTTATCCAAATTTCTCATGATGTCTCGGAATACACATTCCATATTGTCTAGCAGTACCTTCTTACACGTACTGCCGCCCCTCTTACAAGTTTTAAGATGGGTGATGGTCACAGGATCAGGAATATTACACTTGAGCTTTTTTGCTTTCTCGATGATGTTATGCACTTCATGTGTGGTTTCCACAGCAATCGGAATCTGCATAGCATCACTCAGCATAATTAGCTGATGTGTCTTCCCGCACCCCCTTGGCTTTGAGATAATGGTCATACAAATAACGCTCCCTTCATATGCAATCTGTCGCCTCCGCCGGAATCGAACCGGCTTACGCCCCTTGGCTCGGCGATATGTATAACACCATCTGACAGGGTGTAGAAAAGCGCCCACATTAGTGGGCGCTTTTATTAGTGATATACAGTCTTCCATTTCTCGTAATCTGCTCTCATAAATCTTTCTTTATGATCTAACAGCTTGCTTGAAATACCACTATTTTCCGGTACATTTTTTAGGTAATCAGAAAAATCCACGTGCTCATTTGGGTGCGACTTTTCCCACTCATACATTCTGTAGAATACTCCAGAGATCAGCACACGGTTGTACGTAAGCTTGCTCTTTTTGACGACCTCAGAAGAGCAGGCATTCATTTTGTCAAATGAAATTCGCCTCAAATCCCTAATCGTCTTATTGCTGTTTACTCCGCGAAGTAACTGATGGCTACAGAACCTTCCTTTGTACCGAATCCTATCTGGATATAGCGGATGAATTATCGTGAATGAGTCCAGTGAAACCAGTTTCTTAATTACTGGATACGCCTCGTCATATATACGATATTCCGTTCTTTCCCCGTTGCAGTTAAATGAGATGGTGTGAGCCCCCAGATCAACGTCTTCTGTTGTTATCTGAACACTATATTCTTCAGGTATGCCCATAAAGGCCATCCAAAAGAACCCCTTGTAGACACAGTCAACGCTAGTATCCTCATCAGAACCAAATACCGCATTTAAGACTCGCTGTAAGTGAGAAGGATTAGAAACTGACTGCTCTTTGAATCTGCACGTTGTATCTGGTTTAGTTGTAAGGATGACATCTGTCGCCCCGGGATAGCCCCTTCGCATACACCAATTAGCGTATAGCTTAAGAACCGATGTTCTTGTTGCGGCGCCCGATGACCTAGCGCCAACTATCCCAGACAGAACTTCATTGATTTCGTTCTCTTCGAATGTACAGATATCCTTCCCGTATTTTTCCTCGTAACTCTGAGTCGCCTCAAAGCACGTAATGGCAACATTCCTTCTAGACCCAGACTTTATTTCCGAATCAATGAATTCCATTTTTAAATTGTTATTATACATATCGTCACCTCCTATGTACTCAGCGAGGTGCCTTATTCAGCGCTACCGCTTTTTCCCAAATGGAAATGAGTGCACTCACATCAATGTATGATATGATTGATGACGATAGGATACTTGCTTCTGCGATCTTTGCCATGATCTTAGGTGGTATTATTGTTATATATTCCCCGATTCTGTCCTTCGACATACACTCAGGGTTCTCACATAGTACCATGCTATCTCTTGGCAGCCCAGAATCTGCAGACAAAACAAGCACGTGTGTTGGTTGTCCTGCTTTCTTGATGGACGTCGTGAATGGAAGTGCTATGATGTTTGGGCTATAATAGTTTCCTGTATTGTTCTGGAATACCAAACCAGGTCTCCAGCCAGACTGCTCACTGCCCTCTCCACGGAATCTCATGTAATACACTTCTCCGATGCGAACCGGTTTCATGTTAGTATTGATGGCACTCAAAGTACAACACCCTTTCTGCATGTTATGTACTATAGCATAATACTAGCACTTCCATAAATAGATGTCAAGTGGTGCTTTACATACCAATGCTTACTGCATGAGCTCGAAAACGAACTCATAAGATTCCTCTCCACTGAAGCCACAGCTATGGATGAAGTAATCGGAAGCAGCTACTGCCTCGCTAAGCATCTGAGCATGAATAACCTGGATGTCAACGCCTTTAAGCAGTACAGTGCATGTTTTGTTATCATGCGCCATAAACGATGATACCTTTATGTTTGAGCCGGTTAAAAATCGCCTCACCGACTTGTACACATCAACAGCACAGGCTGCTGCAATTAGATCAATTACCTTCACATCCACAATGTTCTGTTCGTTTTCCATTACCACAGCCTCCTATCATGTGATTTGCTAACGATGATTGTCTTATTCTGATTTAGTTATCGACTTGTTTAGACTTTCTATCCTACCCATGACATTGAACTTCTCTTCTAGTTCAAGTGGATTGATGGATTTCCCAAGCTTATTTGCCGTACCGTCCTTGATCTCGTATAGATAGTACAGCCCCGTCATTTGCTTGGTGGTTATTAGAAATACATCCTCCCCCAATACGCTCGGAAACCTTACGCAAACCGTCTCATCCCTTGGAATACAGTACTTCATTTTGCAATACTCCTAAGACATTCTGTAATAATCCTGCAGGCAGTTTCGATCTCTTCCTTTGTGGTAAACCTGGAGACAGAAAACCGTAGGGAGCTCATTGCCTCTTCGTCGGATATCCCCATACTTTTCAAAACATAGCTTGCAATAGTTTCTTTGCTGTTGCAAGCAGCGCCAGCAGATACGGCCACCCCGAGGAGGTTCAACATCATCAAAAGTGTTTCTCCGTCGTAGCCCTTGAAGCTTGCGTTCAGAATCCTCCTGTCTGTATTCTCCTGACCATGGATAACAACCAATTTGTTGTCGTTCTCATCGGTGATCTTTTCCAGCTCATCAAGCAACATCCTAGTCATGAAAGCCATTTTTTCTCTGTCTTGCTTGATATTGCTACAGACAAGATCACAAGCGGCTCCAAACCCGACGATTCCAGGAACGTTTTCAGTACCTCCTCGGAGTCCGAATTCCTGACCAGTGCCGCCAAAGATAACAGGACTGAGAATATTAGGGTCCCTTACATACAAAGCACCCATTCCTTTCGGACCATGAATCTTGTGTGAAGATATTGACATGAAATCGCATCCAATTTCATCGACACTTAAATCATGGAATCCTGCAGCCTGGACACAGTCTGTATGGAATAAAATACCTCTCTCCCTGCAATATTTTGCAATCTTAGCAACATCGCTCACGCTCCCCGTTTCGTTATTTGTATGCATCACAGAAACAAGAGCAAGGTTGTCGTCTGATTCACATACTTCGACAACAGATTCTAACGAAACCGATCCGTCGTGGTTTACCGGAATTTCATCTCTGCGAAATACACTTTCCGCAGATTTTATAACTGACTTATGTTCCGCGTTTGATGTTGCGACGGTATACAGGTCGTTATCTAGCACGAAGTCATGCACTCCACGAAAAACCGTTGTGTTCGATTCACTTCCTCCGGAAGTAAATATGATGTTCTCTGGTTTTGCGCCAATCATCTTTGCAACCTGACAGCGAGCTCTCTCTATCGCGTCCTTTGATCGCTGTCCAAGATTGTGCACACTTCCAGGATTACCGTAACACTCAACCATGTACGGCATCATTGCGTCAAATACACGCCTGTCCATCTTCGTGGTAGACGCGTTATCAAGATAAATCAATGGCGATCCCTCCCAAACTAATGATTATGAAATTGCCGAATCACTTTCGCAGATAGAACTATCAACTAAATAATTGCATGTCTTGCTACCTAGATTCAGTTTCTTATACGCTTCGTCTATCTCTTCGCTCGTGATTCCTATGTAATCCAGCGTCTGCGCAGGAGAAGAGTGATTCAACATCTTCTGCAGCAAGAGTAACTTCCTGGAATCGTTATGGCTCATTACCATTTGATGATAACAAAATGTCTTTCGTAGAGTATGTGTAGATACTTTCGTGCTAAGCCCTACATCACTGGCGATTCCTTTAAGAATCCTGTCTATTGATCTCACGGTAAGCGGAGTGTTTACACCTCCGCTATTCACCGCTTCGCTCCTGAACATATAATCACTCAAACTTACGTTTTCCGTATTGCTCAGATATAGTGTAACCGCCTCGATTACAGCATTATTGATTGTGATATACCTGTTCTTCTTCCTCTTTCTCGTGTTTCTCGTCTTCTGCTCAAAAACCGGGAAATTATCGCGAAACACAAGATTTTCATTTATCAAGTTGGAAAATCGCAACTGCCGCAGGTCGCTTGCCCTCAGGCCAAAATTGATTCCAACAATAAACAACATGTTGTCACGATACTTCTTATTGTCAATTAAGAACTGCGAGACTGCGAATATGTCTTCCATACTCTTAATGGGTTCCGCCGCATGTTCTGGCGCAATTTCGCATTGTACAGCCTCTCTTGCTGGCTCAATCATCCCAAACGACAACTTTCTTGCATTCTTTTGCAGCTGACTAACATCAATCGCCCTTTTGTTAAAATCAATAACAGCCATAAGAACACTCCTCGCTACTCTATTAGATATGACTTCACGTATACATGGAATACCAAACCAGCCCCAGTGTGCACCGTAGATGTATACTGAAACCCTTTTGGAACCTCATCCCCTGTATGAACAATTTTGCATTCAATCCTGCTGCTCAAACAAGATGGAATGACTTCGGCCCACAATACTATAGTTTGAACATTATCTTCCTCTTGTAATTTAGCCCCAAGGAATCTTTTTATAACTCCGGTACAGCTTGATGCCATGTCTTCGTCTGAAATTACGAAAACGAACTTACACACCTTCGAATTCGTGATATCTTCAATACTCATTCGAAGCCTCCCTTACTTTAATGTTCGCCAAATGCGACTTGTTCCCCTCGTCTCAACGACCAGCATCCATCAGATGTTATCGCGCACTCTGCGCAATTCCCGTGGCATAGCTTTGCGTCGGATCTCGCTGTTGTGCTCCCATCCTTGTAGATCACATGAGCCTCTGGAAGATGAAATGGATTGTCCATTTCCATGCCTTTCCATCCGCTGAACACAATCTGCAGATTCACAGGCAACTCTCCTCCTGAGCACTCAAGATATTTATTTACTATGCTGAACTTCTTGGTAAAGCATAGGATGTTACAATGATGATTTCTTCCTGCAACCTCCACCATCTTGCTGAAGTATTCGCTGTTCGGGATGTCTCCAGACACATGGAATCTAAAAAATCGAGACATCATAATTGACGCCTCGACCTCTCTCCAATATGTATCCGGCTCGCTCAATAACAAGTCGTAATTGTTCTTGTAGCAGTCTCTCACGTTTTTACGAAGTCTTTCTAACTTCAGCGCATAGCACTTTTCTCTGCACTTGCAATCACATCTGCATGTGACACCCGCCGGGAGCGAAACACTAGGAATGCTTCCCATTTTAGAGTTCCCTCTCGAAATTTTGACGTTCATTATGTTTCACTCCTTTTGAAGTTTATTTAGTTTTCAGAGTCTTCCTTCTTTGCTTCTGCTTCAGCGTAGAGTTCTGCTACAATCTGCTTCAGCCTCTTATCTGCTACGACAGGATTCCAACCGCACTTCTCACAATGACGTTCCCCGGGGAAACAATCCACCCCGTTATTATACTGACAGGAACAATTTTCCATCTCAAACATATTAACACTCCTTACGCAGTAGCTCTTTTTTTATTCAGCATACCTCTGACGATACACATAGAAATAGAAGATGCGAATTTGCCAAACAGTTCGCCGACCTCTTTAACGATTTCAGGTTCTTCTTTCGTGCAATCATAATAGATTGCTTTGCCGATGTTCTTTGCGATATCTTGCATATTTTTCTCATCCCAATCCTCTGGAATGATGCCGTCGTCCACGAACTTGTGAATCATCTTTACGACACGGGGTTCTGTGACGATTGTTTTAGCAAGCTCTTGTGCACACTCTCGCTCCGCAACCTTGCTCGGATCGACGGCCTTGCCGTGCTGATGGGCTTTCGTTTCGCGGAAACGTTCTGCAACAATCTTCGTGTAAAATGGCAGGCGCGTATTCTTATCGTTTAGTCTGCTCTGGTTCTTGACCACGATTCCCTCACCATACTCACCGCCAAGCCGTGTCTGACCAACCATACTCAGAAGGTGATCCCACGAAATGAATTTGCCAGAATAAAACACGGGAACATATGTAATGCCGAGCTCGTCCGCCTTTTCTTTAACGACATCCTGCGGAAGATACTCTTCTTTTTCTGTGTCGTATAGATCATAGCAATACGCCTGATGGTATCTCTCTTTTGGATACTGTACCGTATGAGGAACCAGCCACTCCATGAAGAGGATCAAATTATTTCCAAGGGCTTTCTTTACCGCTTCTGAATCAAGAGTATTTGCCCATTCAAAAGCTCCCCGGAGATTGTTACCCACACACAGCTCCCTCTTTCTGGAGTATGAACGTACGACATTCTCTTCCTCATCGTACCGAATAGAGAAGTTCGCTCCGTCAATTTTCTCTTGGACTACGATGTCGTCTTCCTGATGAAATCCATTCATGAATGACGGCTTAAACCTCTGAATGTCAATATAAGATTTTTGCTCCATGCAACCCTTCCTTTCACTCATTTCTACATAGAAAACCGCCACACATAATGTCTAGCAAAACCAGGCATTTACATGTGGCGGTTATACTATGATACTGATTTACGAGCTATCTTCCTGATTGGACAGCCCGTCAGCAGACTGGCGCGAGTAGAGGGCCAGAACAGAACCTCTCCTCGTCTAAGCGACGGCAGATTACGTATCTCTGTCACCTGTTCTAAATAACCATTCTCGGTTATTGCATCTATACGACCAGTACATTTCTTCTGGAGCAGATGCTCCGTGACTCCGTGGTCTGTCAGTTCCTTGTCGTACCACCACATGAACCGTTCCATCATCTGGGCAGCTTCATATGAGTACGAAAGACTTGGTCGAATCATCACACAATCCATTGACCATTTGATTCCCATATCAATCAGTCGTGTCGGTATCATTCCGTATTGTGCGAGTATTCCTAACGCCACAAGATGGCAATGAGATACAAAACAATCCTGCATTGATTTATGGTCAACCCCGGCTTCGGTTATTAACCTCTTCCTGATTGTTTCAGCTAGTTTGGTTCCTTTCAATTCATCTGTGATTGCTTCCTGTACAAGTTCGTCACTTGCACCGAATGAGAGCTTGAACATCTCAAATTCTGAGGATCTCGCGCTAATCTGATTCGACACTTGTAGATCTCTTGCTCGATTTTTCTCTTCAAGAAGCATCGAGACTACATAGAGTACCGCGAATAGCGCTAGTGAAAACAACCCCATCTAGCTCACTCCCAGTCTATGAATTACGTTTCGGCTTCTTCTTCCTCATTCCAATGATGAATCCGGATAATCCAGATAACCCGATACATATGATAAATACACCGATGTTGAGTACGATCATTTGTTACCTCTGCGAGACTTCATTTGTTCGATCAGGTTCTCTGCTTCCTGATCCCGAGAGCGAGCCTCCATTCTGCGATTCATGGCCTCAGGACTTGCGTCATATGCAATTTGAGCGCCAGATGCACGCTCTCGCTGCTTTCTTGCGCCTTCCCTTACCCTTTCGAGCATATGATCACTCTCATTGGAGCTTGCAGCTGCATTCATACCCTCGTGGAGAGCGATAATCTGCTGGTCAGCCTCCAGCTGATACACGGTTCTCTCCTTTTCTTCTTTCAGCGCATCCAGATCATGCTTAACGCTGGATCGCATCTCTTCTTGCTGATCCTTTGCTTTCTTAAGCTCCTCGATAGTCTCCTTCAGAACTTCCATCTTTTGATCGATGGTAATTTTCCTCATTGCGTACTGCTTGGCGTCATCCTCACGGTTATCATCGAGGCACTTTTCGATCTCTTTGGTAATTTTGAACTGTTCCTTCTTCATTGCGAAGAGATCACGTTCTGAGTTCTCAAGCTTACCCGCGATTTCGATGAAAGACCGGTCTGCTCTCGCATACAACTCTTCCTTCTCTCTGATAGCGTTGTTGTAGAAATCAGCAGCACCCTCAGGAGTAGATGCATTCTGGCACATTACTTCGTCTGTTCTGCCGCGGAACTTGATAACCAACTGCTTAAAAAAACGTTTATTCAGAACTAGAGCCATGACAATAAGCAGAACTACAACTGTTAAAAAGGCTACCAGTGCGATAGTCCCTACGTTCATTTAGCCCACCTCAATTCCGTATTTATTGCATAGAGCCATCAGATCTCCTCTAAACCCATCACCCACTGCATGGAATTTCCACTCTGAGTCATCCTTATAGATCTCTCCAGCAATGACAGCGATGTCATTGCTGAAATCCTCGCGAAGATCATACCTTGCGATTTCTTTCTTGGTACTGTCGTCGACGACTCTGATATACGAATTTTCGACCATGCCGAAATTCTGCATTCTGCGGTTTGCCTCATGGATGGTTACACAAAAAACAATTTTTTCAGCATACTTAGGGAGACTATTGAGATCGACCTTGATAACCTCGTCGTCTCCGTCTCCATCTCCTGTAAGATTGTCGCCGCTATGGATAACGCTGCCGGTAGGATGACGAAGGTTGTTATAGAAAACCAGGTCTTCATCACATCTTGTCATTCCGTTCTTGCCCAGGATAAAGGCAGAGGCATCCAGATCGAATGTCCCATCCTCTTCAAACTTTGCGACATCCCAGCCAATTCCAACGGAAACCTTACCGACTACGTTATCCTTGGACAGAGTTAAACGATCTCCTTTTTGTAAACTTACGGACATACGATTGCCTCCTTATTTATACATAGAAGTGAGTTTTTCAATGCTCTTAGCTTTAAAGCCTGTTCCAACTGCCTGAAATACCCACCCGTCTGCGGTCCTGTTGAACTGACCGACGATGATTGCAGTGCTACCAGCGTAGTCATCGGTCATGTTATATTTGCAGAGCTCAGTCTTATTAAGGTCATTCACAACCCGCACATAGCAGTTGCGAATCATACCGAAGTGCTGCCCTCTCTCTCGGCACGCATAGATATTAACTGCGACTACGACGCGCTCAATATCCATAGGCATATTTTGCAGATTCACAGAAATCTGCTCGTCATCGCCATCACCTGCGCCGGTTAGGTTATCACCATGATGAACAACACAGCCGCTTTTGTGTCTGCGGTTTCCGAAGTACACAACATCGGAGCTATCAACCAGACGCAGAGACTCCTTTGCGCCGAACAGACCACGAGACTTTTGTTTTCTTAGCAGAAATACCGAGGAATCGCAGTCAATATTAGCGCCATACTCAGCGGCGTCCCAACCCAGACCGACGGTCACGTTGGCTAGAATATTCTTGGAAAGATTTACACGATCGCCCTTAGAAAGATTAACAGACATATATAGACCTCCTATCAGATTCCGTAGTTATCGCACAGGCTAGGCAGACCGCCGGAAAATCCAGAACCTACTGCGGTGAATTTCCACTCGCCATTATGACGATACAGCTCGCCCATGATCATCGCGGTCTCGGTGGAGTAATCCTCGCTCAGATCATACCTCATGAGCTCCTCACCGCCAGCATTGTTGATAATCCGCACATATGCGCTGGAAACCATGCCGAAGTTCTGCATACGTCTGTCGCCCTCGTAGATGGTAACTGCGAGCGCAATCTTGGAGATATCAGCAGGAACCTTCGACAGGTCGATAACGATCTGCTCATCGTCGCCGTCGCCGGCACCAGTCAGGTTATCTCCCTTATGTACAACACTGGAGTTCTCGTCATGAGGATGATTGAAGAACACGAAACCATCAGCAGACTTAACTTTACCGTTGTCTCCCAGCATAATTGCGGAAGCATCGAGATCGAAGTCGCCGCCACCGAACCGGTTCACATCCCAGCCAAGACCAACAGTCAGGCTGTTGAGCCCCGCATTACCCTTCGTCAGCTCTACCTTCTGACCCTTTACAAGATTTACCATGTTTTTTCTCCTTTTAATCATTCTATGAAACGGACATTTTATATCCGAAATCACCGGTTTTTACGATAAGATCAAACAAAGAATAACAAGTGCAGCAAAGTATCCAACTACAACGGCTGCGGCGACCTTGTTTCTTAACTTCTTTTCATCTTTAGTACGCATAGACCTTTCTCCTTTTCCCTCGCTCAACATTCTCGTGGAGTTTTCTGCTCACAATTGCCTTACGAATCAAGTCAACGGGAACTACGATCATAGATACAAGCACAACCGCAACCCACTGCTCCAGATTCATAGGCACACAACCCATAAACTCGCCTCCGAACTGAGCAAGCAGGAAAGTAATAGCGAAGATTGCACAAGCAATGCCACTGAACATCTTGTTTTTGGAAATTCCCTCAAGCAGATTCATCTTATCGGTTCTAATGTTAAAACCATTGAAGGTCGCAGCGAAAATCAGCATTGCAAAACGAGCGGTTGCATAAACTTCGCTGTTGTCCCCGAAGATTTTCTGAAATGCAGGAGTTGCAGTAACCGCAAAGATCATCATGAATGAAAGCACAGATACTGCAATCTGAGACATGGTCTCACGGGACAGCAACTTGGAGCCCTTTGGAATAGGTCTTTCTCTCATATACTCATCCTTGGCGGGCTCGCCACCAAATGAGAGCGAATTCAGGGAATCCATGACGATATTGATAACAAGGATCTGAACTGCTGCGATTGCTTCCACCTTGAAGAAGATTGGGAATAGGATACTCAGGATAACCAGACCAATGTTGATCGGGAGCTGGAATTTCAGAAACTTCAGAACGTTATGCATGAAGGTTCTTCCGAGCAGGACGGCGTCAGTAATGGAGACGAAGTTATCATCAGTAATGATGATGTCTCCAGCTTCCTTACACACATCAGTGCCGCTACCCATAGAGAATCCAACATCAGCGGCCTTCAGAGCTGGAGCATCGTTGGTACCGTCACCGGTCATACCAACGCACAAACCTAGTTCCTGTGCAAGCCGCACGATTCTCAGCTTAGTAGAAGGAGTTGCTCTTGCGATTACCTTAATCTGAGGTAGAAGGCTCTTCGCCTTGGAATCAGACAGATTGTCGAAATCCTCTGCGGACATGGACACATCGCTCTGCTTGGAAAGAATACCAGAAGCCTCGCCAATTGCTCTCGCAGTGCTTAGAACGTCACCAGTGACCATCATTACCTGGACGCCGGCCTTCTTCATCTTCTCGACTGCAGCAGGAACTTCGGCACGAACATCGTCACGAATTGCGACAAAGGAAATGATAACCAAATCGTCAGGCATACCTTCGTCGTTAAGACCAGATTTGCTGTATCCGGTTGCAATGACGCGCATCGCCTTGCTGGTGTATTTTTCGATTACATGACTCGAGATATAATCCCTATCGATGCTATGTTCTCCGGACTCATCGATATAAGCCACGGCGTGAGCCAGCAGTCTTTCCGGAGCACCCTTATAGAAGGTCAAGTGCCGTTCGCCAGACTCATCTGAGAACTTAACCTCTACCGCAGAATACTTATTTGCGCTATTAAAACTTAGCTTATGCACGACCTTACAAGAATCCTGGATGCTATCAAACTCAGCAGGAGTAACCATACACGTAAGCGCTCTCTCGGTGGCATTGCCGCCAACGACCTCACTGCTCTCGTCATACATGGCGCTACTGTTCATTACGATGTTCTTCTTAAACAGGTTGGATACGGCCTCACACATCTCAACCTCACCACAGCCGTCGCCCATTACGTTATAAACAGGAACAAGCTTACCGGCTGTCAAAGTTCCGGTCTTATCGGTACATAGAAGCTGGATGTTACCGGCTTCCGGGATCTTATTGGTATGCTTAGCCAGGACGTTATGCTTAATCATAACCTTCGCATTCTGCGCGGTAATGAGGTTAATGATAAGGGGAAGTCCTTCAGGAACCGCAGCAACAATGATTGTCAGAGAAGTAACTGCGATCGTTAGGATGTTCTTCAGAATAGGAACCCATCCCAGCTTGAAGTATTCTGCAACTCCGCCATACTCAACGAATGACGTAATCAGGAGCGCAACTACGATAAGCGCAGCGCCTATGTATCCGAACTTACTGATCTGACCAGCGAGCTCATCCAGTTGAATTTCGAGAGAAGTCTTCTGCTCCTCAATATCATCAATGGTAGTGATGGTCTGACCGTTTACGGTACCGACGCCAACATTGGTGACTAACATTTTACCTTCACCATCAGTGATGGTGGTGCCTGCGAACATAGAAAAGTCATTCACAAACTTACTTGCAGACGCCTTATTCTCTCCGCCAAACTGTACGTTCTTCTCAACCCACAGTTGGGTCTGGGTATTGGTTACAGGATGTTTTTTGCAGTCCTCAGACTCGCCGTTAAGCACCGAGTTATCAACCTTCAATTCGCCTTCAACCAGAATCCCATCTGCGGGAACTGCCTCACCGGACTGAACGATTACTACGTCGCCGACCACAACGTCGTCCGTATTGATATTGACAACCCTGTCATCCCTGATGACATTGCAATACCTTACAGATGTTCTATCTTTAAGTTCCTTGGCACTTTTCTGGCTCTTCATGCCGGTGTTCATGCCGATCAACGCAATGGCAAGCAGCACAACACCAACGCCAATAGGCTCTGAGTAAGAACCCTGGCCACATACTGCGAGAATCGTAAAAACGACCATCATCCCCAGCAGTATTTGGTTTAGCCGATCTTCAAACGTCTCCATAAAGAACTGAAGTCTCGTTTTGAGCTTCTTTTCAGGTAGCTTGTTTGATCCATTCTTTTGGCGGCTCTCTTCTGCTTCTCGCTCGGATAAACCACAACTCAAATAATTCATCTAAACATTCCTTTCACTTCGTATGTATTTGATATATGAAAAACCCGCGATTCACATCGCGGGTCTATCACCACGTTTGCCGCAAAGCTCTGGTGGCTTCTGCTTCTCTTCATGATTTGGGTTTACGGTATCTCCCTTAATCCTCAACATTCTAAATTTCCCTGTAGTTTTATGGCTGGCTCCAAACGGCAAGCTTTTGGCTCCACATACAGGGCATTCGCTCGGGTAATACCCATCCCCCATGAGCGTTCGATTCTTTCCCATATCACTTGCGTAGATCTCACACTCACAATTGAAGCACTTATACATCTCATCCTTTATGTATTTTGTCTGTGCAATATCGTTCTTCTGGATCTCAATCGGCAGATCATTTTCAATGATATACTTTACAAGCTTGGGCAAGAAAATGTTGTTCCAGCAATCACTACAGATGCCGGACCTTCCATCAATTCTGACGAAGCCGCCGTTGGGCTCGATTCCGCTATAGCTAAACGGACTGTCGTAGTTTAAATCGCCCTTTCGGTGATACCTGCTACTTCTTGAGTATCTGTAATATCCACTCGGCTTATCTTCGCAGCACTTACAGCATCTAATTTTTATATATCTCCATGTAAGCTTACCGGACTTCATAGACTCTGCTAGAATGGTGTTTGACACTGGGTCTAAGCCATACGAGTGTTCTTCTTTTGCGAGGTCAATGACCTTTTGGATATCCTCTGAACATTTTCCGTCAATTAAGATCAGCTCGTCGTATCTCAGATTAACTGAATATCTTTTATCGTCCATAAAACCACCTTTTGGTTAGTAGCGAAAATCAACTACACCGCCGAGATAATACACATCTCCTTCATTTACATATCGTAGAAACCTATCCAACGGAATTAGGTCATCGTTCGTATATACATAAATGCCGAACTTCTCTTCATATTCTTCGTTCAGACGATATAAGTTCTCAGTGAGACGATAACCCGGACCGGTACTCTTTGTAAAGTCATAGAACGTTGTATTTCTAAGATTCTCAAGCGCTACATTGAACCGCTTGTATTTATCTCTGAAATACTGTTTGCAGTCCGCTGTAAACACGAGTTTGTGGCCTTCTCTCAGAATAGCGGCACCGCGAAGAGCAGTGATAAGCTTTTCGTACTCGTACTTATCGTCATCGCACTCGTCGCTTACATAGTCTGCAACGGACTCTGTAAACCACTGCGGAATATCATAGCTTGACAGCCTATCTCTAAGCGGTTTAGCTTCAATTTGAAAAATCCTACCGTGAGACATAATTCACTCTCCTCACAACCATTCTTTTTTTTACTGATGATTTTTTATACTACGATCACCTGCAGTATTGGCAGGCAGCCCTTAGCTCATTGTTTCTCTTCTCGGCCTCTACCTCTGCATCATTACGATTACTAAAAATATCTGATATGCTATGATATGCGAACAGTTTTAGTACGAATCTTTCTTCGCGAACTTCAAAATACCTGCTGTCAGTGACAAGCTACCTCTCGCCTATGGGGCCAAGATGATCACATCCGATAGTTACATATTCGTAATGAGAACTAACTATTTCACGAACGATATAAACCCTTTGCCCCTCCTCAAATGGTATATTCACTATAACTCAACCTCAATCCTGTTACCCTTCCTGCTGTTACACTCTTGACACATCGGTGCAAAATTATCAATTGTGTCTTTCCCTCCCTTGCTCTTCGGCACGATATGATCTTTGGTCATAAGCATACCGTCCTCAGCATAGAGATTAAAATGTGCTCTTTTTACATTATCCGAAGAGGTTTCCAACGCATAATACGCACCTTTTCTTCCGCACTTAACACAGGCGTAACCTTTTTCCATGAAGGTCTTATATCGCATACTCCTTGTGTAAACACGATACCCCTCGAGCTCGATTTCATATTCTGGTGTTTTCTGGAACCTCCCGCCGCTACCGTCCCACGATCTTACATCCTCACCGATTAGGGACTCAACTTGCTGGATTGAATACAGGTTGATACGGTGTAACCCTGAATAGCTCACTCCTAAGCTCCTTTCTCCTTAACAGAATTTTTGCGTGTGTTGGATATGTAATCGAGAATCCAAAATCTTCTTGCACTCTCTCATATAAGAACGGAAGTATATAACCACGGGCGTATATTACCTCGTAGCTATCTGGAATCCTTCTTAGAAACTCCTCAAAGCTATAAGGGAAATAGTTTTCCCTTACTTCTCTTCTCCAATTATCTGTGTATCGGTATTTGAGAAGAAAGTGTAGGAGATTCTTGTTATATATGATGCTGCCATGTATCGTCTCAAAGTCCCGCAGTATGTTTGGAACAAGAGTTCTCACCCTCTTCTCTTTAAAAACATCGGAATACTCTGGCATATTCTCTGTATAGAACATATCTCTTATTGCAATATAATCTGCCCCCACATTGAATATGGAATCATAGTCTTTCTTGATGCTCGCCGGAGTACCATATGAATATATCTCGTGAAAAACCGAAGAAGCGTTTATCAATGTGCCACGAGGCACTCTCTTCAAAGGTTTGTTCGAGATATGTAAATTTCCTGCGCTTGATTCACACATTTCATAACTCGCATCGTATCCTTCGAGCTTCAGCAGTGGCTCTCTTTTTGCTACCTCACGAAGTAAAGCGCCGTCCGCGCATCCAAAGTCATATATACTCCTGACTTTCGGATCAATTCTGTCAAGAAACCAAAGCTTGTCTTCTATACTCTTTCTCATACCAGAAAGATACCCACTCAAATCAGCGATTGGAGCGACCTCCTGCATCAAACAACCTCCTCGTGAAAAAATCGCCAACATGGCTCATTTCTAAGACACATTGGCGATTGTTATTATGTTATTGTTTCCAGAAGACTTTCATCAAAGTCAGCGATTGTAATAACCGCAGGGCATCTCTGGATTTTTCCGCCCTTAAAATACTTATCCCATATATCTGTGGCTTCGTCTCCCTCTCCGTGAAGACAGAACAGCAGGTCCGGAAATTCAGCAGAAATTCGGCCAAGCTCTTCCTCGTGCTCGTACCATCGCGCATAGCCGGTAAACCCGTTCTTTACATCTCCATTCTCGAAGATTTCAAGAGCATCTATTGCCGATGTCACTGAGTCTATTAAAGAATCCGAAAGAATCTCTTTTCTGTTCTTATCACATATATTAAGGGAATAAACAGTTTGATATCCCATAGCTCTCCTCCGTCATAAATCCTATGTGACCGTCGTCCCGCCCCGCTAAATATGGCTGCTACTCCACTTTATCCAGGACTGCATAAATCTCCGGAGCCATGCAGCATACTCTCAAAAGATCTTTCTTGGATTCGATAATTTTAAATGAGTTATCTCTGCTATCGTAAAACAGGTCACCGACTTTCAATGATTTCCTGTCAGATACTTTGTAGTCGACCCCGTTATACCGATAAATATATTTAATCTTTTCTGTTATATGTTTCATATTACAAACACACTCCGTATATGCATTGTGAATAGGAGATATTGCCTATTTCGCTGCCTTCGACTCTTTTAAGACCGCTTCGGCTGCTTCTCTGGATAGGAAGACACATTTTCCGATTTCCTTTAAGCGAATGTGGTTAGAATAGCCATTAACCCTGGTCACCATATACTCGCCGCATTTTGTGCACCGATTGTTTTCATCGTCTCGCAAATGCAAGCCCACAACTGTTTCCTCATTGATATGTGAGCCAGTGCCGTCCTTAAAGAAGAACAAATGATATACCTTTTGTCCGATTGCCACGGGTGATACAATTAGCCGACCTTCACGCTCTGCTTGCTCATACCTCTTCAATTTCTCTTGCAGATCTTTGACAATTGGTAATTTTTCTGGGTTAAGTGTAGGTGCTCTATCAAGCTCGAAGATGCAGTCTGCGATAATTTCTCCTACACCATCGTCAAACTGTCCACCGGCAGTTGAGACATACACAGAGTCTAACCATTTACAGAGCTTTTCTCTTGGGATATTCGCGTCGATCATTCTTGGACTGCCCATAATCACACACCTTTACATCTATAAAGTAAATAAAACTGCTCTTTTATGACTTCTTTTTAAGGACTTTTTGTAGAGCTCAATTTCCATATGAACGTACTCACCGATATGATTTAGAAGAATACCGGGTATACTATGACCTCCGCATTTCCATTCTTCTTCCGTCCCTAAATAGCCAGTGTACGAAGAATACCTGTGGTAATACTGCGAGTCCACCTCGCCCTCCATAGATACGATTTTCGTTTCGTCGATATGATCCATATCGATTGGTGTTAATCCAGTTAGCATCTGTACGCTTGCGTAGCTTTTGCCCCACTCGCACCTGTCAGCCATTTCTACTGTGAAGGGAAAGCTGTCTATGATGACGTCCTTTTCTTCGCCATTTAGTCTCCTTACCCTTTGGATAACTTTCACACCGATTGTCTCGTCATTATCATCGTGTGTTTTACAATACCCGATAAGTCCGTTGAGGACTATCGTGTCATAAAGCTCCAGATTATCCGGAATTTCAATATCGCCCATGTTAATCTCCTTTATAAACCAGTCTGTGATGTAGTGAAGTTAATATTTCCCCTGCCCTCGATGCGAACAAGATGATCTGTATAATCCTCACCATCATATTCGTAGTGATCTTCAGACACTGTCATACGAATATCGCCGTGAAAATCCTTCAGCCATGCCGTAGTCCATTCTCTGTTAAGATGGTAGTCAAACTTCGGATTGAACTTGAGTACATCTTCCAACAGAGCCACACAGACCATGCCACCGTCCGCACAGAATTTACCAATAGGATTCTTGAAATCTGTGTCAAACACGGTACAACTCCAATCACCACAGATTGTGTCTCTTATAAAACCCTTCGTCTCCAGCATTTCCTCGAGATCGTCCCAGAGACCATTCCATCTTTCGCCGAAGACACCATCTGGCATCAGATAACAAGGATCTGTGATGATGAGATCACCCTCGAAATGCTTCCATTCAGTATCTCTTAGAACATATTTATACATGCTGATTTGTGACCGGATTTCGCAGATATTGTCAATCATTTGTATGTCGTCATCTGAGATGCGTGGACTGTTCTCGTTGTCCTCCTCTTTGAAGAACTCGTTTCTGTCATAAATGATATGGGCAATATTCATTGCCATTTCAATATCTCCATGTTCAAGATACTTGATGACACTATCGTTCGTTTGATTCTGTTTAAGGCGACAGACCATTTGCGGGATGTCTGCAGTCAACGTATCCAGCTCACATTCTAGCTCCTGTACCCTCTTATCGCAGTATGTTTGATCCATTTAATACCTCATCAAATCGTGGCTTATTTCTCATGACGCCATTGTTTCTTTTCTTCTTCTCTATCAAGAATAGAAGAAAGCTTAGACAGTGACGCTATTAGAATAACCTCTATAACGATGGCTATAGCACCGATTGCCGCAGTTATCTTCTCCATACAAACTCCTATCATTTATACTACCATTCACTATGGCATTACATTTCTGAAAAATCTTTTAAGTGCGTGATATGCCTGTGACGTGCAGTTTGCCTTACATGTTGGGCCGTAGCCATAGCAGATGCTGCATCCATTTCATCCGTTGAAGCCTCCGCAATTGTTCTAGCCTTCCCAGCTTTTGGTGTGAATGAGCCTTTTCTTTGGGCTCATCAGCTCCTCATCTGATCTTGGCCTGGCCGCCTGTCCGTCCATTACGCCTCCCTATAAGTAATGTATTGCTGCAGCTTAGCTTGGCTGCTGCCTGCCGGCACCGTCGTCGCTCTTATCAAATCGATACTTCCGCGAACCGCTAGAAGCTCACTTTAGTATAAAGTGAAATTACATTTTTCAGATTTAGTTAATTAGATCCCATATTCCCATAGCTCTACCCAAATTGCATATAGGGAAAATACGAAAAATACGAGAAATGCCACCAAACACATTGCTAAAAGCAGCGCATCAAATATCTCCCACGAACGTCTGTAATATATAAACGCTGTAACCGATGCTATTGCAACCAGCGTAGTGACGAGACATATAGTCGCTTTAACTTTAGCAGTCTTCTTTTCTCTGGGAATAGGCGCCTTCGCTTTCTTAACCCATATCATTACCGATCCTCCTAATCTTGTATAAGCCCGTTGAACTCAATACTTCCCTCTCCAAACGTATACTCTACGCCTGTCGCGTCAAGTGCAGACATAATCATTGCCTCTACCTCTTCTATAGGCATCTTTTGAAGCCTTTCAATTATATCTTCTTTGTTTATATTCATTACACCATCCTTGGTGCCCGTAGCGAGATTTGAACTCGCACGGCAGTGTTCCTGCCGAGGGATTTTAAGACCCTTGTGTCTACCATTTCCACCATACGGGCGTATTGTTAAAGCAGGGGGTGGTTTTCCCCTGCTTATTTGCTCCTGAGTTTACTTAGACTCTTCTTGAAACATCCCAATGGTAAACTCGTGAGTGTAATCCTCATCATTACAATCGGAATAGACAAAGACGCCGAATACACCATCTCTCAGTTCTCCAACGACTGCCAGATCCTGACACCAGACTCCGTCTTTGTTCAGCAGTCCAATGTAGATTTCTTTTTCATACATCGGATCACTGCTCCGCTCTGCAACTAACTTGTATCCATTTGGTAGGTCAACTAAGACCTTCTGCCCATTGCTTTCCTCTACGATATGACCATCATTCCATTCATCTGCCGCATCATCTACAGTATCAAAAAGTATTCCACCCATGATGTCATCATCACCATCGGTACACAGAATACAATCGCCACGGCCTTCATGATGTAATGCGTATGAAAGCCCACTCCAAGGCTCGGACTCATATTCACATCCCTGTCTGCCGCGATAATTCCCTTCGTCGTCATGAACGCCGATGTACACAGCATCCTTGTGACAGAACGGGCACGTACAAAGTTTTGGTCTCCTCATAAATTAGTCTCCCTTCAGTTGTGTATAATCCCACAGGAAAACGGCCTGTATAGTCTTCATTGTTGGGACCTCCATATACAAGAATTTCAAACTCTTTGTCCTTCCACCTCAAGTTTCCGCTCTTGTCATAAGAAAGACCGTTCCGTACCAAAGCGAGATCTTGTACAAAATTACCGTCTTTGTCTTCGACGTATAAGTATATCTCATTCTTATATTCGATAGATTCATTCTGGCGCGCAACAAGATGGTATCCGTTAGGAAGTTTGATATCGATCTTCTGACCAGACTCATCATCTCGAGGATTATACCCGAGACGCTTATCTGTAAGCTTCGCCATATTCCCGTCATTCTCAAGGACGTTCATGATTTTATCCATGACATTCATGTTGTCTGTGTCGACTGTGAGATAGTTCACACCGTCATGCCCCTCTATAGTAAAGTTAGTCATTAGGTTTATTGGCCTCCTCTCGCATCGTTCTCGTTAATGATCTTATAAAAATCATTAAGTTCCTCTTTCGCATCTTTCATCATCATGTCAACGCAATCAATCCCATAACTGTAGTACGGGCATTTATCGCAAAAAGGCTGATCGCCCCCATTGCAAAGTTTGTACCCCCTTAAAACCCTCTCTATTCTCGAATTATCACTCATAAGCATCACCAAACAGAATAGTCTGTAATATCTTTCTCCTCCCCGCAGACCGGACACTTAATTGATAAACTGGCACCAATTCCGCAGTGTTCAATTCCATACAGAAAACTACCGCTGTTTCCGCACCTTTTATGATGCTCATCAATGAATTTCTTACGGGCTTCCATCTCACTCTCTGTCATGCGATAAAGAGACAATTTCCTCTCTTCTTCAGTCTCAAGTTTGGCTTTCTGGATTTCTTTGTCTTTATTCCAGCTTTTCACCTGCTCACGCAGAAATTCGTTCTGTGTCTTGACACGGTTGTACTCTTCTCTCAGATTCTCCAATGACTTGTCAAAGTCGCCGCTGAAGATCATGTCTACTACACTCCCCAAGGCAAACTCCTTAAATCCGGTACAGGAATGCGGCTACGGAGACAAATAAAACCACGGTGATTAAATAACATACCCACACAGCCCTCCTAACCGATTCCTACTACATACAAATCTGTACAGATCAATTCCCGGATTTCATAGGGACTCATATCGGTGATCTTCTTAACCGCAGAAATAATCCTGCTAATAACCTCCTCCTCGCTCTTTGGCTCTGTCTTGGTATGATGCCAAGGCATTGAAGGCGGGTAATAGAAGTAACAATTACCGTTACCATCGTCTCCAAATGTAATGGAGTCTGTGTCATCGCAATGGCATAATACATCCGCAATGTTTTCAAACCCGTTTCCATACATATAATCATTTATATCAAACTTGGAAAAGTCATTTGACATAATCATGTCTATGAGTTCCGGTTTATCAGGTAGTTGCTTCGCAAAGAAACGGACTACTTTTTCCGTACTAACTCGGCTTTCGATATCTTTTGCGTTTAAGCCGATGCCTTCGATCATCCAAAAACACGTACTCATTTAAGCCCTCCTATAGTTTACTTCTTGTGGGATGGTAGGGACTCGAACCCTACGAAGTGGACATCGTCGAATCTGCCCACAGACCGTTCTTGCGCACCTTATCCGACAAGGCATCCGCATACACGTTCATGGCGAACCTCAGTTCATCTTCATCCCGTAACGCCCATCTACTAAGTCTTCGTGTCCACCAAGGGCTGTGGCGCTTTCTCTTCGTCTTCCCCGATGCATGAAAGTATCCATCGGCCTGTACCGGTATGGTTTTTCGGTGTACTAGCAAAAAAAAGACTTTTGCGCTCCTCCGAACTTTGATCCCCACTTCACCACAAAGCAGAGCTTGGAAACTTACCTAAGCTATAGCTTCCTGACGGGACTGTATGATGATTCACCGTAGACAATGTGCGGTTTAGGGCACCTTACATATTCCCTGATCGCTGTCAGGTTTAGCATTTGGAGCCGGATGACAGACTCGAACTGACGACCTTTGGATTACAAAGCCAATGCTCTACCAACTGAGCTAATCCGGCACGACCCCATTACTTTAATGGGGGGATCTACACACAATCTACAAAATACACAACATTATCCTCTTTGCGATATGCATTCAAGTATGCTGCCTTCTTATCGCCATTAAGAGTGATTTCAAAGTACATATCTTTTCTACACTTAGAATATAGTGTTGCCTTCCAATGTTGCAATGTCTTACACGAGGTAACGATAACAACGTCATGCTCTGTAATATCAGCCTCTTCTTTATACTGCTTTTTAATCCAATCAGCGACGATTTTTCTTGCAGTCAACTGATAGTCTTCAGTAGTTACTTCCCTGTAATCCATAACTGCCTCCTTTTGTTATTCTCTCTTTTCGTGTCTTAGATGTATTCTAAGATATGGATTAAATCTCGGATCGTGATAAATATCCAGAGGCTTTCCGTTCTCAAAAAATTCAAATTGTACACTGTTAAAAACTTTGGTATAGCCCTTTAATGAAATATCCGTACGACTCTGCCCCATCATAATCTGTTCTACTTTGTAGCTAGATCCAACTGTTAAATCTTCAGCAGGATAATAACCGTTCTCAGGGTAAAGATATTTTGCAATTACCATATCGTATCTCCTTATTATTTCTCTTTTATATTATTACATTTTTTTTGGAGCCGATGACAGGACTCGAACCTGCAACACCCGGAGTACAAAACCGGTGCTCTACCAATTAAAGCTACATCGGCGTATGGAGCCAGCGGCGAGGATTGAACTCGCGACCTGATGAATACGAGTCACCCGCTCTCCCTGCTGAGCTACGCTGGCATGGCGGCATTAAGGTCTGCCAACCGCACATCCGGTTACGGTATATAAGCCTTTATCTACTGGGCTTCAGTGGGATCACGACTCGTCAGCCATTACTACCAATGAATTCCGGCAGAAAAGTAGTTGCAACCTCCTATATACCTCTGACCCAACCGTAATTTGCTAAAACGGCTCTGGCGGGACGAGTGAGACTTGAACTCACACACCCTTTCGGGTTACTAGCGGATTAGCAATCCGCTTCCTTACCAATTAGGACTTATCGCCCCGTATAAGGTTTTGCTTACTTTTACCAAGCAACCACTGCCGGACTTGAACCGGCTTCACCTATAGCATCAGCCATCAATGCTTAGCAGCTACTTGTGGTACGGCTATCTGCGCCTCGAAGACGGGCTTGGGACCTCGATATTTTGGAATCCTATGGAATTTCTACAGACGCACAGCCTTTAACCTGCACGCGAACTCTACGATTGTTGACACGGTCATCTCGGATTTTCCTGGTTCAAGACCAGTGGATTTCCCGTTTCCACTTTCCTCTTCGACCTTGAGTGGAAGCTTTAGACTGAGCAAGGCTTACCAACCATATCGCTATTTATTAGTAATTATCGGGGAGACTCCACTCTTCACAGATTCTCCTCGGAAGCTTGGATTGAGTAACAACAATTTCAGGTTCTGCGTACATGATGTTGGGCTCGCCGCTCTCTTCATCGATCATCCAAAGCCAGGTCGCAGACAGGCCTTCCGGGGAATACAGTCCATTAGGATCTGACTGAGGGAGGACAACGACGGTTCCACCGTTGGAGTAATCTCTCGCCTCAGGACACGTGTACTGAGTAGAATACGGGAGTCCATATCCCATACACTTACCAAGGAACGTATACTTGCCACTCATCTCGCTTCTTGTGTATGCGTAGCAGATGAGCGAAGAGTCGTCCCGGAGTTCGAAGATTTCTTTTGCGAGTTTCTTCTCGTAAAATTCCGTGATCTCCGGCATACCAATTTCATCGTTTGCTCTCTGCATGAGGCTCTCCTGATAGACACGCTCCTTGTGTCTCGAAGAATCGCTACAGCCGCAGAACATAGCGCACATCATAGCCATAGCCATTACACAGGCAACAATTTTTTTCATCATACTCCACACTCCCTCAGAAATTTTCTCAGATCGCTGTTCTCAATCTTGCTCTTATCGAAATTTGCAAACCTGTTTCTAACCAGCGATGCAATTGCACCTTTTTCTGTGTCGTCCTCCGCACAATCATACTCATACTTGTACTTAGCGAGATCGTCCAGCATTCCTTCGTTGTATGTGACAGACTGCTTAAAAATCAGTCTGTCCGCATTCGTCTTTAAGAATCTTGCACCGGCACCAAATACGCCAAGGATTAGGGCCACAGCGATAATCCATGCAACAGCCCCTGCGCTTACCTTATTGGCTGCATACGACGCATCTGCAAAATCCTGATCAAATTCGCTCTTGAAATCTTTTCTAGGCTTCATACTTATGTCCTTTCTCTTCTTAAATATTGGGTGTTACCCCTGGAGCGGCATACGGGCTTCGAACCCGCAACAACCAGATTGGAAGTCTGGTGCTCTACCAGTTGAGCCAATGCCGCATATTGTTAAATTAACAAGTAACATTGATGCTTTTCCTTATTCATGCAGATACGCTGTAAATGTTGAGATAGCACTTCGTTTGCCGACAATTCTATATCACACCCAGAACAACCGGGGTGTGATATAAGACTACCCCCATCAAGCAAATTCTTGGCCTGTTCGGGGGCTACATAAACATACCCCGCCGGGGTCATTAGGTGAAGTGTCAGCCCAGGATTTTGTATGATTAGGTCTTTTACAGTCATTTATATTCAGCCCTCCAATAATTGTTCGATAGCTATGATAGCAGTTCTATAAATTCTTAATTCATTCTCAGACTTTTCTTCCAGAATTTTCAATTGTTCAATCATTTTCTCGATCTCGTATCTGTTTCTCTTGACGACATCTGATATATCATTCACAAACTCTACTTCTTCGAATTTGTATATAGTATAGCCCATAGCTCTGCAATCTGGTGTCGCCATGCAATATACTTCGGAGCTATAGCATGTTCCAATTCCTTCTACAAGATAGCGTGTGTGCATCCACTCACAAATTTCTGAACCGGTATTCCATCTCCTACCTTTTTTACGTAAAATACCAAGCAATTCTGACGCCTCTGATTCTGATTCGCATTCAATTGCTATGTTGTTATTTACATCTAAAAATTCTGACAACAGTAACTTTTTTTTCACTATTATATACCTCAGTATTGATCCGGGTTGTCAACGTGCTCTCCATTTTTGCGTCGTCTTAAAAAACTCTGATAACATTAAGGGCTAAGAGATTGAGAAAATGTATTCGTGAATTCCTTTCTGTTGGTAGCGGTGGCCAGAATCGAACTGACACTCGGCACTAATCTGGTGCGCTAGGGTTTATAGGACCCTCGATGCTCCATACATCACACCGCCATGTAGAGGCTTTCGCCTCATTTGAATTTGTTTAAGGTTCTAATCTACCTTCCTTAAACAGCTTCATGAATTCCGCCTCATCCTCTCTGCTCTCACAATAAAGCTCAAGCTCGTTACCATGCTCGTTGAGCAGCTTATCAATGGCTACATACCTCGAGAGCATGGACTTTAGGACAATTCTGTTGCCATCCTGCGTTCTGAGCTCGACATTTCCTTTCGCACTCATCGCAATCCTCATGAATTCATTAGCTGCTGCCTGATTTTTTAACTCCATCCGGCTGTCTCCCTTCTTACTTGGTGCTGTGTTTCTTGCAGTCATCATCAAAGATGAAGTCATCGATATCCTGTGCTTCCTGCATATTTATTCACCCTTCCATTCGATATTTTTTGGCGGCAAGTGTGAGATTCGAACTCACGGGACGGAATAACCGCCCAATGGCTTTCGAGACCACCGCATTCAACCACTCTGCCAACCTGCCATATTAAATCACCCCACACCGATTAAGGTGTGGGGTGACATTGGTCCGCCTGACGGGACTCGAACCCGTACACCAAGAGTGACAACAGATTTTGAGTCTGCCTAGTCTACCAATTCCATCACAGGCGGATTTGCTTTTGGGGCACCGGGACCTTGATTGTAAGTGATATATCTATGTCACGCATTCGCACTTACAATTACCTCCAATTCGTTCCAACCATTCCATCAGGATGGATAATAATGTTAGAATATCCATCCTCATAATCATTGGTCATTTGCTGATACATATCGCCGAGAGTGATTCTACCGTGGCGGTTCGCAAACTGGAATGTTGCGTAAACGAAGAAATCTCCGATTCTGAATGTATGTACATCAAATTCGCCGCTGTCTCGGAGTTCATTCCAGATATCCACACTGTAATCTTTCTTTTCGGCTCCGCTGAGGAACCTGAACGAGAAATTGTCCACATCAGGATTCTGGAGCATAATATCTACAATATTATCTACGTGCATATCGCTATCCGTTAATACTGTCTGATATGTACAGCCAGGAAAGTCTTTTGGGTCTGGATGGACAAAGTCATTTACAGATAGATTTAGATGAGCTAAACCATTAAGCTCTGTAGAATAACCAGCAGTATTAACGCTTGCGAACACACCGTTGCCGTTCTCGTAAAACACATCCAGTAGTCTCTTCACATGATCCGGGTAAAGACCAGGCTCACCTCCGGTGACTGTCAGTCTTGCATCTGGATGCTCGGACATAATTTTCTTAAGAGATTCGATTTGTTCGTTGGCATAAAACTGTCCTTTCATAGGATGCTTTCTCTCTAAACAGAACGGGCAGTTATATGGGCACTCCTGAGTCATAACCACTTGGATATTTGTCCTATAATATAAAGGCCGCCCAAGCGAAGTCCTTTCCTGCCTGTACCGGAGCCGGTACTCAAGATCATATCTCATCTGTTCCCGAATATAGCCGTAGTTCGGAATATACGGGATAAAGTTGAGCTTTCTGCTCATTTCAAATCCTCCTTAAATTCATTGTGACTTCTTGCGATTTTCTGCGCATCTTGTCAGGAGTGCGATCATATTTTTGTAGCAATCTCCGCAAAGATCTATGATGATATCTCTTTCCATCCCACATCTGTACGCTATGGTTCCTGTTTTCCTATAACCCATATAAAACTCTTTCAGATTTTGCTCGTATGGGTCTTTAATCACCTGCCCACAGCAATCGCATACATAAGTTTTCATTTCTTATGTACCTCCTTTAATATTGGTGCCGGTAGGCAGACTCGAACTGTCGACCCGCGCCTTAAAAGGGCGCTGCTCTACCAACTGAGCTATACCGGCAAATGGAGCAGCCAACGGGAATCGAACCCGCGACATCCTGCTTGGGAAGCAGGCGCTCTACCAACTGAGCTATGACTGCGTATGGTGGTCCCAGCAGGAATCGAACCTGCGACAACCCGGTTATGAGCCAGGAGTTCTAACCAGCTGAACTATGGGACCATCTGAATGTGGAAGCTTTTTCCTACTGAATGGTTTGCCAACCATCTTATAACCATCTGTTATGTCACAGTGAGTTTTTTAGTCTTTCTGTTTTTAAGAAACTCGTAGTACATCCTAAGGTAGTACCACCCGTCATCATTATGCTCGCCGCCTGGATTATAGTCCCAGAGATCACATACACAGAGCGGGACCTTCTCTTCAGGATGTCCTTTTTCTAAGATCCTTACGAATGATTTTAGAAGCATCTTGTCTCTTCGGAGTTCTTTAATAGCGAAATCCAGTTCAAAGTACCAATGAGGCTCCTCGTCTATCTCGATTATCTCGCTTACCGTTGACTTCCCAACAAAATACCAGAAATTTTCTACTTGACTATCGAACCCGCAATCTATATCCCTCCTGATTCTCCTTTCGGCAGCTTTTAAAGCTCCCTTTCCATAGAACCTACAAGCATCATCGATATTTCTGACCAAACTCCAAGAACGTCCCTTATATCCTCCCGGGCTCCCCGCATAAAGGATTTCTCCAGTTCTTTTATTTGTATACTTGATCACAAGTTTTTTCATAATGCGCTGCCTTCTTACTTATTTTTTCGATCAAAGGATAAGTCTACATTGCCATCTTCGCATTTTTATGGTCCGAGTGACAGGATTCGAACCTGCGGCATCCTGCTCCCAAAGCAGGCGCGCTACCAACTGCGCTACACCCGGATATATAAATTGCGGGCGTGGGATAATGCCCACGCCTGCAATGACAAGCTTACCCCTACCCGATGACTCGGTCGTCTCGTACGATGAAATCACCCTCGTCTTCAAAGCTACAGTTCTCATCATCGATCTCATCAGAATAAGGGACATATTCCAGTTCTGTTATGTCGATCTCATCTATGTGGTCTTTTGCGTATTCAATGGCTTCATCTAATGTCAGATTATCTGGCACATCGATTGTATTATCATACGTACACATACACATCACAGAAACATTAAGCGTCCGCATTGAAATCACGTCCCTTCTGCGCAAAACTCATTCAGGAAGCTCGTCAATGCCTCATTGTCATCAGATCCGTTTTCAAACGCAAACAAATGCGTATAAGCTTCTTCGACGTGAGAAAACGGAATCTTGGATTTTACTGCGTCGTTCATACGACATCTGAACGCTTCTAGCTCATCATCCGGGATTTCATCGTCATACCATATTTCTTTACTGGTTGACCACGAAGCATCAGAATCAAAAGAGAATGCAACCGCAAGTATGCTAGATGTCTCCCTATGCTTTACAATACAATAGTCAGAACCGACCTCTCCACTCCTCCAGGCCGTTACCACCATGCCACTCTTGTATAATTCACTTTGTAAGAACTCGTCAATGGCAGCAACCAGGTCTTTTCTGGTTTTGTACACAATGGCAACCCGTGGACACATATCAGCTTCGTCGTACACCTTCGTGAAAAATTCAATGTAGTTCAATTTTACCCTCCTCTGCGTCTTCTAACTGCATTCATTCTAGGAAAAGAATCCGGTCTTCTACTCAGGTAAGATCTTACTCATATAGTTATAACAAAAACAAACGGTGACGAAAATTGAACAACCCAGAGGTATCTCATACTGAATTAGTTTCGATGCTTCTTTGTCTTCAACTAAAACTTACAATAATTTTTAAAGAATACGATTTTGAATCGCTATATCCGCATATACCCGCAGGTCTTATGCGAGTCAAGTGCCTCATGCTGTAGCGCGAATGATTCTAGTGTTTAATGGGCACACTTTGTTTTTCGATGCTGTCGTTTCTATTGAATTATTGAGATTGAAGAAATTACTGACGGATGTTCGATGGATGATTGACTTACCAAAAAATTGGATTAGCAGTCCAACGCGGGTGACCCCGCCATATCTACTTCGAGCAGAATAAATGCGCCGTATTAGATGACAGCGCGGCATCTTTTGTTTGCTTTTTTATTATTCGTACATTTATAGGATCTTACCTGAGTAGAAGACCGGATTACCGATCTTACTTACGAACGGACAGGAACTTCTCCATTACGTCATCGAAAGAATCGTTGACGTCGAACGAAGGCTTGAAGTTTACCTGGCAGTTAACCATGCAGGAGTCGATTTCGTTGGACACGAAGTCCGCATCTTCGGAGAGACTCTTAGATAGTTCCTTTGCCTTCTCGCGATCGTAGGCTTCTTCCTTGTCGACCTCAATGTCGTAGTAGTACTGGGATTGATTTCCCTCGGCGTTGATCTTGTAGGACACGCCGCGCTCTACACTCTTTCTCTTCTTGAACCGCATCATATTCCGCAGTGCTCTTGCGGCATCACGCCGCATCTTATTGCACTCGGTTGCTTGATCGATAGACAGACCGTCGCTCTTGAGAACCGCAGCCTTTGCTTCGGCGATTGCCGCGCACAGATCTACCTTTTCCTGGATCAACGCCATCATGAGCAGGATGACATCGTCGTTAGAATGGAAGTCTGCCTCTTCGGGGAGCTCAGTCGTATCTGTGGCCTCGGGGTTTGCCTCGCTCTTCTTGTGAAGTCGGGTCACATTGTAAGCATGAGCGATGGTGGCGATGCTGGATGTTGTCTCGTCAAACATGGATTTGATGAAATTCTGATAGCGGAACGATTCTTTGAGATTCATGTTATATTCTCCTTATATTCATTTAACCGTAACTCGGTTCTGTTTTGTCAGTCCTCAATCCTACAAAGATCGGGAATTGCAGACTTTTCTTGCCGGTGTTTTTATCATCCGATATTTCCTTGTACTTGACTTCACAGAGTGCACCCTCAAGATCTTCCCTGCTCTTCCAGAAGACACTTCTCTGTTCATCTGAGAAACCGGAACCAACCCTGACTTCATTTCCTTCGAAAGAAACTACAAAAGCTCCAAGAGTGCCAGATAAACGCCCGTCACCCTCTTCGCATCTCAGAATCGGGAGATCCATAGTGTAGAACCTTTTCACTTTCAAGATCCCTTTGTGCCTTATCTTTTTGTATGGAACGTCAAGGTTAAGTACAAGGCCTTCTTTATCCTCCCGTACCATCTTGTCCAACAACCTAGGAATCATTTCCTGATTCGTCCCCTCATATAACACCGGGAGAATTTTAACCGGACTGGACTTATTTGACAGGTTCTGAGCGATACCATCTAGAATCTTTCTCCTGATGGAATACGGATATGATTTCGACTCAGACTCGAATGCTTCTGATGTTGGAAGCATATCGAAAACTGTATATCCGATTTCTTCCTTCGTCTCTGCGTCCGAGTTAATAATTCCGGTCGATGTTCTGAATGCTTCGTTATCGCTCAGATTCCCCTTATCTTTGAGCGTTAATTCTCCATCAAGTACGATGTCAGTCATGCCAGTAGTACGAATGATCTGTTCGCAGATGCATCTAATAATGTGATCTACACCCTCATAAGGAATGCCGCTTCTTGCGTACAGTTTTCCCTTGTAATACGTCGCCCGGACTCCATTGAGCTTCTGCGTAAGCCAGAAACGCTCTCCAACCTTAACGGGGTACTTCTCTATAGGGTAGGCCTGTTGAACTTCCCAGACAGGGAGCAAATCCTTAATGACTTTATTCACCGTTTTTGCGGTAACTCCAAGTCTAAGCGTTTTTGATAGCAACTTGGTATATATAGCCCTTTCCTCTTCGGGATAGGATCTAAGCAAGGCTCCAACCTGTCGCACTGTCGTGGAGTCAATTCCACGGAGTTTCGACAGATACGAACAGCATGAAAACACATCATCAAAAATGACCGATGTGTCTTCACTGCCGGCTGCTATGCTTTCATTTATCGTCTTTTCAGACAAGTTGTATGTAAGAAACGGATTTAGCGCATAGAAAAGTACCGAACAAAATTCCTGGTCAGACTTGTGCTTCTTAAGAACATCGCACTTAGCCTTTGATCCAGGTGCATTTTGGAGCTCCAAGATTTTTTGATAGACCAACTTGTTGTCACTTCCTTCTATAGATTCTTGATGCAGTGTACAATCTTACAGATTTGCGGAACCGAGACTTCAGGGTAAGCTCCAGTCGTTAAAGTAAAATCCCTTTTACTTTAACGACTGGGCTTTCCTGAAGTCTCTGGTTCCTGGCATAATCAATAACCATAATGCCAAAATTTTTACGCTCCCTCGTAAAAATTTTGCAGCTAGTTTCTTCGTTGCTTTTGCGAACCGCTAAAAGCCGGTCAATCAAATAGATATGTAATTGAACCGCATATACATTGCTTACTGCGTTTTAACTTATGCTGACTGAATCATGTTCAGCGGAAGACGACGGATGAAGCCCCTAACCACGTCGTAACTATGTCTCTGCATTCCGTCACGGATCAGAAACATAGTAGAAAGTTCGACATCCATCAGTTCGTCATCACCGCTAATCATAGCCATATACCGTTTTATGCCCTCTTTAGTGAAAAGTCCGGACTCCTCGATCTCACTTTTGATTTTTCCAAGGACTTCTCGCTTGGATGTGTTCAAGGTCTTAACCATTTTTATTGGTTCCTCCAGTATATATTGTTTTTTTTTGGCAGAGTAGGCCGGATTTGAACCGGCGAATGCCAGAGTCAAAGTCTGGTGCCTTACCGCTTGGCGACTACTCCATATAATCTTCAATTTCTTCATCAATAAGGATGTAGCACAATGCTTGCAGCACTGTTTCTGCTTCATCCTCTTCAATCCCATTGTCTATCAAGCACTTCTCTGCGTGCATAATCTTTTCTAAATTTAACAGCCGTCCATGATCGTCCATGCTACTCCTGCCTTCCTTTTAGTTTTTCCATAACATAATCTAATTATATAGATATGTCTTGATTATTGACAGAACCTGGCTAACCTTCTGTCTCGGATGACTTTTGCCGCACTCATCGTTATAGGACTTAGTTCTATTATCTACCATAGTCCTCTAACGGCAGTAAGACAGACACTATTCAATATATTCGCGTCTGAATGATTTCATGGTTTACTCCATGCTTCATCAGAGGAATCTAACCTCTTACCAATAGCAAGTCTCCCTATAGTACAATCCATGGGCTTCCTACCATAGTCGCGGCGACCTTATCCTTTGATAGCAAAACTGCAATGAAGATACTTTGTGGCGTCCGGGACTGGATTCGAACCAGCGACCTACCGCTTAGGAGGCGGTTGCTCTGTCCAACTGAGCTACCCGGACATACATTTTTAACTGCCTTTCTCACGCCTCAGGACTAATGCCTATGTTGAGGTTAAGCTTTCACCGCCATCTATTGATGCGGAGGGCGTTTTGTGGCAACGGCCGGATTCGAATCGGCGACCACCTCATCAGTTCATTGCTCTAACCTACTGAGCTACCCAAGCCGAGGGATCTCGGCCTCAGGAAGGACTCGAACCAACGACCTATGAACCCTGAGCACTCTACCTACTGAGTTACGCTGCCATATGGCGGGAAGAGTGGGATTCGAACCCACGGAGGGTTTCCCCTCACCGATTTTCAGGACCGGCTCCTTCGACCACTCGGACATCTTCCCGTAAAAACCGGTGAGACCCCTTACGGGGTGAGCGCGGTTTCATCCTTTAGGGCGATGCTTGTCTTCCCATGTGGTGCCGCTGACGGGACTCGAACCCGTACGCCTTATAGACAGAGGAACCTAAATCCTCCGAGTCTACCAATTCCACCACAGCGGCATGATTTGTTATATAAATGTGTACTTTCGAAAAGGGATACGATTTCCAGCCTTGAGTGACGTAAACTTGTAGTCGTCGAGACTAGAAGATCCGGCAACAAGGCTATCGAATGCCGCCTTGGCTTCCTCATAAGAAGCAAACTGGCATTCTGCCCTATAACTACACCCGTCAGGTCTTCCTGGATTCTTTTTTCTCGGGAAAGCTGCAATCACGTCCCCGTAGGAGTGAATCGTGTAGTCGGCGCTCCAGTCTTCAATCTGAATGCCTTCGCCATTGGGCATTTTACCTTTTGATAGAACCTTCATACGGATACCTCCCCGTTTTCCAAATCAGTTACACGCTCAGTTCTAAAGTTTATGTTACCTTTACCTTCGACGTAAACGTTATAGCGGACACGTTCTTCCCCGCAGCGCTCATAGTGCTCTTCGGAGACAGCAACACGAATTTCGCCATGAAAATCTCTAAGCCACGTCGTCGTCATAGGCTCCTCGACATGGCTCGTAAAGGATGGATTGAATTTTAATACATCATCGAGAGGCAGAACGCACACCATATCATTTTCTGAGCAGAAATGCCCAAGACGCCGGCCTGTATCGGTGTCGTATGTAGCGCATATCCAGTATCCATACATATTGCTTCTACAAAAGCCCTTGTCCTCAAAATCAATTCCGATAGAGCAGTCGTCTTCAGAGACTGACTGTGGCCAATCCGGCTCAATATAGTGTGGGTCTGTGATAATAACATCACCATCGAATCTCTTCCATTCCGAATCTATCAGGTTCTTTTCGTACGACAAAATCCTGCCATCGATACGTGAAAGCTCAATAAGAGCCGTAAATTCATCTTCTGTGAGCCATTCTCTTCCGTTGAACCTATCGTTCTGGTTTTCACTAACCAATCGTTTCATGATTTCATGAAACTTCCAAACGATACCAACTCCGCCCAATAAGGAGAATTTCTTATTCCGGAATTCATTGATTGCCTCTTTAAAATGCTGCTCGACGATATCCTCGTCTGCAAAATTTTCCATCTTTCCAATAATTGCTGGGATAGATTCCAGAAGATTCTCTTTGTACGCCTTAAGCTCCGAAACCTTCGCTTCACAGTACGATCTATCCATCGAGTCATATTCCTCCTGTCATATTAGACTTCTTTTCGCCTTTCATGAACTCTTCGAACATCTTTTCGTCGTCCTTATCAGAGCAAGTCAATTCAAATTCCCGATGCCTGTCTTCCAACAAAATGTCAAAGATGATACACTGATTTAGAGCTGAATTAAGGTTATATCGGTCTCCTTCAGGAGTTTTAATCCACACAATTCCCTTACAGCTGTTTACTAGCAAGAAGAACTTATTCAGTCTTTTGAGTTGCCCAATCTTCATTTTTGTACCATCTCTTTTTACCTTTTTAATCTTTTATCTGTATATTCAGTTAATCTGAAAAATCTATTAAGCGTGGAATGCCTCTTTAATTGTCATCCGCCTCTTCGTCGACTGCGGATCTGCTCAGGCATCCCGCGTTCCCTTCGTACTGTCAAAGTTTTGCCAAGGCTGATCTCCCGCTCCATCAGTGGATTAGCTGTCGGATTGATGGCGCCTTAGACTTTGACCTTTCTTGAGTCGCCGAGACGTCTGCAGTACAAATTTTATACCGGTCTGCACGCGCCCTCGTTGCCTTATCGAAGCTCTACTTCTGCGAACCGCTAGAAGCTCATCTTCATGTGAAAATGACATTTCATTTTTCAGATTTTTAATTTTTTTTTACTTATTTTTCTCTCTTCAAGTCATCATGAAGCATCTTGTATACATTTACGCCATGCTTCTGATTTAGATGTGCGATCATCTCTTTAACTGCGTTGCTTCCTTTGTTCTCTTCTACATGAATGCAGTGAGTCATCACGCCCTGGAGAACTTGCACATCACCAAGCTCCCATCTAACCCCTTTCTTACTGTCTCTGATGTAAGAGTCGAGACCTGCCCGGAGTTCTCTCTTTTTCTTATACCCAACAGTAATGTCGTTATCTTTGTTAAGCATAAGACCAAGGTTAAAGTTATGTCCGCTCGAAGAACCGTATCGTGTCTTTTCTTCATTCACTTTGAACGGAGTTTTGAACTGCGTCAATACGTCCTTAACCAGAGCCTCAATTTCGTCTTTCTGAAAAGCATACTTTGAGGAAATCTGGATGTCATCGGCGTATCTTGTATATATATACCTCTGCCCCTTATAATCACGAAGTGTCCCGGCAAGTTTGTGATCCAGTGGAATCATCATGACATTTGTAATCATCGGGGAAACCGGAGTGCCCTGAGGTAAGGAACCATTCAGAAAGGCAAGACTTAGCGCCCTTCTCAGTTCGGCAGTACCGGACTCGTTCTTCACAACTTCGCAAAACGGGAAAATCATGGAAAATTGCTTCATCACGAAGTCCTCCGTTGTATTGTTAAAGAAACTCTTCATATCCATCTTTAGAAACCACTTACTTTCGTTTCTTTGATGGACTTTCATGCAGCCAATCGGGTCTCTGCCACTGATATATGCATATGCGGATGTGTGATATAGCGCGCCAAACTCCGTTAAGATTGATTTCAGTTCTCTCAGAGCGATCATCAATCTGTCATTGGGCGCATCGATTCTTCTGTACCCGCCGGACTTCTTAGGAATATAAAAAGTTCTATACAAAGAATTCCTGTCTGCGTTAAATAAATCCTCGTATTGACTGTTAAACATCTTCAGCCTAGCAATCATCTGATCGACATCTATGGAATTCCTGATACGATCTCCGATACGTTCAAGCTTATATGTTCTAGTATTAGTTAAGCCGGGGTTAATGCACCTTGCCTGAGGATTTTCTCCAAACAAGAAGTCCTCGAGAGACATCTGTTCATAAACCGGCGGCTGCTTCACTGTAAGATAAAACATAATGTCCTCCGAATTTCTAGATACTGCAATCTAGTGCTTGTATCGCTATCTGTCAGCAGGATTCGATCGAAACCACGTTGTTCTCGCTCGCCATCCATTCGTGTAACGATGATGCTGTTTGGTCCTTTATTTCAGATGTACCATTCTTTCATCGGCATTTTTATTTCCTGCATTCTGGCCTCCTTATTCCGTGTATTTGGAATGACCTCTCGGATCTCTTCCTGAAGGCGCCGGATCTGGCTTCCGCCGTACTTGGTTCATCTTATCGAGTCGTTCCTTTCGCGAACCGCTGAAAGGTCGTCCCTTTGGCGTAAGCCTTTGGAGCGAAATTTCATTGCAGTAAAAATCACTGGCTAGGTACATCCAGGCCAGTGATTCTATTCACCTTAATATCCCATCATTTGATGTGTAACTTCTTGGCTTGCACGTACTTACGCACTGCCTTTATTTTATACTCAACTAATTACTTAATATCAAAAAGCATCAAGGATGTACGAGAAGCCGTCCAGATTGATGAACTTCTTGATACCGTTCCCCTTTACGAAGTTGATGAAATTGTTTACCGCCAGTGCAGAAATGAGCCGCACCGTGGTTGCAACTCCGAGCGTCACGCCACAGGCAGATACCGGAGCCTCCTCTTTTGCTTCGTCATGGGAGAACTGCATGGTTGCGAGAAAATCCCGCTTCATGTTGAAGTCAGACCAATCGGCAGCATAATGTTGAGCACCCTCGAGAACCGTTCGGCAGTCGAACATTGCCTTTACAAACGTACTTCCCATGTGAGCCTCTACGATTGCCTTCCGCAGCTCGATGTTATCTACTGCGAGGAAGATATATCCTGTCATGATCTCACCGTTCCATCCCTCGGGATGAAGATTGATATACGGAGCGGCGTCAGGATTGATTTCGACCAGGAGGTCACGAAGTGCCTCAACTTTAGACCGACCGACATCCTGCTGCCTAAACATCTGGTTTACGATGTTGTGAGGTTCCACAGTATCAAAATCCCACAAGTCCAGATTCTTGATGCCGTTCCGCACCAGATTCTCTGCGATAGTGGATCCTACGCTTCCACATCCGATGATGTGGATCTTACCACGCACCTTCTCAGGCTGAAAGAAGGTATAGCTTTTGCTTAAATCCATTGTTTTATGCTCCTTTAATATGTAATTGTGATCACGGAAGAGGCTTCCGACTGGCTCCAATTTAATATTTTGCGAAGAATATGCCTCAATTACTTACGCCGGCAACGCTACCAGCTCTGAGATAAACCTATCGAATTCAGAATCAGAGATTTCTTCTCCGAAATAATCTTCCGGATCTTCTTCGTGGGATTCCTCGTCGTCATCATTGCTTTCGTCGAGTAGTCCGTGCTCTACAGCATAATTCGCTACGCTACCTATAAGACATGCAAAGTCATCGTCGTCGAACGGAATGATGTGATATATACCATATACGGAGTATAGGCTATACCCCCTCGGGATTTCCTGCAGGGTTTCAAGAATATTGAACCAGTAATCATTGTGGATTTCTTCACACACCCAATTGTCGACGTATCTGTCAAGTCCCTGCTCGTCGAGTATATCGTTAATTTCGAAGACATCCTCAAGATCGTTTTCCTCGATAAACTCCATCAGATCTTTCGGGCAGCATACGGTGTTGTAAAATTCTTCGACGGTCACTTTCTTTACGCTCCTTAGGTGTACTGGAAGTTATCGAAAGAGCCCTCACCGTCATCGTAATCGTCCCCGTAGTCAGCCGCCGCAATGCTCTGGTTATACAGTTTAACCTTCTTGTCAGACGGATCAACTCTTTTCTTTTTTTTAACGGGATTGGTTTTCACTCCCGGTGTCGAAGCCGTGGTTTTCGCTGGCGTAATAGCCAAGGATGCGGGAGAAGTGTAAGTTCTTCCAGAACCAGAGCCATACGCCCCGTAATTCCCGTTATAGCCATTGCAGTTTCCGGTATATGTTGGGGTGTACTTCTTTTCGACAACCATCTTCTCGGCAGCATCCAGAAATTCTTGGATACCGGTTCCGTCCTCGATGACGGAAACAACAACATCATCGTTGTCGAAGAAGATATTCTTCTTCATATCATAGATACGGATGGTTCTGGCGTTGTTTTTATTCCAGATACCGAAGATGTAGAACATCTGATCGTCCAGCATACCGAGAAAGCTATCATAGAGGTTCTCATCGACTGCAGACGGCGTCACTGCCATACGGACGTGGGAATGACCCTGAAAACGAATATTATTGAATACGTCGTCTTCTTGCTCATACAGCCACATCTGGTACTTGTTCTGATCAGTATTAACGGTAGAGCCGGTAACCTCCTGAGGATATACCAAGATATCAGTGACAATGTACTCGTCCTTTGTCTCGTCTGTTCCTCTAAAAACAACGCCATGCCATGCGATTTCCTTATCCCACCGGTCGATAAGCAACGTCATCTTCAGATATGCCTTCTCGGTGAAAATCAGATTTGCCTTCCGGTCGTTCTTCGGAAACTGGAACTTATACATGATCTCACCGCCCATCACATCTCCTCCGGTGATTGCGGCTCTGAAGCTGGAGACTGCCGATTCAATTTCCTGTGCAGTCATCTTAATAGATTTACCCATTTTGCTCCTCCTGTGATTTCTTTTCTTCATCCAACAACCACTCGATCGCATCACCGGGTCCCACGACTCTTCCATCCGGGAGCTCGAAGCAGCGTACATTCACTCGGTCTTCCTCGTTCATCCTCAATGCAAACTCCTTGATAACATAGTAGTCCGCAAAGTTCAGACTCTGACAGGATGCAAGACATTGTTCGGTGGCACCAATGTAATCACCCTCGTTGAGCAGCGTGTTGATTGCCTCTTCATAACTCCCAAGGCAAGTGTACCGATCAATATGAGGATTTGGAGTGCAGTCGTCATAATCCGGTCCGAATCTATAGTCCTGGCGCACTATTACACCAGTTCTGCTGAGCGAGTAGTAGGCACAGACCTTCATTTTGATTTTTTTGTCAACGAATACAGCGATCCATAGTTTTCTCATGTGTTCCGTGCTATGTCTCATGTCCCCGGTATACATCGCTCCATACACGTTGTTGATCATGTCCTCTGCCATCTCTTCGTCATAGAACATGATGTACCCTTTCGCAATAAGACTGACTTGGGCTCCAGTGCAGTCGATTAGAGAAAGGTTCTTATTTGCAAGGAAGTAATCCATATATTCCGAGCTGTCTCCCGACTCGTTGATTTTTGCCATCAGGCCAACCGATCTCAGTTCGAGCTCCTCCTTCTTTGCGAGCTGTTCTCTAGCCGCTCTGTAATAATCCGCAATCAAATTGCGGATATTATCAATTTCATCAGAGTTTCTCTCCAACTGCTGCTTGAAAGCTTGAGACTCAAAGCCATATAAGAGCTCACGAATCCGCTTTGCTCTGAAATCGAACTTCTTTGCAATCGCTTCGATAGCAGTAAGATACTTCGAGGAATCGTTTTCTCTCAAAGAATTGATGATATCCATCTCTTCCTGAGTAACGCCTTTCTCTCTGTCGAAATACCACGGAAGCATTGCAAAAATGCCACATTGGATGTAGTGATACATCCGCATATTGATGGGTCCGGTAACCAGGTATACAGACTTGAGATTTCTGTTGATAAAGCACAAGACGCGTATCTTTTTTACAAAAAAGTCAGTAACACGCTCAACCCGCTCCCATCCAGTATATGCTTGTGTGAAGGAGTTCTCAAAACACCGAAGAGCGGCGAGCCGACCTTCCGGAGATTCAGAGGTAATTCTATGGTAATAAATCCTGTTAGCCCGGAAGTCCTCGTCGTAGAAAATTCCTACTGTGCTGCGAACTGCGTCTACTCCGTTGTGCGTATTGTAGAAGTATGCAGTCTTATGGGCGCTATAAACACTGAACCTGACTACCTCACCGCCTTGTATCCTGTTACATAAAAGTGCTCTTAATGTCGAGACGAAACTGCAGTCATTCTCTAAAGTATCTCCGACGATCCTACCGTAAAAGAAATCGTTAGCTGACTCGGTTGTCATTGCGGTGTTTCTCACTACGTCTTTAAACACTGGATCTCCTCCTTTTTAATATTTGTAAAGATATAACCGATATGGGGCTCGGACCCACCAACCACACATAATATGGTTGAATCAAAACCCGGTATATGAGTGCCCGGTTTGACCTTTTATTCTCCCGCCGGAAAGGATGCGTATTATTGCTCTTAACACTCACGCCGGTCCGCATTTACTCGACTAGACAACTTAGGCATGTCATCCATTTCCCTACTCACATGGCAGTTTACACGATCACTCCTCCGGTAGCTACTCCGGTCGCAGTGTTCTTTCCATGCTTTCGTCAAAGCGTTGGGCGAGGGTTACTCGCCCTGCAGAATCGTACTGCACCATCAAATGTAACGCCGTACTGGGGAAAACTCCTCCGTTTATAATTGATACGGACTTACATCATCATCTGAATCGAACCTCGGTGCTGGGATAAGAAAAGCCCGCCGGTTCAGGCGGGCCTTGTAGGAGAGTGGGTCAGGCGTTGTCTGCCTTGACCACATTGAGCAGATAAGCGTGGCTGGTTACGCCCAGCTCGCCGAAGGTCTTATCCATATCTCCCTGCTGCAGAGGACGACCGTCCAGGCTGGTAATACCCTTGGTGTAGTCCACGTTGCACTTCTCCAGGACTTCGCGCAGGGTGGTTTCGGAATTGACCATTTCGGTGGAACGGTGCATGTTGTCACCACAAGTAATCTTCAGCATAGTTATGTACTCCTTTTATTCTTAAAATAGTTTCTGCCCTATTGAGCATTTTTGTTGATTGTGTAATCTACACGGGCTGTCTGGCGCACACTGGTACACCTTACTCCCCAATCCTCGATCACACGGTGTTTGGATTATCATGGGCGGTAAGCCCGCCCATAAGCGATCCGATCCGGAGATCAGATGGTAGTGATAGCTTCCTCGACGGCCTTCTTATCAGCAGCGATCTGCTCCAGAACCACAGATACGCTTTCCTCGAGCTTGTTCAGGTGGATGATGGCGCCGGTCAGCTCTTCGGTGACATACTTCTTAACCTCGGGGATGGGAGCGGTACATGCGACAGTCAGAACAGCATTGCCGTCATCGGTTGCGCCAGCAAACTCTGCGCCGTTGTTGTTGATGCAGCCCATACCGTCGCAGACGATATCGATGGCGAACACGGGCTCCTCGAACCCCTTCTCGCCCTCCATCAGAACCAGGGCATTGGGCCGGAGCTTCTTGACGGTCTTGATGTCTTCCAGCTTCAGTTCGGACACGACAACAACTGCGTTACCTGCGATCTTAATCTTGCTCATGTTTGTTTTCTCCTTTAGGATTATAAAATATTTATGGTTCTTGTTTGACAAGCCCATATTAAAACGCACCGACTTTCTCGATGCGTTTTTGTACAATCTTGTCATACGAGCTGGCTATATGGGTACTCAGTATATTCGATTTCCCCGGATTCTTCATCCTCGAGATACATAGGGTGATACACCTCAATACCTTTTTCTTGCAGCCATTTAGCAACAAGCTCCACCAGTTCATTTTCCAGCTCTCCACAGTTACTAAGAGGACTGCAAGTTCCATCAAGGATTGTGTCAAGAAATTGACTTGCGGCCTCGAATAGATCTTCGTCTCGATCACGGATTTCATCTTCGATATACTGAGCCGTAACCGAACTGGAGGCGTCCGAGTCTTTGAAGAATAGGCCGTACACCTTCTCGATCGTTTCGATGCAGTCATCATGTGCCATGATAATATCATTGAAGATGATATCATCAGCCTCGCTGTTGTAGACGTAGAGATTAACACAACTACTTCCAGACGCAGTCGTCTCGATATAAATCATGTTTCCCTCGTCGTCTTCTGCGATTTTTCGATTTGCGCTTGAATGTCCTCGTAAATCCTTGGTGATAATCGCCCATACTTCCTCGGGGCTAGTCCTTAACATCAGCCTTATCCTCCATTAGCTTCCGAAATAAATCGGACGGTGAAAATGCCGGAACCATCCGTTCAGGAATCTGAACAGAGTTCCCGGAAAAATCCCTGCCCTTACGGGCGGAGACTCGCTTTGGTTTGAACGTCCCAAAGCCACGAATTATGACATTTTCGTCATCTGAAACCGCGGAAATAATCTCTGCGGTGACAGCTTCAAAGACGGTTGACACAATTGCTTTTGGGACACCTGTTTTGTAGTGAACCTTATCGATGATATCTGCTTTTACCATTATGTACACCTCACTTTATCGTAGCCAGCACTACAACTCGGATACCTTTCAGAATCCATGCCGGTGCATAGAACAGAGAAGCGAAGATCTTTCCGACAACGCAATACCCGCTATAAATCATATTTTTCAGCTGCTTTGCGGAGTATATTTTCGATGTGGCAATATTGAATATCATCCAGGCGATCACTGCGAAGATGAAAAATACTCTCATGTCCCCTCCCTAGGTAAGCAGCGGATATGAGAGTAACTCACATTTCTTACTACGCTTCAGCTTTGCAACCAAAGCTCTACACAAATACGGGGACCCGAATTCCTTGGTAATCACGACCCCGGATTCCCTAATACGGTAAGTAACCTTAAACATGGGCAACTCCTTTCTTTATCCGGGACTGATTTACCCGTTACTCAAGTCCCGCTACATACTAGATGTCTGTGCGAACGCCCTTGATCACCCTGTGACCACAGGCACAGATATAAATATTAGTGCCGTCAATATGACGCATCTCAGCACCGCACATCTTACACTTCATTTTTATGGGAGTTCTCTCGATTTCCTCCTGAACTCCCATAAAACAGCAGAAATCAGCGAAATTGTGAAACTTTTTCATCTACAAAAACCTCCGGATTCAATATATTTTATTGGAATTTCATTCCTTTCCTTACAAATATTGGAAATACTTTTTCCATTGACTTCCAGTCAAAAATAGACTATACTATTCTAACAAAGTAGAACGTTTGTTCGTTAATTGGGAGTAGTGTTCAATGACAGTCTATTTTGAAAAAGAAAAACACCTCGATATCTTGTCCGCCCGGAAAACCGAGAGCGAAGATATCGAAGTGTTATCGTCTAGTTATGATACGGTGAAATCCGTATATTTGGTAGAGTACAATTTTGAGTGGTTTGTTGTTATAGAAAACCCGTCTTTTGAGGAAGGTTCGCCCAAGATCTGCGACTTTGAGCCTCATAAAGTTATCAATCAATCTGATATTTACAGATTAAAAGCCTCTTTATAACGCTTATAAAGCCATGTAATAGACCGGTAGTTTGTCTCATAAAAGAAGCCCTTGACGACCTCTTCATTCTCTTTATCGAACACATCCAATCCACCACATTCGGCAGAATACAATCTGCTCAAAGAACCAGATTTTAGAATATTTCGATAGTTGAAGCGGGATTCTCCACCATTTTCCACATACTTACAGTTGAGTTTATATATCGCGCTTTGAATCACACGTATATCCATCGGTTTCCCCATCTTTGCAGAGTTCGGGGAGCAAAACCTTTTGATAAACGTATCAACACTGCGGTCTTTAATAACTGGGATAAGGCATGATGCATTTTCCCTGGTAGAACTACGCAGCCTCTTGTATTCATCAAGAAATTGCGCGACATAGTCAGAGAATCCATCCACAATCACCACGCCATCGGCCATAATCTTCCGCCCCTCAATGAACACATCGGAATCATGGATTGCTAAAGGGTCTGGGATTCCTAGCCATGCGAAAATACAAGCTATTACCTCCACGTACCCATCATGAATAAGCTGAACGCTTGATAGCTCAGATATTAAATCCTGCTCCGTAGGGAATATCATTCTTTTGATGAATTCCTTTGGATTCAAATTGTCAACAGAAATCCCTAGGATTCCATATGGAGCGTCCTGGAATAATCCTTCGTTATAGCACCACTTTGCATACGCTTTCAACGTTGCTAGAACCGTGTAGAATGTATTCATATCATATGAATTCATCGTTTCCACGGTAGCGATTGCCTGCGGTATACTCATTTGACAGATGTCAAGGCCTAATTCCCGCTCAGATTCCTCAAATTTTTCCAGAAATCCCCGTTTATTTTTGTTCTTTATCAGAAACCGTTCCTTGATTTCCTCGTTATACACAGAACATCACCTCAAGATAATTCTAGCATATAACTCGGTGCAAGTCAAAGTCTTTTGGTATATCCTGACCGTTATTGTTAGGATAAAACTACCAGGATAAACATGATGGTAAACATAAACGGCAGAAGTACGATTCCATTAAAAAGCGCTTGAGAAATTTCCCGCCCCCTATACCCGTTCATCATATCACAGAAAACCATAATAGCTCTTGCAATACGTGGATTCATGACACCACCTACACCCAGATTTCCCGGTCTTTGATCCGCTGCAAAATGTCAGCATAATAGGCTGCTTCTGCATCTTTCCTTGCCTTGACGGCGTCTTCCAGACGCTTGAACAAACCAAGATCATGACGTTCCCGGTTATATGTAATGTAGGCACGATATTTTCCACGCACCTTGCATACGCCCTTAACACCGGTCGGATTTCCTCGGACAGGGTGATTGCAGACCAACATAGCAAGGTTCGTCCTTTGCCCCTCCTCAAGCTGTGCATATCTCATTCTGTCCCGCATGATTGCTCTCTCAGATTTAAGACATCCACATGATTTTGTTCCGCCAGACAGAAGATTATACCGCAGGACATAGTGGATTTTTCCACAGTCACATTGGCACACCGCTTTCCCGCCCGGAAGTTCGTTAATAACCACGAGTCTCCCAAAACGATCCCCGATAATACTACGCTTTTCCATCTTTTTGACTCAATCCTTTCAAATAAAATAAGATCCGGTTGTGAATTCCCGAGATATTAAGTTATCGTTATACGGCACTTTGTTAAATGCCGTATTGCCATAACTCAAGTGATGATAATCCTGCGTACATAAAAGCCCACACTTTAATGTGTGGGCTTTTATGTATAATCCTACTGATAGAGCTTACTTGTTCTCGGACTTAGGCTCCTCGGCCTTAGGTGCTTCGGTAGCGGAAGACTTTGCTCTGGCTTTCCGGGTAGTACCGCTCTTCTTGCCGGACTTCTTATCGGATTCCTTGGCCTTGGGAGTTTCGATGGTGACAGTCACATCGCCACCCTCGGGAGTTGCATCCTTTTCCTGCTCAGGTTCAGCCATGTCCTTGTTGCGCTTGACACCCAGAGCACCCTTGGAAGCCCTGGTAGTGTCCTGGAAACCGTAGGCCAGGTTGTTGTAACGGGTATACATTGCCCGGAAGATGAACCGCACGACAGTGCGCTCGTCACGCTTGACAAACTGTCCGGCTGCGTCGGCCTTGTCCTTTGCCTGGATGATGCCATTAACCACAAAGGTCACATCGGGGTTCAGCATTTTGGGCGCAATGCCGCAGGAAATGAACTTGCAAATTTCCGTCATCTGGGAAGCCAGCACGGACTTGGAGAGCTTGGACTTCTGGACATCCCAGCCCTTACGCTTCCGCAGTTCAATGTAGGTCTCGTGCATGGAATTCTTGCTGATGGCAGCATCGTCACCGATGGCAAACCGTGCCACGTTGTCGGCGAAGATACAGCAGGCATCGATAATTCCGTTCAGGTCCGCAGAACACAGCTCTGCAACGAAATCATACGCATCCAGATAGATGCTGGTCTTGGCATCGAGGGAATATTCCTCGCTGGTCTTGGCGATGCTGTAGCCAGTGACACATTGGGTGCGCAGGTAATCCAGAACAGCATCCTTGTAGGGCAGCTTCTTGAGTGCTTCCAGTCTCTCCATACGGAGTTCGTCGTTGACAATGCTTACAGCGGCGCGGACGGGAACAAGTGCAATTGCAATCTCTTCTTCGGTCCGGGGGCTGTCCATGAACTGCTCAAATTCCGCCCAACGGGCGGACAGTTCCTTCTCGAGTGCTTCCTTGACGGACATGGTGGTGTTCAGACGGGCGTTCACCTTTGCGGCAATTTCATCGAGGTTCTTTCTGGTTCTAATAGACATAATAGTTCTCCTTCCAAAGTCGAATGTATTGATATTTTTATACGGTTACCCCATTTCAGTATCCAAAAAATTGGGTACTCAAATTGAGTGGGTGATGGACAGAAATTTACGTAACAGTGGGTACTGCAATCTGTCCTCAGTGCATAGATGGTCACCACCATCTTGGTGCTTCTAATACAATTCATCCCTACAGCCCGGACTTGCTAGGTCGTATCCGCCTTTCAGCTCTGTAAGGTGCTTATGTCGCCCATAGATTTCACCCGTAGGATTGCCTTTGTCACCTACGTCATGCGGTCTTTTGCTAGTGTGAGTCAGATTGACTCCTAACCGGGTTATTACCGCAGCTACTCTCGCACTACGTTCTTGAATTATGCTACGGAGAAATGCTGCCTGCACACTGTATCAATAACATTCATGAGTTCGCTATTATTCAGCCATTCACTAACTGGCATACTGCTATCAGTTAAAAACTTGAAAGTTTCGACACCATCAAAGTCATACATAACAGGTAAATCTGCGCACCGTGCGCTCTCTCTGTACATTGTTACCAGAGGGGACTCTTTCACAACGTATACAATTATGTCACGAACGTTGTTATTGGTGTATTCGCCTATCTCAATTTCAAGTGTCATATTGCTTTTGAAGTTTCTAGCGGCTATGAATCTATCCACGCAAGACATTGTCAGCCTTTTGGCTATGTTGTCAGCGATAGACTGTGCGGTCATTCTTACAGGTACATACATTGCAATCTCTCCTTCCTGAATTTTTTCGTCTAACTATTCACCTTTGAAGAGTAAAAAGTTAGACTTTTAGTGTGAATTTATCTTTTACGATGCACAAGGCATCAGACATGGCATTTGACGTACGGTATAGCTCCCCTTTCGGGTACGATTACGCACGTTCAAGAGATGTTATACATCCATAGCCGTCACCGCATATTAACGAATTACTTCGCTGTGCTTGTGCACACTTGTGTTATGCTCGAACTATGTTCTTAACACCAGAACCACCCCCACTATTACACCACAATCATCTAACCATTCACCTTTGAAGACGAAGAAATTAGACTTCTTGCGCACCTTTTGGTTATGTCGGCTTATCCCACAGCGCCAAGACGGATTTTCACCGCCAGAGTGGTAAGGACTTACACCGCATAGTTCTTCTGTACTATCCTAATGCTTTCGCGTTAGTCAGGTACTTTCCAAACTATCCTGATGCCCCGGGGTACACTACTCCCCTATTATCAAGGACTTGCCTTGACCCATTCGGCACCGACATAGTGGTACGGAGATTATTAACTTTACAATGCGGTAGTGCCATGCGCTCACACTGTACTTGCTAATATCGTTATGTTGCCACAACTAGATTGACCGTCACAAATGCGGTTTTCTTAGCTTTCTAGCAAAAGATAGCTTGGACTTTGTGGGGCTACCAGAGCCAATGCACCGAAGGTGCAAGTCCTAGCCGTCTATAAGGGCTGTGCCCTTAGCACGACTGTATTGTATCACAGTCTCTTGATTTTGTCAAGAAGGAATTTTTAATCATTCGCTTTTGACAACTGAAAAGGGATTGACTGTTCACCTGTCCACCTTGCTGTCGCTGTCCGCCGTTCATGTGTCCAGGGGATTGACTGTCCCGTGTCAATATGACCTTGCTGTCGCTGTCCGCCGTTCATGCCCTATCGACGGGGATATTGTATCACGTCCCTATCGGTTTGTCAAGAAGGAATTTTTAATCATTCGCTTTTGACTATTCAAAAGAAAAGATACGTTGTCCAGATTGGTTCGGGTGTCCCCTGTCCCTATCGGACAAGCCGATTGTATCATGGAAAAGGGAATTTGTCAATAGTTATTTTATGTTTTTATTTCGTAACCATTTTGTAACCGTGGCAGCTGGGGGGGTGGTGCAGTCCCCTACCCCCTGCCCCGTCTCCCGGTCGGTGTGTCCTCTTTTCTCACTATGAGACACAACGCCCCGGTGGTTATGGTATTTTGTGGTGTGATCCTGGGATATTCTAGTATAGTCACTTCATTTCTCTCATACGGCCTCAACTCATATCCAACAACTTTACATACTATATTACTCGATAGCAATCATATGCATCATTGCTCATATATTATATAATCGCTTTCGAACATTATGTTAACTCGATAACATCCATGACAACAAGCCAATATATATAATAGTAATCTTAGATATTATTGTTAATATATTGTTCACAGATATATGTATAACACCACTTGACTGAGCACTGTAAATGTGTTATAATTCTTGCTGTCAGTAGGAAAATACATATCATTTGTAACATACCGTTATATTATCAGCTGGAAGTTCTACTAGTGACATACCGTTTTCTTCAGCTGGACGGATTGGCTACGTCATAACGTTTATTCCGAATCATGTATTCTACCGTTTATCACATGGTGCTCTACATATACAATTAGCTGTTGGATGCATAGCTATCAAATGGTGAAATACATACTATTGAAATATCAAACTTTTGACATGATTCTATGACCCTACTTTCAAGCGCTATCCAACTCTCTCCTCTCTTTACCGCACGGCGGATATGATCCCCTGATGCTCAGGGAGTTACGAGCACTTGAACCCCCGTTTTAGCACAGGGGTGGAGTTAAATAGATTTTGGGCAAACATTTTGGCACCTAGAGTTCCGAACTTTTAAAGTCTTTTTGTGTTCGGCACTACGGTTTCCAGATGTGTGCATCATATCTCAACCTATCATATGTGATGGCTAAAGTAAATCCTGAGCAATGTGCTCTGGAATATATAGATGTGAACGAAAGGATGGAGATAATTGATTAGAGTATGCGATGCAATTATGGGATCAGGAAAGACAACCGCTACCATTGCGTACATGAACGCTCATAAAGACGACCGATTCATATATATAACACCATACCTGGATGAGGCCACAAGAATCAAAGAGAGCTGTCCAGATCTGAATTTTGTGGAACCCAGTGTTATAAGAGAATACGGAAACCGGAAGCGGCTACATACCGAGGCGCTTATTCGTGAGGGTAGAAATATTGCCACGACACACCAAGCGTTCAAGATGTATACACGCGAGATGAAGAGGGATATACATAAGAATGGTTATACTCTATTCATTGACGAGAGTGTTGATATGCTGACGCAAGTCGAGACGGACCCAGGCGACATCCAGATGGCAATTGATGCCGGATACATAGATCGTCAAGGAGACGAGTATGTCGTTATTAAGGATGGATATACTGGTTCTGCACTTGCTGAGGTGTACGAGACGATGAAGTCAAGAACGATGACTCGTCTCGGGGACGATAAGGATATGTTCTTCTGGCGGCTCCCCCCTGATCTCCTCTCCTGCTTTAAAGATGTGTTCATTCTCACATACCTATTTGAGGGTCAGGGTCTTCATCATATGCTTGTAATGAACAATCTTGAATATGAGAAGATTGGAATTAAAAAGACAGATGGTGGGCTTGTCTTTGGAGGCTTCCAGGAGTATGTTCCGGAGTACGTATCATCGCTCTGCAATATGATAGATATTTACGAGGGGAAATTGAATAAAATCGGAGATGAAGAATGTGCACTCTCCAAGACGTGGATGGAAAGGCATTCCAAGGGGAGTTCAATCAGAAAGCTGAAGAACAATATCTACAACTACTTCAGGAATCTGTGCTCTGATGCTGGTGGTGACAGGAGATTGTGGTCTACTCATAAGAAGTACTATGAGAAGCTGAAGGGTCGAGGCTTTGCAAATGCATTTACTCCCTTTAATATCAGGGCTACGAACGCCTACAGAGATAGAGATGTCCTGGTATATGCAATCAATGTGTATATGAATGTCGGAGAGAAACTATACTATCAGACGCACAATGTTCAAGTTGATGAAGACATGTTTGCATTATCCACTATGGTGCAGTGGATATGGAGATCTGCCATCCGTGATGGAAAGAAAGTCAGGATATATATACCGAGCAAGCGCATGAGGACGCTACTTAATAATTGGATTGATAGTTTAACTAATGGAGGTAACAAAGATGAAAGAACCGAAGTGTGAGAATTGTATCTGGAATTGCGGCTACGAGTACGGACAGGAACGGGAGATGTGTTCTGATTTCACTATGTATCAGGAGGATTATACATACCAAGAAGAGACGCTGAAGGCTGACTATGAGTACTGGGAGGAGTGGAATGCATACATTAAGGATTTTAACTAAGCACAATATTGTTGGGGGTGATGGTCATAAGTAAGCAGTTAGTTTGCCAGAGATACATATATAAGATACATAGTGCCAGGTTACGCCAGTCCAAATGGAATCTGACTTTACCGATCGACGAAGCTCGAAGAAATGACGAAGTGATTTCGATTGCTGATAGCCAGACACTGAGATGGATAGATCAGATCAATGGCATGGTGGATGGTGACAAGTTAGCCAAGGAAATAAGGAGTGAGATCCAGCAAATCAAAAAGGAACCTAGTAGTCTAACTAACAAGAGAAGGCTGCGGGAGCTGTATTCAGAGCTTGATAGGATTCAGTACAAGCCTGATTACATGTGCTTGATTATTGATAAGGAGAAAGATTACTACCGGGCGTGTAAGGGTTTCTCCATCAACGGAATTAAGTATAAGAGGCTACTCGGAACCAATGGTGGTATCAAGAATAGCACCATTGTATTCGTTAGTGAAAAAGTGGTCGACGTGCTCCGAGCTAAGATTGAGAACGGTCGCAACCAGGCAAAGCCACTGGTGACTGCAAAGCTGGAGGCATACAAGGCTCTGACATGTAGTGCGTCTACTCCGGTGTCCATGCCGAAGGGTATATTGATCGTGAACGATTCTGAAACTAAGTTCTTGTCCGACATTGTCTCTCTGACTGATGAATTTGATGGAGAACCTGTCATGACAAGTCTTAAGGATCAGGAGATCGTATTGGACGCTTCTGATGGATTCGGTCTGATGTGCCCAGAGATCGCAGCAAGATGGAGCGAAGAGATTGGTGTAGATTATGTACTTAGTGGCTGCAACACCAGATTTAGCTTTGAGAAAGGTATGCTGTTTACGTTTGACTTTGTAGACTTCGCAGAAAAGGTTGCCGGCGGCAATTATATTGTGAAGGATGCATGGGGCAATGATGTCGACATTCGCAATGTTGAAGTAATCTTTACAACCTCTATGGTAAAGCTCTGGGATAGCTATGAGTCTTGCGATGACTACGTATCGAAGTCTGTGAATAATGGATATACAATCGGCATCGCCAAGACTGCGCCCGGTAAGCTTGAGAATGAAAGATCTTTGAATTATCAGTTCATCCAGAGCTATCAGCTCACCGACAACGAGATTGAGGAACTGATTGCGCCGACTGTAGAAGAAATTAAAGACGTACTTGGCGGAGATTGGAGAAAGACAATTCTCTTCCTAAAGGGTTCTGGGCTGAACGAAGATAACATTGACAAACAGGAAGATGACATTGCCAAGGCGATTATGATTGATCATCGGATGATTGACGATCCGTATATCCAGAGCAGCATATATCATTTGATTCGCAATCGAATCAATAAAGCAAAGACGGGGGTAATTAAAGTACACGGGAATTACTCTATCGTGTCCGGCGATCCATACGCATTATGCCAGAGTATTTTTGGGTTGGAGATAACCGGGCTGCTTGGTGCCGGCGAGATCTATAACAGGTACTGGGCTGATCTCAACGCAGAGAAGCTTGCATGTTTCAGAGCTCCAATGACCGCACACGCAAATATCAGAATGGTTCGTCCAGTAAGCAACGAGAGTGTGGACTACTGGTACCAGCATATTAAGACCTGTACGATTTTTAATGCCTGGGACACCGCCACTGCCGCTCTAAACGGATGTGACTTCGACGGCGACTTAGTTATGCTGACAGATAATCGTGTTCTTGTAGACTGCCTAGTAGTTCAGCCTGCCCTTATGTGCGCTCAAAGAAGAGCAGCGAAGTGTATCCCCTCCGAAGAGGACTTCATCAAATCCAATATCGATAGCTTTGGCAATGAGATTGGACAAACTACCAATTACATCACCTCAATGTATGAGGTTAGAGCTAGATATGAGGTGGGATCAAGGGAGTACGAGGTTCTCTCCTACCGTATCAAATGCGGGCAGCTGTTCCAACAGAACTCGATTGATAAAGCTAAAGGGATTGTGTGCAAGCCCATGCCGAAGTATTGGCATGACCGTTATGCGGCAAACAAACTCGAGGATGACGAGCAGAGGCAGTTCTGTAGAAAGATTGTCGCAGACAAGAAGCCGTACTTCATGAGGTACATATACCCTCAGCTTATGAAGCAATATAATACATACATAAAGAATACAAACAAAAACGCAATGCGCGAGTTCCAGATGACAGTGGACGAGCTTCTTGCACTGGAGCCTGATAAGCTGACTGATCGCCAGGCTGAGTTCTTGAAGTATTATCACTCTCGTATGCCGGTTGGTACGGCACCGTGTGTGATGAACCGCATTTGTAAAAGGTTTGAGGAAGAGTTTGACGGGTATATTAAGCGACATAATGCAAAAGCCTCGTTTGACTACTCGATTATGAAGATCAGTGCGGATTATACTCCGTCTCAATTCAGGGATGTGACACGTCTGTATGAGGAATACATGGATCGGATGAAACACTACATGATGTTTACAGAGTACGAGAGGGTCGACGAGTGCGAACTTGCGTCTACAGTTTCAGCTATGTCTGAGGAGTTTCAGCATAAGTGCCTCACCGTGTGTCAGAACAGCAGTATTTTGTGCGATATTATTCTTGACTTATGCTACACAAAAAGTTCGTCCAAAAAGTTTGCCTGGAGCATTTGCGGCAGTGACATTATTAACAATCTCCTTGAACTGAATAACAGGACTGTAAATTATCCTACTCTCAGTGAAGACGGAGATATCTATTATGGTGGAAACAGATTTACTATTATGCAGAAAGTGATTGAGGTGGTCGATTGAGTATTGTATTAAATGAGCGAGATTGGGCTTTGGATATGGTTAACAGAAGCGATATTGGCAAGAAGCCCTCTGAAACTCTACGTAGGGTAGCAAGAATGTACATAGACGATGGCTTTAAAGTGGATGACGTCAGGAAAAAGTTAGTGGACTTTATTATTCGAAGTAATCCGAACACAAATGTGTATAGCTGGAATGATGCTGTGTCAAGAGCTATTGTGTCTGCTCAGAAGTACGAGGCTATATGCATTACCAAAATCTCTGTAAGCAAGACGGAGATGCAGAGGGTTGATGCACTTGAGGGAAAGCAGATCCGTAGATTTGCGTTTACGCTTCTGTGTTTAGCAAAGTACTGGGACCTCGTGAGGCATACAAACGACCATTGGGTAAACAGCAAGGATAATGAGATTATGAGGATGGCAAATATTGGTACATCTATTAAGCGGCAAAGTGCGATGTATTTCACACTCCGAGAATTGGGTATGATTCAGTTCTCGAAGATGGTAGACAACACAAATGTCAAGGTGTGTTTTGTTGACAATGAAGAATCTGTAATGGATATTACAGATCTTCGCAACCTTGGCTATCAGTATTTGATGTATCATGGAGAGCCGTACTTCGTCTGTGACAACTGCGGTATCACTACAAAGATGTCTTCCAGGTCAAACGGCAGGCACAGAAAATATTGCAGGGACTGCGCGGTCGAAGTAGCCGTTCAGCAGAGAGTAAACTCCATCATGAGAAAGCGCCATGGTATTGGAGAACTGTACGACAAGAAGGATGGAGATTATATCGTATATATGCACGAGTCTCCAAATGGAAAGCGATATGTCGGCTCCACTACTACTACCCTATCGCACCGATGGAAACAGGGGCTCGGATATGATAAGAACAGCCGATTCTGGGGTGATATTGTGGAATATGGATGGGAGAACATCAAGCACTATATTATTGCCATTGTCGAGTCGAAAGAATTGGCAAAAACTATCGAGTCATTATACATAAAAAAGTACCAGACTACCGATGAAAAGCACGGATATAACAGATCTTCCGGCGAGACTCTGATAGATATTAGCGGCGATATCGAGGAGGCCTATCCCCCAAAGCAGACAGACGAAAGTGGCGCTCTAGTCGGGTAGAAAGAAATGACTTCCCTAACTCCCTGAATCACAGGGAGTTAGGGGGCATTTGATGCATTCTATTTAATGATAGATATAGTATGATTTTGCAACTCAAAATTACGACACATTATCGGTCAGGATGTGAAACCCAAAGCACCATAAAATATATAATGTATGGTTTAAAGTGCAGTTGCTGTAATCATCAAAAAAAAGAATAAAAGGATGGATTAACAAATGGTAGCAATCACTAAAGAAGAAAAGATGTATATCAGTAAGAACTTCCCGGAGGCTCATATCGTTCGTACTATGAGACAGAAGTCCAAGAGACATCACTATTTCTGCGAGGAGTCTCGACCGGTGATGTATTATCTCAGTTCTACCAGAGAATGTGTCGCAGAAAAAGGCGGTATGAATGGAACTAGAGAGAAGATGTAATGAAAGCGCGGTTGAGTATCAAAGGCGACTGATTGAGGGAAAGCTGGAGAACCATATCCTTGCTGACGTGGACTATGCAGAGCTTTCCGAATTTGTATATGGTAAACCTTACTCCAGTGATGTAGCAAGGCGGATGATGTACGGATCTAAGAAGACTCTTGACCTTATCGAGGCTGAGAAGCAAGAGGCTATCACGGATAGCGATATGATTGCGGGAATCAACTCGCAGCGTATTGAACTCGAGAAAGAGAGAAAGAGACTGTATGACCAGAGACGTGAGTACAACAAGCTGATTGCAGTAGACGGAAGAGCCGAGCATCTGTACGCAGCGCTTAAAGCATCAGCCGACAATCTTGGCAATACTGTCGGATGTATCTTTGATGACTTCCGTGAATATTTTAAGGAATCTTACAACCCTGGAGAAGAATCTGGGGACAATGAGGCTGTAGTTGTGTTCAGCGACTGGCACTACGGAATGAAGGTTAACAATGAATTCAACTCATATAATGTCGACATTTGCAAGGAGCGCGTAAAGTCTGTTGTGAAATCTGCAATACAGCGCATTGAGATGCATAAATGCAAGCGACTGCATGTGGTTGTTCTTGGAGATCTGATTCATGGAGCGATCCACGTTGGTGCTCGAGTTGCATCTGAAGAATTAGTGTCTGACCAGTTGATACAGGTGTCTGAGATTTTGGCTCAGGCTATACTAGCGTTGAGTAGTTCTGTAGAAGAGACGGACGTCTATGTTACATATGGTAATCATGCAAGAACGGTCCAGAATAAGCATGACAGTATCCACAGAGACAACATTGAAAGAATTGTGCCTTGGTGGCTGTATTGGCGGCTACATGAATATCAAGACATAACTATCGTTGAGGAGAACAGCTCCCCAGAGTTCATCCTGATGAATGTATGTGGTCATGACATTTGCGCAGCACATGGAGATCTAGACTCAGTCAAGGCATCCCCCAGGCTGCTGTCGACGCTTTTCCACAAACGTCGTGGCATGAACATCGAGTACATTCTACTGGGCGACAAACATCACTTTGAGGGCTTTGAAGAGCTTGGTGTTACCGCACAGATTTGCGGGTCATTGTGTGGATCTGACGACTACGCAAATGAGAAAAGGCTATACAGTACTCCGTCACAGCTATTACTGATTGTCAATCCCGAGGTCGGCGTTGACGCAGAGTACAAGCTACGGTGTGAACAATAACATATCTAGAACCAAAATGGCTGAATGGGATATTCGGCCATGTGCCCCGGTCAGAAATCTGGCCGGGTTTTATTATTTTGAAGGGAGGCTTGCGTCATGCCAAGAAAGACGACCATGAATAGCATCACTTCGCCAGAGCTAATGGCGCAGGTGAATCCTAAGAACAAGGAGCTAATGAACGACTTCATCGATTATCTACGGTCTATGCAGAGAAGTGAAGAGACGATCAAACAGTATGAGAGCGATTTGAACATCAGTTTTGTTTGGAGTCTGCTACATAATAACAACGCATTCTATGTAGATTGGACAAAGAGACAAATCGTAAAGTTTCAGAATTGGCTAATCAATGAAAACAAAAACAGTCCAGCCAGAATCAAGCGACTCAAGGCATGTCTATCAAGCCTTGGTAACTTTGTTGAGAGCGTCCTAGATGACGAGTATCCGAACTTTCGGAACATTATCAACAAGGTGGAGAGCCCTGTGAATCAGCCCGTCAGAGAGAAGACAGTGCTGTCAGATGAGCAGACTCAAAAGCTGCTGGACGAACTGACTATCAAGAAGAAATATGACAAAGCTTGTGCTTTTGCATTAGCCCTGTACTCTGGTAGAAGAAAATCAGAGCTTCCCAGATTTAGAGTTTCTGACTTCACGAAAGACAGGCTTGTCTGTGGAGGCAGCCTGTACAAAACTGGAAAGATCAAGACAAAAGGAAGAGGTGTTCAGGGAAAGCAGCTCGAATGTTTCTGCCTTGCAAAGCAGTTTGATCCATATCTGAATAGATGGCTTGAGTACAGGAAGAAACATGGTATTGAGAGTGAATGGCTCTTTCCGATGAAGGGAGACGCTAGTAAACATATCGGTGTATCCACGCTTAACAGTTGGGCAAACACGTTTGGTTCCATACTGGGTGTGGACTTTTATTGGCACGCAGTTAGACATGCTACAGTAACGAATTTCAAGAGAGCAGGTATACCTGATACTGTTATCCAACAATATATTGGTTGGAGTGATATTTCTATGATCCCGATATACTCGGACTTGGAGGCCGACGAGCAGCTTGGAATGTACTTCACCGGTGACGGCATTGTCGTACCAGAGCGTAAAGGCTTGTCAGACATCTGAGTAAAGGAAGGAGTATAAGGATTATGAAAAGAGAGGCTTTGATTCGATCAGTTGTAAATCAGCTGAGAGATTCAAATATTAGGAAAAGCGTCCATGTGCCCAGGCATACATTGCACATATCTGACGACAACGGAGTTTCAAAAGATTTTGTCGTGAAAGGTGCAGACAAAGAGATTATGTTCACAGCCGGGGATGTTGGAGCTATCATCGACGCAACTATGCAGGTGATTATAGATGCGTTGATACACGGAGATAACGTATCTATGCGTGGGTTTGGCAGTATCGGATTGCAATATCGGAAGCCAAGAGCTACCAGGCAGGTGTGCACCGGTGATGAGATTATCATTGCCGGGAGATATGTTCCGAAGTTTACATTCGGCAACGATCTTAGAATGGCTGCCCGTCTATATGAAGCTTCGGTTAACGACAAGTCAATGCCTCACGACCTGTATGCAGATGACTGCGAAGACGACGAGTATTCCGAATCCTGCGAAGAGGATGGAGAAGACTTCGATGCCTATGACTGATCGAGGTGGTGATACAGCATGGAGATTGGAATGAACGATGGTTCCACCAGGTGCTATAGGTGCGGAAGACTGTATTCCAAGCAAAAGGGGAACTTTCCTAAAAGCTATGCAGCTTTGTACAAGGGAGAAGGATACATCCCTATCTGTAGAGATTGCCTGGAGGCGATGTACAACATGTATCTTTCTCGCTGTTCTGATACAGCAATGGCCGTGCGGCAGATTTGTAGAAAACTAGACTTGTATTGGGACGAGTCAGTCTTCGAGTCTGTCGAAAAAAGAAGTACTCCACAAAGTGTTGTCTTCAAGTATATCGCAAGGGTTTCATCTAATGCGTCGTATGCAAACAAGAGCTATGATGACACATTGATCGCCGAAAACAAACTGTGGGACTTCAATGACTCTACCGGAGATGAAACCGAAGAGAGCATTGAAGAGGTACAGGATTCAGAGACCGAGTGTGGCGAAGAAGACGAAGAAGCCTGCTACGAAGTCAGCGATAACATCAAAGATTTCTGGGGGTCTGGTTATACTCCGGAGATGTACATGGAACTGGAGAAAAGGAAAGAATACTGGGTATCCAGACTTCCTGGAGGAGACGACCTGGATATTGGATCTGAAGCTATCATTAGACAGATTTGTGCCCTCGAGCTGGATATCAATAAGGCAAGAGTGAACAATAAGCCAGTCGATAAACTTACGGGCGCATTAAATACTCTGCTAGGCAGTATGAACATGAAGCCCGCACAAAGACGAAATGATGATATCGAAAATGATATTAACACAACTCCGATGGGAGTGTGGCTATATCGGTATGAGAATAAGAGACCTCTACCTGAGATTGACGGAAGCCTGAAGGATACAAACGGAATTAAGAAGTATGTATTTACGTGGATGGGTCATCTGTGCAAAATGATGGGCATTAAGAACGGATACACAAAAATGTATGAGGAAGAGATTGAAAGACTTCGAGTGTTTAAACCGGAATACGACGGTGACGAAGAAGGTCTACTTATCGAATCCTATTCAGATACGCACGGTGAGTAATCATGGATTCCACCTCCAGATATCAACGTGTGATGGAAGGCGCGGCATTTTGGGGATCGTATTATCGTCATAATGTAGACAAGTTCGTAGAAGATTATCTACATATAAAACTGCGCCTTTTCCAAAGGCTTCTCCTGACGATGATGTTTTGGAGTACGACTTTCGTATATATTGCATCGCGTGGTCAGGGTAAGTCGTTCTTGAGCGCAATTTACTGTGTTGTACGGTGCATATTGTACCCAGGCACTAAAGTGTGTATTGCGTCAGGAACCAGAGGACAGGCTGTAAATGTCCTCGAAAAAATCATGTTAGAACTTAAACCAAAATCAGAAGAACTCAGGGCTGAAATTGATGACAAAGAATCGAAGATTACTGGCGCTGAAGCGAAGATCGTGTTTAAGAATACAAGTGTTATCAAGGTTGTAACGGCATCTGACTCCTCTCGAGGTAATAGATGCAACGTACTGCTGCTGGATGAGTATCGATTGATTTCAAAAGATACAATTACTACGGTGCTGAACAAATTCTTAACACTGCGTCGTATGCCAGAGTATTCCGAACTGACAGACGATGAAAAGAAAATGGAATATTCAAAAGAGAAGAATCTTACACTATGGCTCTCCTCTGCATTCTTTAAAGACCACTGGTCTTATATGAAGTGCGAGGATACTCTGAATGCTATGGTTGATGATTCGAGACGACAATTTGTCTGCGGCTTCCCATACCAACTGTCGATTTATGAAGGACTGCTTGACCCGGACGCTGTTGCAGATGAAATGTCTGAAAGTGATTTCAGCGAAATCAAATGGAGCATGGAAATGGACGCCATGTGGTATGGCTCCGAAGAAGGTGCTTTCTTCAACTACGACTCCATATCCAAGAATCGCAGAATCAAGTATCCGATGCTACCGGATAGAGTATCCAGCAAATTGTCGGGTCAGGCGGTCAGGATTCAGCCAAAGCCCATTGGCGATGTAAGAATCCTCTCTGCGGATATTGCCTTGATGTCAAGTAAGAAGCACAACAATGATGCTACAGCTATATTCATAAATCAAATGTCTCAGACAAAAGCAGGAAGATATACAAGCAACATTGTTTATACCGAGTCATGCGAGGGATTAAGGACAGAATCTCAGGCACTGATCATCAGAAGAATGTTTGATGAATACGACTGCGATTATATCGTTCTTGACGCGCAAGGCATTGGACTTGGTGTGTATGACTGTCTTGCCAGGGATCTTGTAGATCCTGATACTGGTGAGGTATATCCTGCTCTATCGTGTTGCAATAACTCTGAGATGGCATCTAGATGTACATCCATTGATGCCGCAAAGGTAATATGGTCTATCAAGGCAAGTGCACAGTTCAACTCGGACTGTGCTATTTTGTTGCGCGAAGCGTTCAGAAGTGGACGAATCAGGCTGCTATGTACGGAGTACGATGCGGATGAATATCTAGGAGATGTCAGAGGCTACGCGTCCTTGAGTCCTGCTGATCAACTGCAGATTAAACTACCCTACATCAACACCACACTTCTTGTCGACGAGTTAACGAAGCTTCAGCATGAGGAGAGAGACGGCAATAAGATTAGAGTCTTCGAGAAGACCGGTATGCGAAAAGACCGTTATTCTAGTCTGTCGTACAACTACTACGTAGCCACGCAAATTGAAAACAAGCTAAATAAGAGGCACACAAACAGAGCTGGTATAGACAACTCGTTTATCATAAAGCCTCCATCAACTCGTACAGGAAAGGCGGTGAGAAATAATGCAGGAAAAGACTACTCAAGCTTCTCAAAATGGTTCTGAAACACCAGGAATGATTGGAATTTCAAGTAAGTTCGCTGCTTTGAACCATCTGGTTACCAGAGATTTGAATAACAACCCCAAGTCTCCGGTGTTCGCTAAGTTCAGCAAAGATGACATCCAGACATATATTGCGGACCCGTACCGATATGAGAGCCAGCTAAGACAGGCTGTCAGATACATCTACGGAGCAAGTCCTCATTTTAAGAGGATTGTGCAGTATTTTGTTGGATTGTCTGACCTAGCATATGTCGTTGAGCCTTACAGGGTCGATCCTAGAAAGGTTAACGCCAAGACACTCAACAGTAATTATCGGAAGGTTTTGAGTACGTTGTCGTCTATGAACATCAAGACACAGCTACCGCAGATCCTTACCGTGTGCATAAGAGAAGATACTTCGTTCTGTACTCTATGGGTGACGAACGACAGTATCACCATTCAACACCTCCCTAGCGAAGTCTGCAAGATATCTTCTATCGAAGGTAATGTATTCAACGTTTCTTTCGATTTTTCGTACTTCGACAAGAACAAGAACTTGCTGGAGTTCTATCCTCCTGAGTTCAAGGAAAAGTACAAAATGTATCAGAAGAGCAGAGCTACGAAGTGGATTGAGCTCGACTCCCCTACTTCATTTGCTATCAAGTGTAATGCAGATATTCTGGATTATGCACTCCCTCCCCTTGTCGGTGTCCTGAGAGAAATCTACAACATTGAAGACTACAAGGCACTGAAGATGACCAAGACCGAACTGGAGAACTATGCAATGGTCTCCATGACGCTGCCTATGAATTCTTCTGGAGAGTGGGGAATCGACCTAACTAAAGCAAAAGAGTTCTGGATGAATATGGATTCGGTCCTGCCTGACGAGGTTGGATCGGTACTGACTCCTATGCCTCTAAATAAAATCAGTTTTGAGAAATCAAACGTAGGTGACAACGACACAATTGCTGCTGCCGAACAGAATATGTATACTGCCGCCGGTGTATCTTCACTTCTGTTCAACAACGAAAAGGCTTCCGCAAATGCACTAGCGCTTTCTATTAAGGCGGATCAGGCACTTACATACGGGATTGTTAAGAGTATCGGCGATGCTATCAATCGATTTATTCAGTCGCAGTCCTACGGAAAGAACTTCAGAATTGAATTCTTAGACTGCTCGGTATTCAACAGGAAGGAACTCGGTGACGCATACCTCAAGGCAGCTACTTATGGTCTGCCTACCATTTCTATGTATGCGGCGTCTCAAGGACTTGGTCAGGCTGAGCTTGACTCTATGAGTTACCTTGAAGGAACTGTTCTTGGTTTACAGAGTATGTTCAAACCTATTCAGAGTTCTACCCAGATGAGTGGAAACGCAAAGGTTGAGTCTAATGGTGCTACTGACGAGGGCGGTGCCCCGGTTAAAGATATCGGAGAACGGACTGATAGCGGCGAGCAATCATCGGAGCAAAAAGACGACTGGGGATGATTAAATGGAAGACAAATTTATTTATGTTTTCAGTACTGAGGACAGAGACAAGTTGATCGCCGCGCACTACCGGCTGATTAAGACTAATTGTGGCAATAAGACGCAGATGTACGTGTTTGAGAAAAATAAAGACTTAGAGTTTGCTGTGGACACGTTAGCTACTTTGAAAAGGTTCGTTTTGTCTGACGTTCTCACTTTCTGATAACAGGAAAGGAAGTGATTACTTTGGGAAAGAATATGTCACTTATGTTTGAGTGCGGGAATGCCTCTTTATACGATGTTAAAGAAGTAAACCCTTCATTCTTGAGTGGCTCCCTAAAGGTAATGTACCTCGGGCCAAATAGGAATGGGTCATTTTTTTCAAGGGAAGCTGTAGAAAAAGCACTTCCTACTATGAAGAATGTTCCGATTGTCTGCCATTGGGACGACGTGGCTGGAGAGATCGGCGGTCATGACGTAGATGTCGTAGCTGATAAGAACGGGGTACTGAGGCTCAAGAACTTAACCGAGCCTTGTGGTGTGGTGCCGGACCATGCACAGTTCAGATTCGTCAACGAAGAGGATGAAGATGGAGAGGAGCACGTATACCTCGTTGTAGATGGTGTTCTGTTATGGAAGCGTCAGGATGTTTGCCATCATATCGTCAACGACCTAGACGGCAAAGTAAAGCACAGTATGGAGATTACTGTGAAAGATGGCGCATTCGATGATACCGGCAATTACATTATAAAAGATTTCAACTTTACGGCTCTCTGCCTGCTAGAAAACTGTGAACCATGTTTTCAGGGTAGTGAGCTCGAATTATTTTCTGCCACTGAATTTAAGACTCGCATGGAAGAAATGATGTCTGAGTTGAAAGAGTATATGAAAAAGTTCGACACCTCAACAGAGGACGAAAATAACAACTATGCGACGGAAGGAGGAGAAAAGGTATTGGAAGATAAAAAGAAATTAGTTGCAGACTATGGCATCGATATCGACTCTCTGGAGTTCTCCATTGACGACTTCACAATCGAAGAGCTAACTGAAAAGCTCGAAGCAATGAAGAACGATAACGATAATTCTGGCAAGAAATCCGATGAACAGTTTGAACTCTCAAGTAACTTATTTGAGGAGATTCGCGCATCTCTTGACGCTGTTACTGTCACTAGAGAGTGGGGTGAGAGCTGCCGATATTACTACGTTGATAGCGATCTTGACATGAATGAAGTCTATGCATGGGACTGCGAGGACTGGCTTCTGTATGGCTTTACCTACTCTATGGATGGAGACAAGGTAGTTATTGATTTTGAGAGCAAGAAGAGAAAGAAGTACGCAGTTGTGGACTTCGATGAGGGCGAGCAGGGTTCCCCTTTTGCTGGCACTTTCAGTTCTATGTCCAATAAGATCGATGAACTCAAGGAGTTGGGTGAGAAGTTCTCCGAGGTAACCAAGGAGATGGACGATGCAAAGGCTGAGCTTTCTGAACTGAGGCAATTCAGGGAAGCCGCTGAGCAAGCCGCCAATAAGGCGTTGCGAGACGAAGTCTTTGGCAAGTTCGAAGATCTAGATGGTATTGATGCGTTCGAGGCTCTTAAGGCTGACAACGATAGCTATTCTATCGAAGACCTGGAGGAGAAGTGCTATGCAATCCGTGGCAGAAATAGTTCTGTCGCAAAGTTCTCTACCGAAAATGGTCATGTTGGTCAGGTCAGGATCGTTATTCCTGATGCTGGTAAAGTTGACTCCGGCGTAGAGCCGTATGGCGGAGTCGTTGAAAAATACAAGAACGGCTAAAAATGAAGTTTTTAGGAGGTAAAAAATATGGCAAAGCACGCAGTTGTCCGTACCGACAATATGTCCGGTACTGATGTTCGCACCGATCTGGTGTCCGTGAAGTATATGGGTGCAGGCGGCGAGACTCCCACCGTTATTGATAACGGTAATATCGTAAAGCTTGACAAGCTTGTAGTTGGCGAGCGTGAGGTGTTCGTCGGCAAAGATCTGACTGGCAAGGAAAAGCTGAGCGAAATCGTTCTGATTGCCTCTCCTGAGGTCATGTATGACGAGCATAAGCGCAACCTGGATGAGTTCGAGAATGAGGCTGGTAAGATCTGCAGGGGTTATCGTTTCCGTTCTGGCAGCATGTTTGCTGTTACCAAGGAAGCATTTGCGGCTGACCCCCAGGAGAAGACTCAGGTCGTCTTGGCTGCTGGCACCAAGATGAAGGCTGATGACGAGAACGCTGGTTCCGATACTGTCCTTGGCAAGATCATTGCCAAGGAACAGGCTGGTCGGTATCTGTACTACGTTATCGAGGTTGCCTAATCGAAAGAAATAAGAAAAGGAGGAAAGTATAATGTCTGAAATGAATGATATCGTAAAGCTTGCTGTTGATGGCTACAAGGGGACCCTGGTTAAGTATTCTGTTCGTGAGTCCCAGGACACCATCCGTCAGGCTCTGATTACTGCCAACAATGGCAAGACTACCCTGAACTACAAGGACATCCGTGATGGTAAGTGCCCCGGCCTGTTTACTCTAGTTGAGGAGATTCTGTCCCGTACCGTCGCCGAGGGTCTAACCCGTGACGATTTCTTCAACGCTGTGGTCGACTTCCGTAACGTTGCCGAGGGTGACTCCAATGTATTTGTCGTCGAGGACAGCAATCTGTTTGTTGTTTCTGATGCAGCTGATGGCACTCAGGGTATTCGTCGTCAGCGTCTGGGTGGTTCTACTGAGACCACTATTCCCACACAACTGAAGATGGTTCGTATCTATGAAGAGCTGAACCGTGTTCTGGCTGGTCGTGTGGATTTCAACGACTTCATCAAGAAGGTTTCCGAATCCTTCCAGCAAAAGCTGCTGAATGATGTCTACTCCCTGTGGACTTCTGTCACTGCAGAACAGCTGGGAGGTCAGAAGTTCTTCCCTATGGCTGGTTCCTACAACGAGGATACCCTGCTGGACGCTATTGCTCATGTTGAAGCTGCTGCTGGTGGCAAGCCCGCCACTCTGATTGGCACCAAGAAGGCTCTGCGTAATCTGAAGGATTCCATCCAGTCCGACAGTGCAAAGGAAGATATGTATAATATGGGCTACATCGGCAAGTTCCTGGGTACCCCCGTAGTTTGCACTCCTCAGCGTCACAAGGTCGGTACTACCGAGTTTGTTATGGAGGACGACGTCATCACCATTGTTGCTGGCGACGACAAGCCTCTGAAGGTTGTTTATGAGGGCGATCCTATTGTGCTGATGGGCGATCCTATGCATAACGCAGACTTCACCCAGGAATATTTATACGGAGAGAAGTACGGTATGGGTATCGTGCTGGCTGGTGGTAACGCTGGTATCGGTCGTTACAAGATCACTGCCTAAGAAACTACATAAGTAAATACACACCCGGTGGGTAAATCCCCACCGGGAGGATGAAAGGAAGATTATATGGCAACCAAAAAGACAACTAAAGCAGAAGAGATTGCTACTCCCAAAGAGGAAGTTGTGATTATTCCTAAGGAGATTGACGACACTCAGTACGTAACTGTTAGAAACGGTTTTCATGGTGTACTGGTATACGTGAGTAAGCGTACCGGCGAGAAGTTCATTTGGGACGAATTTGGTGCTGAGCAGGACATGGAACTCAGGGAGCTGAAGAATGTTAGAAGTTCTTCCAAGCAGTTCTTTACTAACAACTGGTTCATGTTCGACGAAGACTGGATTCCTAAGTACCTTGGTGTTGACAAGTTCTACAAGAACACTCTGCCAATTGACGAATTCGATAGTATTTTCGAAATGAAACCTAAGGCTCTTGAGAAGGCGATCGCTAATCTGTCAGACGGGCAAAGGATGTCTGCCGCATATAGAGCATCTGAGTTGATTGCTGAACGTAAAATTGATTCCCTGTCTGTTATTGAAACTCTGGAGCGAGCACTCGGTGTAGAGCTTATGGAAAAGTGAGGGGTGCTAAATGAACATCTCTTATAGCTCGTTTATCTCTGAGTTTTTACAGAAAGTGAACGAGTACAAGTTTATGAAACTAACTGAGGAAAATAGAAACGCAGTCGTAAAGGGATACTTTACCCGGTCGTTGAATGGGTTTAAGCATGTCTGTAAATACGACTTCTCTAAGACTGATCCGGAGACAGGGGATTTTTTGGATAATTTTGATCCAAGAGACATCGATGAGATTCTAGATATCGTTTCAGAAGGGATGATTATGCAGTGGATGAAGCCATATGTGTATAACCAGGAGCTTCTGGAAAATGTCTTGAATACAAGAGATTTCTCTACGTACTCCCCTGCTGAACTGCTTATGCGTGTCGGGAACGCATATGAGAAGGTTCAGAAAGACTATACTCAGATGATTCGTGAGTACAGCTATAATCACGGGGATTTATCGGAGCTGCATCTATGATTAAAACAATCTATAACGATGTTTTATCCGAAGAACTTATCGAAAACTACATCAACTCTCTCGTAAACTGTTTCTTTAAGATTCTCCCGATGCGAGAGAATGATGAACCATCACTCGATATCTATTTGAAGGGATTGCTTCGTGAGATGTCTGGGTGCGGAAGTCTGGTGGCGGCACTAAACAACGATCCGTCGTATCTAACACTGTTGTCGATTCTTCAATCGTTTGTTGACAACCCTGATATGGATATACAAAACGTTAAGAGAGATGTGTTCCGAGCAATTTCAGTATGCAACAAATTGGCAAAGAAAGTGCTTGGAGGTGGTCTTGAATGAACGTGTGGGACTCTTATCAAGCAAGAGTTAACGCTGGCGGAGAAAGTAAGTTTAGCAGCTCATATGAGCGAGAGAAACGAATGCTGTTGTCAAAATTGCCAGACAACCTGTCATACGACTCGGTCGAGATTTATCCGAGTGAATTTGGATTTAATATCGATTCATGGGAATCTCAGGCCAACAAGATCACCCAAAATGTTTCTATAAAAAGCACGGATAATCTTAACGAAAAGATTATATATACGCTTCCGGACGAAGATATTGAACTCGGATCGCTTGTGGATATCGATGGGTTCTTTTGGCTTGTGTGTGAAAAAGATTATAAGAGCGTTCTATATACGAAAGTAAAGGTTGTGCAGTGTAACCACGTTTTGAAATGGATTCATGACGGAGAGATTATTTCTCAGTGGTGCATTGTTGAAGACGGAACCAAATATATGACTGGCGAGCTCGAGGATAAGTATCTGGTCGTAACAAGAGGAGACTCTAGAATTCAGCTTTCTATCGCAAGAAATATTCATACAGTAAAGCTCGATCGGGAATCCCGTTTTCTTATCGATGACGAAGATTCTCCTCATAAATTATGCTATCAGCTTACAAAACCTTTGAAGATGGGTATGTTGTACGGGGGCAAGGGCATATTCAAATTCGTTTTGCAAGAGACGACCTCTACAGGCGACGATAACCACGAAATCGGCATTGCGGATTATTACAAGTATTTTCATTACGACAATATCGATGTACCGAATAGCGAAGGAGCGGATGCGCCCGGAAGCATAGATGAGAGTACTGGAAAGAAGGTATGGTTGTAATGCAGTTACAAGATTTCTTTGATTATAAGAACAAGTTTATGGAGCACATCCTTACAAGCAAGGAGATCGTTGATCTTCTGAGTGAAGAGAAGATTCCATTGAGTGATGCCGGAAAGCTTATGTACACACAGGTATTCCCCTATGAGTATGTCCCTGAGACGCTCAAAGATGGTAAAACATTTGTGTGTTGCGACGTTGATATTAGCAAATCAATTTCAAAGACGTTCTATCTTCCTACCCTATATGTATGGGTGTTTGCACATAAGAGTAGACTTCGTCTACCGAAAGGTGGAGTTAGAACAGATCAGATATGTTCGGAAATCTGTAAGGTAATTAACGGCAGCAAAGAATACGGAATGGGAGATCTTGAGCTATATTCCGCAAAGAGGTTTGCGCCGGTTATGGACTATCAGGGTAAGGTACTTGTGTTCCACGCGAAGGAATTTAGTAAGACTTTTGATGGTGCTAAATACATCCCAGCGAATAGGAAGAGATAATAATCAATGTCAACATTGAATTTGTTGTATAAGCAAAGTATCCCGATTAACGAACATATCAGTGTAATCATCCCATGTGTGGGAGATATTCTTGAGAATGAAGATGAGTACAACAGCCTGATTTCGTTTTTAACAGCAATGCCAATCGATATGATGGTGCCACTTGACGATATGCATATTGATTTTACGGAGATTAACGCGTATGAGCTTTTCATTCTGTTATTTCGGCATATTCAAAACATGAATACGAAATTAGTGTTCGGCGACTTAGATATCTCCAAATTTGAAATCATAGAGGATAGCACCACAGGCAAGCTTATCATTGGCTGCCTAGATGACGGCGTCTTCATCGACAGACCGACTCATGCGAAGATTGCAAACACGCTTAGGTCGCTACATCATATCGAGAAAGATCGAAGAAAGCCAGCCAATCAAGAGGCTAAAGAATATATGATTGAACGTGCGCGGACCAAAATGCTGAGGCGAAGTGGTCGACAAGAAAAATCGCAACTCGAAGCGCTCATAGTCGCGATGGTTAACACAGAACAATTTAAGTATAACTATGAACAGGTCAAAGCAATGTCGATATACCAGTTCAATGAAAGTGTCTACCAGATCATGCACAAAGTCGATTGTGAGCATAAGATGAATGCCATTTATGCTGGCACATTAAACCCGAAAGACCTAAATCCAGCCGATCTTAACTGGATTAGTCGAAAATAATACTTAGGAGGAAGAAATATGAATAGAACTGTTCCTGATATTACAATCACCAGTCTGGAAACCATTAACGCGTTTGACGTTCAGACTGGTAATTATATGTTTACCATGGATGAGCTTCAGAATACTACTATTGCACAGACCCAGGACAAGCAGGCTATCACCGGCAAGCAGGGTCGTACTATCAACAATATGAAGCGTAATAAGGCAATCACTATTAGTGGTACTAATGGCCTGCTGTCTCACGGTCTGATGGAAGTCCAGACCGGTGCTAAGTTCCAGAACAAAGCAACCGAGGTCATGTGGACCGATTTCCTGGAGGTTGGTGCAGGCAATAAGGCTAGGACTACCTATAAGGCTATCGGCACTATCGGCGCGGAGATTACTGCTTTGGTTCTGAAGGAAAACGGTCTGCCCGTCGGCAATCTGGAGCAGGCTGCATCTGCAAGCACCGGCAAGTTTGCATATAATCCCGAGACTAAGGAGATCTCTTTGCACACTGACGTCGCAGAGGGCACTGAAATTGTCGTGTACTACAAGCGAAAGATTACAGCAGATACTATGGACAACGAGAGCGATGTGTTTTCTAAGAAGGCAGCTCTGTATATCGACGCTCTTGGCGAGGATAAGTGCTCTAATGTGTATCGTATTCAGATTTATATCCCCAGAGCTGACTTCTCCGGCGAGTTCTCTATTGAGATGGGAGATAACCAGGCCGTCCATGCATTCGAGGCAGAATCCCTTGCGGGCTCTTGCGGAACTGGCAGTAAGCTGTGGACTTATACTATCTTCGGCGCAGACTCCGCTGACGTAGCCTGATAGGAGATATAAGCATGGCAACTGCGACTAAGGTATGCAAGGTGTGCGGAAGAGAATATCCGTACTGTAAGACTGAACGGAAAGTCGCAGGTGTGTTTCGCTGGCAGGATGTAGCCTGCTGTGCAGAGCATGGCAACATTTATCTTGAGCGCGTTCTCGCCTCCAGAAGCAAAACGATGGTAGACGAAGACAATAACTCAAAGATAGATGTCATCCCCGCTGAGGACAGAGACAACAAAGCGACAACGACTCCCAAAAGTCGGAGGCCTCGCAAGACCGCTACCAAGAGCGTAAAATAAGCGGTAGAGCCACACCTCGTGAAAAGGTGTGGCTCTATTTTCACATTATGAGGGGGTTGAATGGAACTACATTTAACAAGCGTTATACCTCCGTCGGTCAACCACTACCTAGGGTATAGGTCTTTCATGAAAAATGGCCGCCCGGTGGCAATGTCGTATAAGACACAGGCCGCAGTCAATTATAGACATGATTTTGCAGAATATGTTACGGCGGAGGTTGAGCGACAGGGTTGGGATTATCCTGTAGACAAAAGGCAACATTTCTATGTTGATGCTGTGTTCTACTTTGACAGGATAGATAGAGATTGTAACAATTACTTTAAGGTTTTATTAGATGCGGTTACTGACACACAACTTATTTGGGTAGACGACAACGTCGTGTGTGAGCGGGTGCAACGAATTTTTTATGACTCGCAGAATCCGAGGATCGAGCTCACGATCCGTCCTGTTGAGTATATCGGCGTATTCGATAATGCGTCACAGCGAGACACATTTATGGATCGCTGCTTCGGTTGTACACGTTATGCAAATAACTGTGCGGTGCTACGCAAAGCTTTGGATGGAAAAATCCAGGAAGAAATAACAGACGGAATTTGCACTAAGTACAAGAAAACAAAAGGTAAGAACCAGAATTAACGGAGGTATTATATGGAAAGAATTTCCTACGAGAAAATTGCATCTATCATCGACCAGAATAACATCACAACTACGTTCGGATGGAATGGGACCAACATTGAGGTCAAGCGATATCTGAATCTAATGGATATGATGACTTTCGTTGATACTGTTGTGGAAAGCTGCTTCAGCGATGAAAGTGGTAATTATTATCCTGAGATGAAGGATTTTGTCGCACGCTCCTGCATTATGGAAATCTATGCCAATATCGATATGCCAGATGATATTGCTCAGAGATACGATATCGTATACCAGACTACTATCGTATCTGAGATTATGCAGCATATCGACATCGATCAGTTTGAAGAGATCATGCGTGCAGTAGATCGCCGTATTAAGGCAAAGCTGGACGAGATGAATTCCGCAAATGAGATGCAAGCACGAGAGCTTATGCAAGCTGTAGAGACTCTCTTGGATACAATTAAGGGAATGTTCGATGGGGTCGACAATGATACTATAAAGCAGATTGCCTCTGCGATTCCTAACATGAGTGTGAATGAGGATGCAGTTGTAAGAGCCGTTGTCGATGCAATGGCAAAAAGAGAGAATCAGGAGGATTCCAATTCTGCTCAGGATAGTTCAGCAGGCACAGAGAAATGAGGCGTAGTCATGGCTGTCATCAATATGGCGTCGATTATACCGAAGATAAATGCGTATGCTGGATCTGCGCAAGGCAAGAAAGTGATCTGGACAGCGACTAAAAATATCGCTATGAAGTTTGGTGCATCTGTATCTAAGCATAGCCCACAAGAGGCAGCAGATAAGTTTGTTGAAATTATGGAGTCGACCGTCAAAGGAATGGAAGGAAGTACACTGGGTAGTACCGCGGTAAGTGCAGCGTCTAACTTTATTTCTGGAACACCGTTCGTATCGACATCATCAGGCGCTGTAGCTGTTACAATTCCATTTACATTCCAGGGGGATTTACATAGATATTCACTCCGCCCGGATATATATGGAGGAATCGATAATATTATCGCGTTGTTAAATAATGGATATTCGGCTTCTCATACGGTATTTGGCAACTGGCACGGAAAAGATACAGCAAGTCTGAAAGACAGAGATGGTGCAGGGTTTATTCAGAGCGCCGTCGGCGAGTTCATGTCGAAGTACGCAAAAGAGTATAACGTACTTAGCATAGAAATTGACGGGGCATATACATAAGACTTTGGGGTTGGTTTTACCAACCCCTTATTTAATAAGGTGGTGAAGTTAATTGGCTGACGTACTGCTTACGGTCGGCGTAAATCCTAATCTTGATTTTTCACAATTTGAGAAAGATTTAAACGCTATTTTCGCAAAATACGAAAAGGGAAATAAACACACAATTAACCTTGGTTTTGCAATGGACAAGGGTGCGCAAAGTTCGTTGCAAAACGTAGATAATATTCTTAACGGTATTCAAGCTGAGGCGAAAACGACTGTATCCGCTATCAGAGAATTGACTGCTGCTCTTCAGGGAGCAGGCACCGGAGGTGTCAAAAAGGTATCGAAGGAAGTGGAGCAGTTTCGGAAGCATTCCAAGGCAATTGATGACTACTTCTCGATGCTAAAAAAACTTAACTCACTGAATACTGACGTACATAAGGGAGACGACGACTTATACGCATCTAAGAGCGGTAAATGGTCGAATCTCGCAGCTGAACTTAACAAGGCAGCCGACGCGTACAATAAGGTCGGAGAAGCAATCAAGTCACTCCCCTCCCCTTTTGGAGATAGACTTGAACAGCATAATAACGAGGCTCAGTCCAAGTACAATGCTTGGTTTGAGGAAACATCTAATAAGGCTTCTGAAATAGAGGAAAGAAAGTTAGCCACGAAACAGGAGGAGCTTAATAGGTTAAATAAGCAGGCCGCTGTTTTGCAAGACAGGATCAACAGGTCGCTTACGGACTATACCGCTGGTAAGAGTAGCAGAAATGCTGGCTCTAAGTCTGCGTACGACGATATGAGAACGCAGCTGAAGTATATCCAAGAGCTGAGGAGCCGGCTTGGTGGTATCAGTGGGGATATGGATGTAGATTTCGGGTCGCTTAAAGATGGCTTGGCACAAATCGACAGCAACCTAAGAGAAGACACCAGTACATTAAAGGCCAACGGTGATGCAAGAAAAAGCTGGTCACAAGGTTTTCAGGACACTATTAGTCGGCTTAGTACATATTTTACAGCATCACAGATGCTGATGACTGCAATTCGGTCTATGAAAGCAATGGTACGTGAGGCAGTTTCTGTTGAAGATGCTATGGTGCAGATGCAAATTGTTACGAAGTCTAACTCTACGGAGATGGCGAAGTTTGCAAGTGTTGCATCTCGTATTGCTAAGCAGACTGCGTCTAGTATCACAGATATCGTAGATAGTGCAACCGTATACGCCAGACTGGGATATGACTCAACTGCATCGACTACCCTAGCTAAATATACGGCTATGATTTCTAAGGTCGGTAATATCAACGTGGCTGATGTGCAGTCCGCAGTCACTGCAATTGTGAAGGCTTTTACGGTTGACGTCAATGACGTGGTGCAAGTCGAAGCCGTCTTCGATAAGTTGATTGAGACAGGCAATAACCTTCCAATTAGTGTGGCTGAACTTGCAGAAGGCATGAACAATGCAGGAAGTGCCCTTGCAGCATCTGGCGCTACGTACGAGCAGTCGCTTGCGATGTTAGCGGCAAGTAATGCGACAGTCCAGAATATATCGAAGTCGTCTACTGGCTTAAGAACCATTGTTGCAAGAATCAGAAACACCAAGGCCGAACTGGATGAGCTTGGCGAATCAATGACCGAGGTTGAGTATGATAAGATTGTCAAGGCACTGACAGATTATAAAGTATCTATGACGGATGCTTCTGGTGATATACGAAACCCGTACGAGATTCTGAAAGATATAGCTGCAGTTGCTAAGGATCTTGACCCGAATGACTATGCAGCATTGGCAAAGACTCTAGCCGGTACTAGAATTCAGAACGTATTTTACAGTCTTGTTGATAATTTCAGTGAAGCTGAGAAGGCGATGAGCCTAATGGGAGAAAGTGCGGGAGCGCTGGACAGCGCCTTTGCAACGTACGGTGATAGCATATCTGCCCATATTCAGAAATTTAAAACACAATTCCAGGATCTGTCTTCAGCGGTGATTGGCTCCGGTGTTGCGAACAATATTATTGACCTAGGTACCGGATTTCTTAATCTAGCTACTTCGATTACTAGAGCGGGGGCAGCAATACCCACGCTCATAGCTGGATTTGCTGCGCTGAAGGGCGCAAAGAGCATATTTTGACCCAATACGGGTTAGCATTAAGCAGAGGATAGCGCAGGTAAGGACGCATAGAAATGGCCTTGCGAACAAGCCTGTGAGCATAGATGCTCTATAATATTCTATGAGGGGTAAATGCTGGGAAACCGGTTAAAC